>Ga0179593_1618519_pt1 | contig 13958 bp, 20 predicted proteins | sample CZODoug2_1_08_16_FD_185931 | JGI IMG/M metagenome (GOLD analysis project Ga0179593, IMG submission 185931) | Vadose zone soil fungal communities from Angelo Coast Range Reserve, California, USA - CZODoug2_1_08_16fungal (PacBio error correction) | ecosystem: Environmental > Terrestrial > Soil >...
ACTTACGGAAGACGAAAGGGCAACAAAAATGAGGCACAATCAGGACAGTCAAACGCATAATAACGTCCAGGAGTAAGGAGAACTAAAGTTACTCCAGAACGGGGGAGGGCTATAGGAGAGAGGGGCGGATTTGTATACGGGAGGGGGGAGACTAGAACTTTTGGGGACGTTTTGCAGGACTCGGGGGCCACCCACGGCGAAGGGGGCCAGGCAAGAACCATCCTCGAAGAGGGGTGTACAACTGCGAAGGGGTGCGAAGGGTCCACGGCGGGCAGCACCTCGTTGAAGACTGGAGGGGCCGGAATAGTTTAGGGAGTAAAGAGATTATAAAAGCTGTGGGGTCCCCCCAAAAAACACCCCCCCACAAACAACTCCTGGGGGGGGAAAGGGGAATGAATAAGCATAGGCAGGTGTTGGCATTCGAGGGGGGAAATAAATCTCTTTCTCCAAAAGCCGTAAAAATAAGTGAAATGGGACGTGAAGAAAAAAGTTAATCTCAAAATGAAAGTATACTCGTTTCACGAAAAGGAAATATGGAAAGCTTCTCTCTAGAGGCAAGGAGAACAGGGAAGATTGGGTAATCAGACACACCGACCCATAAGAAGCAAGTGAGCGGTGGGTCGGACGGAAGGAGGAGAGATCTTATCGGCGATTAACGGACATGTCGGCACAAGCGAAGGAGAGGGGGAGGAGCGAAAAATTCTGGAAGAGAAAGGTCAAAAATTAAATCAAGGGGGAAAGGGAAAGGCGATGCGTTACAAAAAGGCGCTGAAATGAGGATGTAGATGAGCGGTCAAGCCTCAGATCCTAGCTATAAGGAAGACCTGGGGTCCCCTCAACTGGGGACAAATAGCAACGGGCTACCTATCGGAAGATTTCGCAAATAAAACTAGGGCGACAAAACTATCACGCTGACAGTTGGGGGGCGATATCGAAACTTAAAATAGTTCAACATACTCCTGGGGCAGAACAAAGAAAGAGCCCCGTGCAGGGAGGGAGTTGACGTGCATGTCGTCGCCGCTCCCATCCATGGCAAGGACAGGGGCCAGAGTAAAGGGGGCGATTAATCAGACTGGTGTTTTCGGACAGCGCTCAAAAAAGCAAGGGGGGCGGGCGCCTATCACACCTGCGCGAGTGTGAAGAAATAAAGAAACAGGACGAAATACTGGGCCGACACCTAGAGTCGGGGGGTGTCGATAATCAAAGAAAGGACCTACCGACGCCTAACGACGCTGACCCGGTGGTGATGCCGCAAAAGCAAGTGCGAAAAGGTCGTCGTCGCTAAGAAGGGAAACGGAAACATCCGAAAACCAAGGGACAGGTCCTAGAAAAGAGGGCTAGGGGGACAGTTAAAAAAATCCTTTGAAGAACATTTCGGTTCAACCCGGATTAAGCAAGGGGCGGAGGGTGATGGTCAGTTTGGGGAAAACAGGGAGACATTGCCAGGAAGTTTGACTAGTGTGGGGGGGGGGGGGTTTTGGTTTGTGTTTTGGGGTTCAATAAGCATATGAAGGGGAAAGAAGGAACCACCCACAATAAGTTCCTGGGATGAGGAAACCGGGGAGGGACCAGTGCAAAAGGGGCCGGCTGGTTCTGTGGAAGGAAAGGTGGCACCCAGGATCTAAAGAGGGGATGATTGTTAATTACAGCAGTAAAAAGGCAAAAGCGCAAGTTGGGTGAAAAAATTGGCAAATCCCGAAGAAAAACATCCTGCTTTTTAACATGAAGAAAGTCGGCAAAAAACGACATGATACTCTCCAGGGCAGCAGGGATCCCAAATCCACCTCAGTACCGGTGATCTAAGAAACAGAGAACACGGGGGAAACGAAGAGGCACTGCATGAGAAAATCTTAAGGAACGGGGGTCATGGACTGAAAAAGAAAGGAAGAGTCTGGGGAAGGTTCGATGACTTCTGGAAAATACAATAATGTAGAAGGAGGGAAGCTACACAGAAACACAACGCAGCGTATCTACAACACAACCAAGGGGGGGGGGAGTATGAAAGGGAGGGTCCGGGGAGGGAGGTGACGTCCAGAAGTGCAGCTAGCCGAGATGATGGGGAAGGGCTAGGACGGTAGCGCGAAAAGGAAGGTCTGAAGTTGTGACCAGACAGAATCGAGGGAAAGATTCTCGATGTGAAAAGGGAACAGCGTATTTTCTGGGGATGCGAACGAATTGTGGGATTGTTCTAAGGCCAGGGAGACGCCGAGGGATCCGGGGGACTTCTTTCGTTAAGTCAGGATGTTGGAATCTGCGGGTAGGAAAAAGGAAATTACCAGTCGCGCTGCCGAGCAACGCGCGTTAGGAATTCCGAGCCGACGAAACAAAGATCCGAGCTCTATACGGGGGAAAAAACCGTTAAAAAACGAAAAAAACAAAGGAAAGTTCCTGAAAATTGCCATCTGGCCGGGAGGTTACGAACTAGATAAATGGACGGAGGGGGGGGGGGCGGGGGAAACTTGTTTTCGGAGGGGGGAGGAAGATCAGCTATGATCGCCCCAGGAGCAAGCTCGAAAAGTCGGCCAAAAGAAGTAAAGAAAAAGTACTCCTGATTGGGCCTTTAAGAAAAAAAAGAGGGAAATTTTCCGAACAATATTTGGAAGGAATAAAAAGAATGGTTCACCGAAGCCAGTGTAGTCGGTATTCAGGGAAGTGATAAGACGCGGGTAGCCTGTTTCGTGTGGGGGAGGGAATAGAGGGCGAACCTCTGAGTGGCATTAGGTAGAGGTAAGCTGCTGCAAGGTCAAGACAAACACTCGATTTACTATGCTGCAACCGATTGGACTCTTGGGGGGTGGTTCATGGTGAGGGCGATCAAAGCGGGAGGGAAAGGTGATCTGAGGGGGACGAACGAATGACTGGCAGAAGATGGAGTCTGTTCTCTCGCAGGGTGCCACTGTGGTATGAGGGGAGAGAGGGAGGGGAGGATGCATGAATCTCGCCACCGTACGATATGGAAGTGGACCTGGAAGGTCGAAAGAGAACATGGAAACAAAAAATGGGGCAGCCTTGTGAGATGCAAGGAGGCCGATGAAGGGGAAGATATCGTAAAAAAGAAAAGACAGCCGCGTGCCTCTGAGAGGAAGTCTGGAACGTAAGAAAGAGAGGAAAGGAGTTGCTATTGCCAAAAGGGAGGGGAGGGAGGGTGAAAGGCTGTTCAAAATTTCGCGTAGTAGGTAGGATGGGGAGGAGGGTCCTAACAGAGACAAACATAAAAGGCTTCCAGGGAAGTGGGTCAAAATCATCGCGCGGAGGGTCACCAGGGTGGGGGGAACTGAGGGATCCGCAGATGAGAGCGCAACAGAAAGGAGGGAGTATAGATTGAAGAAAAGTGCAAAGGGCATCTGACAGCAGCCGTCAGAGTCAGGAGGGAAGCCTATCACCCGGGACCCACCCAAACCCCCAAAACCCCCCACCCCACACAACACAGCAACACGTAATGACCCCCTCCCACAAAACAACCCCAGAAAGATTTTGAGGGGGACTGGTTTTATTTGATGGGGGGGAGTCTCGAGATTGAGAGATCGCAGAGACAGGGAGTAGACAGGTCGGGGAGGAGGGGGTGAGGGGCATTAAAGGAAGGGAAGGGAATGATAAGTTTCGAGACTTACGGGGGAACGGTTGGGCACGAGTTATAGCAGAAAAAAAGTCTGCAAAACCCTCGGGGAGGTCATGTTAAAGTCGAGCAATGATCGTAACAAACGGAACAAGGGTGGACTAGCAAATTAAGCAAAGGAACCGGCCAAGCTAAGGTGGGGATAAGAAAGGGAAAAAAACGGGACCAAAACAATTCAAAAAAAGAGGAAGATAGATCGGAGGGAGGTCAGTAGGAAAGGACACTCATCCGGTGGGGAAAAAAAAGGTGCGATAGGAAACGCGTCAAAAACAATATCAGATTGAGGGGATAATCAAGACGGAGAGGGGGGAGCCTCTTAGGAGTAACTAAAAATGAAAGGGCGGTAGGCTGAAATCGTCTTTCTGTGATTGGAAAGCCTCATCTGGAAGGGCATTGTCGGAACCAAGGGTTACAGACGAGCAACACAACAAGAAGGGGAAAGATATGAGGAAATTTGATCGTGCCCACGCCGGGCCAACCGAGAGGGGCCCTAACAAACCGCATGCCTCCGAGTACAAAGACTCCGGCGGGAAAAAGGTGTCTAACCTGTGAACAGCAGCGTCTAAGCCTGTTTGCTGGGGAAGAAAACAGGGGAGATAAATTGTGGGGGGGGGCTCTTTTCTTCAGCAAAAATGTCCACCACGGCGGGAGGAGGGAGGAATGAGCTCAAAGAAGTAAAAGGGGTGCAATAGAGGGGGGGGGAGCGTTAGAGACGTTCAAGAAAGGAGGGAGGGGCCATATGGGATGGATAGAGGGAATCGATAAAAAGAAATGGAACAGGAAAGTGGTGGGGACAGGGGACTGGACAGGAACAAAAGCAAGAGGTATGGTTAAGAAGAAGTTCGCTTTTTCCTATTACAATAAGCGGGAGAAAATAAGCGGTCCCCCGTAAAAAAATCGGGTACTTAGGAAACTGGACTAGGGGACCTATCAATCAACGAAGATGAGAAAATAAAAAGCTTACCTATACCTATACGAGAAAGGACGGGACAATAGACTGGAAACATCAAGACACGACAAATGCCAAGTCTAGGGGATGGGGGTTGGGGTCGGCGAAAAATGAGAAAGGAAAAAACGGCTGAGAAGGGGAGAGTCACCCATGTGAGGACCAGCAGGAACACCAAGGTGTCGCAGAAAAAGGACATCGGAAAGCCGCCAAAAAAAAGATGTGGGCTCATCAGGAGGGAAATTAAAACCTCCTGAGGGGGAAAACACAGCGAACGGAATCTCAGGGAGGAGGAATCATCAATCTCGCAAGAAGCATCGAAGAGAAGAAGGGAAAATACGATAAAAGCAGTAGTGTCAGATCGGGGAGAAAAAAGGAGGAGAAAAATGCGATAGCAGACAACTTAGAGGGTTTATGTGAGATAGAGAAAAAAGTCAGCTTGGGTCAAAGCAGGCAGGAACAGCAACGGCTCCGCTGGAGGGGTCGGCATGGGGGCCATAAAAGGGGGGGGAAAGTACCGCCCGCAGGCGGAGAGGGAATTCGAATGGGGGCTCCACAAAAAAGCGGCGCCAGGCAAAGGGGAACGCCGATCAGCAGAAGGCACGCCTAGAGGAAAAGAATGAGAAAAAAGAAAATCAATCCGGGGAAGCGCCAATTCGGTCGAGGTCGGAAGCTGAACAGACATAACGCTAAGAAGAAGCGCGGACGGTAGAAAAATTCCGTACCTCGTCGGTCGGAGAAGAAACAGAAAAGGGAGACATCCAGGAAAAGGGGGAAGTCTCCACAATATGATGGGTGAAGAAAAGAGCCGAGGGGGTAAGGACCAGTCGTTTGGTCAACAATAGACTCAATAAAAAGGGGGGAGCTGGTGGGGTTCAGGTGGGGGGGGGGGACTCCCTTAGTCGCGATGAGCCTGTTCTCGGGTGGAAGCCTTCTTCTGGAGGGCGCCAGGGCCAAGCAGCTAAAAGATCCTGGTGGCAGTCCTGCGTAGAGGTCGTAAAAACGACCCGGCAGCGAAAATAGATATTTTAGTTAGGGGTCTTGTTAGAGAGATGGGGGGGGCACTCCGTAGGGGTTATAAATGGGAAGGTCTTCCTCGCAGTAAGCATAAGGAAGAGGATGGGGGGTCCATGGGAAGTCAAGAAGAAGAGAAAAAATAATGAGAGGGTCATGAACTACTTAATAAAGAAATGGTAGGAGGCTATTGGCTGAAGAGGAGAGCATCCAAACGTAGAAGGGGGTGCTAGCCAATAGAAAGAGAAATTTGTGCACACAGGAGTAGAAGTCCAGGAAGAGGAGGGAGGGGCTGACTAAAAAAAAAAAGCCAGGTCTTTTTCGTTTGGCGAAGAAAAGAGACTCAAAAAAAAGGAGAAGGGGAAGCTGCAAGATGACACCAAAGTCATTCGAAAGAGATACTCAAAAAAAACAAAGAGGACTGAAAATATATAGATACCGGGCAACGTGCTGTTGTAAAGGGCAGCTGACGCATGCGATTTTTTAGGGAGAAAGTAAAAAAAAAAACGCAACACACCCGGGTCAGTGAAATGGGTGGCACAACCGGTCTTACTCTTAGAAGGATGGGAATGCATGTAGTTTCGAGAGTGGAGAGCACTGGGGGGGGGGGGGATTGTAGAGATCCATTTAAGTGAGAGGGTGAAGCGTTAGGTATGTGAAGAAGGCAGGTTCTACACAAGACTTATGAGGGGGAGGGGAGAGCCGAGGAAAAAAACATTAGTCTCTTGTTATAAACTCGGCCGCGGAAAAGAAAAAACGGGGAAGAAAAAAAAAACCCCGAGAGGCGATATCGAGGGCAAAACATTTAAGGAGAAAAAAGAAAAGGAGACCAGTCGGGAGCGAAAATGTTGCAGCTGAACGGGGCGGCTGGAAAAAGATACCGCATTAGGAGGGCGATGAGTCGTGCGAGGAGGGAACGGCAGAGCAGAAAAACCTAAGGAGAGAAAGGATGGGAAGAAGAAAAAAGAGGCCAAAGACCAAGAAAGAAAAAAAAGAAGGGGGGCCCTTGAGGTAGAAAAGGGAAAGGGCGTGAAAAAGGTGGTAAGGGACAATATTTCGGAGAAGAACCCCGAGACAAGTTAGGCTACCTCCATCTAGAGGGAAGTGTCCAGGTCTTTAGAGGGAAAAAGAAATCCCGGAGGGCCGGTTCTTTTTGGAGCAGAAGGAACCAAAGCGATGGAGAGAGGGGCTTATTATCGTCGCGTTTTCATAGCGAAAAGAACCGAAATGGTGACAGGAAATTAGGGCTCCGTTGGGTGGGGGGAGGAGGGCCTTCCGAAATCAGTCAGAAAGGGGAAAAACGCGAACCGGGCCGATGGGAGAGTGTTGGGGAAGAGCGAGGAAGAGGGGAGGGACCTTTTTGTCTTGGGGGGCCCCGAATTCAAGGCTGATGCCAGGGAGTAATGATCCATGTCTCCTGGTCTTCGTTCAACAGACGACAAGAAGAAGCCGATCACATGGTCCGCCTTTGTGATGGCAAAGTGGCGGGAGGTAGTGGACTTTTTCTATATCGGAAAAAACAATGGAGGAGGGAGCAGGGATGGTGGCTATCGAGGGATGGGAAGATCTCCGAGAGAGAATATTTTTCTATTGGGCAAGAACTGGGAAGGGGGGGAATAGTTCTTCGGTTTAGTGTCCCTTAAATAGATCTCGCAAAGGGGGACTCTGGTGCTTAGGAGGTTCCGCGACGAAGCATCAATGAGTCTACCGGGGGGGGGGGTACCAGCAGCTCGAGGGAAAAGGTTTCACCATCGTCTACAAAAGGTGGGAACATGAAAAGGGTCGGAAAGGAAGGGTCAACGAGCCCCGACAGGGGACGGGTCCCTTGAAGGGAGAATGGCAGGGGACATAAAGGGATAAACTAGGCTTCGCGATAAAGAAGGATAAAACGCGTCCTAATGGTGCGGAGGGTCTTTCGGTGGTCCTTGGGGGCTTTTGGAATATAGTTTTCTCACCTGGAGTTTCTCGGAGATCGCTTATGCAAAGTGACGGGGAACCAGTCGGATAATCATGGGGGAGCAAATTGAAACGGGTGTCGGGAAGAAAATAGGGGGACGGAGGTGGGGGGGGGGGCTCAAACGATGAGGTCCAAGACAATTCGGCAAAAAGCTTGCAGGAAAGGGGAACGTCGATCACTTGAGACGTAGAAACCCAAACTTGGGAAATTTCATGAGCGCTCTGAAAAATCAAAAGAGACTTCAAAGGAGAATTGGGATGGAACGAGCCTAAACGTGCGAGAAAAAACTTGGGAAGTTGAAATCTGATCGGGAACCGCTTGTCGGGCGATGAAAACGGAAGGGAGAAGTGGGGGGGACAGTGAGCGGGAGAAAACGCGGGAAAAAGATTAGCCGGCAAAAAAAAGTTCAACAGAAAGAGGGTTGCTCTAGCGGGAAGGGAAAACGGGGGAAGCAGCAGGGAGGGTAGGAGAAAGTTTACTAGGAAGGGGCTAGAGTGTTTGCAGGGAAGGGAGGGCCGAGGGAAGTTAGCTCAAAAACCAAAGGGGGGACGGAAGCAGAAAAGGAGGGGGGAAGAGAGAAACCACCGCACGGACATCATCTTCAAAAAACGAAAGAAAAGAAAAAAATTTAAGGGCTGCACAAAAAAAACTACTCGTCAGAGGTTCGGGGGGAAAGAGAGGAACTAGAGTGGGGGGGGGAAAGAGGGGTCCTTGCAGGGGGAAAAAACCGGATCAGGTTGAGGGCAGAAGCTCGAGGAGAAAAGAGTAAGATGAAAAGCGAATTGTTGGGTGCGACGTGGGGGACTAGGGGGCATACTTAGGTAAAAATGGAGAAGGGGGGGAGGGAAATTAATGGGAAGCGCTTTCCTAATGGTTAGGAAAGGGCGAAACGAATGAATCACATGGAGGGGAAGAAAGGGGAGGCTTTTCCAGTCATTGAAAAAACCGAAGGGGGAAAAAGGGTATGACTGGTACGGGCGACGACAGGAGTACCATGGGGGGAGTCAACAAGACTCAAAAAAGAGGGGAGGGCTCAACGGGGAGCGAAAGGAAGACTAAAAGGAGACTTACCTATCTTGCAATCAATACCACCAGCATAAGAGAAAAAAGTCCGGCGCGAGGTGATTGGTAAGACTACGTGGAGGGAAGAGCGATGCCAGAGGAGGGCGCGAGTGACGCACAGCCGCGGGGGGGAGAAGAGAATGAGGACAAAAGAGGAGAAAAAAAACGAAGATTTCAAAAACTGATTACTGAATAGGGTGAAATATAAAAGGCTGGAAACCAAATGCGCTTTAAAGAACGGGAAAAGGGAGGCTGGGGGGACGGAGTAAACATCTCAAAAAATAATCGACGAAGGGACGAAAGCCTGAACGAAAAGAACTGGGACGGGAAATAGAAAAGTGTGAGGACCGCTATGAGATGTCGGAGAAATGTGCGATAACGCCAAGAGACGGTCTCTGTGAGGCAGGAGTCAACCACTCAAACGAAAGAAGGGTTGACTCACGGCGACAAGGGTGCGGAGGGGGGACGGGGAGTCAACTAAAAAAAGGAACAAGATTGCCAGGAACATCAACCGGACCAACTAAGGCGGGAGGGTCAAAAGCGGTTGTGGGGAAAAAGCGAGAAAAAAACAGGCAGGACGGTACGAAGATCCATCAGGGCAGAGGGGGGGAGGAAAGGAAAAAATCCACCAATCACTCGTCACCATCGTGGGGCAAGGGACGATAAAAGACGACTAACGACAGCGGACTCAGGGATCTATGCGCCAAACCAAGCCGCCGCGGGCAAGGACAACCGACGCGTAAAAAGAAAAGAAAGCCACACACACAGTAATAGAGCTCTAAACCTGGTCGGACTAGAAAAGTCTCGGGGATAAAGAACTGAAACAGGTTTGGGACTTACCATTATTGGTCAAATCTTGAGCAAGGGCCGTTTGGAGCTGGGGGCGGGGTGGGGGAGTTCGTCGCTGCGATACAAGGTAAGTGACGAAGGGTGCTGCGAATCATGGGAAAGAAAAAAAAGACCGTCTAAAGGGCAGGACTGCACCTGAGATTGTCCAGTCAGAAGAAGCGTAAAAGAGGGGAAGAAGACCGGACGGGGTCTTGGGACTGTGTGATACTGAAAAAGTTGGGGTGGGAAACCCTCGATCGTGGGCTGTGGTATAAAGCGCGCAGGTAAAGCCCGCAAGATGCGCCACGGAAAAAAAAAGGGGGGGGGAAATGGACGGGACTCGAAGCTTATACCTTTCGGGTCAACCCGACAAAGAAAGCAAGGGTGTCCGCTCAATGGATAGTACTCAATTAAAAAGCAAAAACGTTTTGCAAAATTGAAACGGGCGAGCCAAAAAAAATACGAACGATGACAGAGAAAGATCGAGATTCCGGGTCTGTGGGGGCGGGAAAAAAGAAAGGGATGCAGGGCCAGGGAGGGAACGCGAAATTGAAAAGGGGAGGGCCTCAACCCTCCATAGCAGGAGTCCAAGAAACAGGGGTAATCGGCAAGAAAAAAGGGGAAAAAAGAAACAATTCAACTGCAGTTTGCGGAAGAGCAAAGGTAAAAGAGAGGCTGGGTGGAGGGGGGGGGGTGCCACTCTTCCGCCGCAGATAACAATAAAAGGGGGGGGAATTAAAGGGAGGGCATACGAATCTCTATTGAGAAAAAGATGGGCAGTTGCAATCGCTGGGGGAATCCGGCCAAGGAGGACATTGGGGGGGGGAAAAGGGTCGCAAGTGAGGAGCAGTAATTCCGGGAGGCGGTTTTGCAACAATGATTGGGAGGGCAGGTGACCAGAGAATATTCCTTATTACGGAGGTCCATTTAAAAAAAGGAGAAAATGGGCCCTAAAGGCGGTCTTTATGGCAAAGAAGAACAAAGAAGAAAATCCGCGATCGAGGGCAAAAAGAGTATCCAACCAGAAAAAAAAAAGGAAACGTCGCGACCTAGTGGAATCTTCCGGGGACTGGCGAACGAAAAAGCATTAATTACGGTGGGGGAAGGAAGTCCTGGGGGGGAAGGGGAGCCGAGTCACTCAAGCAAAGCTAAAAGGGAGCTCGAAGAAGTTCTTCCAATACCGAAGAAAAGTAAATGCTGCTTGGAAAAAGAGGGCTGTGAAAAGTGTCCTGACAAACAGGAGTTGGGAATAAAACGAGAAGCTGTTTCTTAGGGGAGAAACCGGGCCAGGGGGGAGGGACGTATGTCTGGGCGGCGGGCGAGCAGGAAAGCTTTTGAAGGGGGGGAAGTTTGGGGCGGAGGGAGAACAGGCTGAAGGGAGTTGAACGATTAGTGCAGGGAGGACAGTTTGAGAAATCTGCCCTGAAACCACGAAATTGGGAGCGGCCCAGGATTCGGGGGGAGTTTTGGGTCTTACGGCCTGCTGAATCACGGCGACAGGGGTGAGGTCGACCGGTCAGTGAGGGGGAAGCGGTGTTGGGGACCACCGCGAATTAGGGGCGCGTAGCTGGAGGTGAAGGGTAAAGTGGGGGCAATGGATTTAATGGAATAAGGCCGACCTAACATCACAAAGTGGTCGCTAGATGGAAAGGTGAACTCTTGGGGAAACGGGGTCGGACAGGGAAAGAAAAAGGGAACGCGATCGTGGTGCGAGCGAAGGACGGGAACAGCAAGAGAGATCAGAGTAAAGATTGCAGAAGGCCCAAGAGGTGATCGTCAAGATGTAGAAGAATATCGGGATTCGGGAGAGAGGACGACTGTAGAGACGATGGAAAAAAAAATGCGCCAAAGAATCGTGGGGAACCCGTCCGTGGGGGGGTTTTTCCAAATAGCTCAGGGGGGGGACGGTAGAATTGAACATGAACGAGGGGTTTGACGGAGCGGGTCGACTGGAGCGTGGCAACGGAAGCTCGCCAAAAAAGACAAGCGAAGAAAGGGCCCAAAGGCGAGAAAGACGAGCAACTGGGGGGAGGGTTGGCCGACCTAACGACACAGGAAAAGTGGAGATTCAGGTCGTTGTTGATGTGGGAAAGAGTGTTCTAGGAAAGGGGCGAGTCGGCCTCGGTCATAGGGGGCCGTTGCAGGAAATTAAATCGTTGGGAAAAGGGAAGACAAATTGTAGATCGTAGACGTACCAGATGATAGTGGACTCTGGGGGGGCAAAAGAAACGAATGGCCCAGCAGGGTACAAAATCCCTCGGGGGGCGGGTTCATGGACGGAAAACTTACGAACGAAGGGCGGAAAGCGCCTCGCTGACCAGGGATGGACAATCAAGAGAGAAGGAAGCTAACGAAGGGTTTGACGATGCATTAAAGACTCGGCACCCACACTTCGCAGGTGCCAGAGGATCTTGGAGAGGGGGAGAAAGGTGAAAAGACGGATCCTGGGGGGTGAAGAAAAGGTCGCGTGAAAGAAAACGAGTCGAAAAAGAGAGGACGAGGGTGAGAGGCAAAGAAAAGCGAAGGATCTACTCGTGTGCAAACAGTGCATCAGAACAGAAGGGGAGGGTAGTGATGGGAGGGGTTGACATTATGTCGGTAAAAACAGCAAATTGCGGGGCAGAGTTGCGCCAGATTGGAAACATCAGCGAAAAATAAAAACGATGAAGATAGGAGACCTTCCAGAGAAAAAAGCACAGCACGAGGGATGAGCCGGAAAGCACGCAGAACCCGCATAAAAACAATCGCGGGACGATGAGAGACCGTCGCAGCCGAGAGGAGGGCCCTAATCGTGTCTTATTGAATCAAGAACCGGAGATAAGAGGGGTGGGAAAACGTCAGGTGCGTCACGCGACGGTCCACCAGGGAAGAGAAGAGCTACTTGAAAAGAACTCATAAGATGAAGAGTTTGCACTGGGGTGGGGGGAGAAGGGCGGCTAGTAACGGCGTTAGTTTTAAATTATGTTGATGGGATGAACGAAGCAACGAGTCCGAAGGGGGGGGACGTGATCGTTCTACTAAGTAAAGCAAAGGGGAGGGGGCAACTTGGATGGGCCAAAGATAAAATCGTGCAAAACCGCCGTCACCCAGGATAAAGATGGGGTACGTAACAGAAGAAAAAACCACAATTTGCCGAAAGAAGATAAAGCAACAGACGAGGCGCAAGGAAAAGTGGCCGCGACTAGAGCAAATCACGAGTATTGCCATCAATACCACGGGAACAAAAAAAAGGAGGGAGCGGTGAGAGATCGCACGTGCGAGAGAGAGAAATGCCAAGAAATTTCGCGCTATGAGCCAGACGGTGAGACGAAGAAAAGCTTGCAGAATGGAGGGAAAGAAGGATAGGGGATTGTCAATCGCTGGTGAACCCTCGAGATGCGGAAAAAAAAAAAAAAAGGGAAGAGCGCTGGCGCTGGCAGAAAATCATATAAACACATATCCTCGAAGGAGGGGGATCAGAAGGACAAGGAAACCCACTTGTCTTGGCAAGGAGAATTGAAAAAACGTAGAAGAGATGCGGAGCCGAAATGGCTATCAAAAGTCTTTCGCTGGGATGTGAGAAAAATTCAACGTTCCGACTGCGGGGTTGTCCATGAGAGAAGGGACAAAGGTGGGAAGGGACTGGGGGGTCGCTGGAGCAAGACAGGGGGGACAGACATCACCGCGCGGGGCCGAGGAATTCGAGGGGGGGGGGGGTGGCTGGGAAAAAAACAGCGCTAGGGCCAGTCAGGGCTACCATCCAACGAGGGGAAAAGGAGGAGAACGAGACTCCGGGGGGACGGCGTAAACAGTGTGTGTCGGGGGGCCGATGCTGAAACCAGATACGTAGAAAGAGGCAACTAAAAGAGAAGGAAAGGAAGTCTCTATGCCCAAACGCACAGGCGCTCGGAGGAGAAAGGGGAAGGAAGACGAAAGACCCAGGGCCAGGCGATAAGACGTTCTCAGGGGGAGGACTACCACTCAAGAACTGGTCTTTCACAGCCGTGAAAATGCAGAGGGGCGGTTGTAAATTGTTGGCCGGACTGGAGGAATCATTGCCAGCTGCTTTGAAGGGGCGCAGCGCACCTCCGCCAAGAATACTCGCCACAGTCCTGACTCTACGTAAAGAAGGCGGGCATCTGCCTAGGAGAAACTTGACGTCGGGGGAGGGGAACTGTTTGGTTGGAAACCCTCGATAAGAGGGGGGGAAAGAGGGGGTAACGGAGGAGGCTAGTAAAGACCTCAGCGAGAAACGTCGAAGGTGGGGGGGGGGGGCAGGGGGGGGCGATCCAGAGAACGGAGACATAATAAAGATCACAGAGAATCAGAGCAGACAGAAAGCGCGCTCAATCAGTGACAGATGCGATAAAAACGGGTGAGGGCGAGGAAACAATACTTTGGGGCAGGCAACATCCGAAGTCTAGATAACGGGTAAGGGGGCTACGCCATCAAGGAGTACACAGTTCTTGTCGCGTTTACGCAAGGGAAAATATAAAACACAACGAAAAAGGGAGGGAAGCTAAACGGATTCCAAACGAAACGAGCAAAGAAACTTT
>Ga0179593_1696021_pt1 | contig 13958 bp, 22 predicted proteins | sample CZODoug2_1_08_16_FD_185931 | JGI IMG/M metagenome (GOLD analysis project Ga0179593, IMG submission 185931) | Vadose zone soil fungal communities from Angelo Coast Range Reserve, California, USA - CZODoug2_1_08_16fungal (PacBio error correction) | ecosystem: Environmental > Terrestrial > Soil >...
CTTTCATTTGTACTCGGGGAAAAAATAAAAGTGGTGAAAAAGGAAGGACCAGCCCTCCGACGTTTCGAAAGAACACGCATGTTTTTAGGTGTGAACGTACACATCGTTCCGAAAAGCACTTGACTATCGTAAAGGTGTGGAAATGGGGGCAGTCTTACGGTGTTAACAACCAGGGGGAAGGCAAATAAGGGGGGGCCAACGGATGGCTATCGGTGGGAGGCCGGCAATCGTACATGTGGGGGGAGGATGCCGCAATACGCCCTCCGGGGCGCTACCACACGGACGAAGGCATTCAATCAAGTGACTAAAAGCACGAAGAGTAATGGAAAAAGCGTTCCGCTCAAAGGCGTATGTTTGGGAATGGGCGGAGGTGTCAGGGGGGGCGCCGCAATGTCTGCAGTAACAAAGAAGAGCTTGAGGGCTAATTCATACTACAAAGGAGATGGTTCGACAAAACGTTAATGGACTGGGATCGGCGCTGACAAGAAATAACCCTGGGCGGGTACTTGTTTTGCTGCCGGGGGGAGAAAGGGAGAAAAAAAGACTTCCGGAACGGGCCGATACCGAGAATACCGGAGAGACAAACTTTGAAGGTGTCCGGCTGCGATGGGGATGACACCATACATTACTTGGAGATGAGTACAACAAAAAACCTCGCGAAAAAAGAAAAAAAAATCTCACGAGACATTATTGGAAGACATTGCAAAACGAAAAAAAAAAGAGGGATTAAAACGCCACCGGAAAAAAAATGGGGGAAAAAAACGAGTAGAAACGGAGTCGTTCGAAGAAAAGAACTGCAAAAAAAAAAAAAAAAGAATGTAACTAAAATAAACTAACCTTCAAAGGAGGGGGGGCTGTGGGGGCCGGGGGGGGGGGGGTGGGGGGCGGGGGGGGGTAACACGGGGGGGGGGGGGGGTTGGGGGTGGGGGGGGGGGTGGGGGGGGGGGGCGGGGATGATGGTCGTCGGGGGGGGCTCAGGGGAGGGTACTTGGGGGGGGGGGAGGGAGCGCTAGTCGTAAATTACAGGTGAGGGGCTTGGAGAGGGTTGGGGGGGGGTGCTAACTAAAGGTTTGTTCTGGGGGAGGGGGTGGGGGGGGGGGTGAAGAGGGAGGAAAGCGATAAACCCCTTAAAAGACAAGGAGTGAGGAGGGATAGAGAAGGGGGGGAAGTGGGGAAAGAAGGCAGGGGGTGGACGGGGATGGGTGGGGGTTGGAGGGGAAAGGGTGGGTGATGGAATGGGGGGGGCGAGGGTAGGTGTGCTGGGTGCGGCTGTGCAAAGGGTGGGGATCCAGGGTGAAAAGAGGGCTTTGCGGGTGTTGTGGTGGGATAAGAATTTTCACTAATTTGTCTTTGCAATTATTTATTTATTTAATGTTAAATGAAAGGAAGAGAGAAAAGGGGAACAAGGAGAAAAGACTCTTCATAACTGCTGTAGGGGAAGAAAAGGGTAGTAAAAAGAGGAAGGGGGGCAAGGGAAGGTGGAAGCGACTAAAAAAGGAACGGAGGAAGAAATAAAGGGGAAAAAAGGAAAAAAGGGCGGGATGGGGAAAGAAGGGGAAGGGGGGATACGAAAGCGGAGATGGGGAATGGGGGGGAGGGTGTCTCTGGGGTTTCGGGGAAAAAAAGATGAGGGCGTACTGCGTTTGAGGTTGATTCGGGGAGTAAAATGAAAAAAAGAAGGGGCATTAAAAGGTATACTAAGAGCGGTGTACACTTGTGGTGTGTGGCTGGCTTCTAGGGGGGGGGGGAGATTCTATACTCGAGGGGAAAGAGGCGGATGGAGGAGGAGATGCACTGAAGGGAAAAAAGAGAAAGAAAAATAAAAATTCAAAGGGGTGGGGTTAAAATGATTTTAATTCCTGGTGAGAAAAAAGGTTTTCAAAAAGAAATGACGCCGAAAAAACGGTTCCTCGATCCATAGAAGGGCAGGTCAGGTTGAACAAAACATCGGCTTTAAGAGAAGAGAAAGGGCGAATTCGTTTGGACCAGGAAAGGAGAAGGAAGGGAGGGTTGGAAGCTTAGGAAAGCATCGCGCTGCACGCAAAAGTTGGCTCCACATAAAAGCCAGCAGAAATTCCTGGACAAGTTCGCCGAAGAGAAAAAAAAACCACCACAAGTCTATTCCGGCGGAAAAGATGAGCTCAAAAAAGAATGGCAGGAGAGCTTACAAAACGGAAAAGAAGGACGCCTGTGTTAAAGGGGGAGGTTCCCGAAGGTCGCAATTGGGGGGACAATCTCGGAAACGTAGGGTAGATACTACTCTTTGTAGAGGGATGAAGGGGGCGAGGGGGGTAAGGGGGGGGTTTAAGGAGGTTGTGTGGTCCGAGTTTCGGCCAGAATTGAGGCAGGAAGGAGAAAATCTCGGTAATCCTTAACGTTTAAGGGGCCGTGCCCCCCACACGCCCCCACCACCACACGGCCCCCCGCCCCACACCCAGCACCCCTACACCCCCCAATCTCCCAACACTCGCCAGCGCGAACGACACTCGGCAAGCCATGCGCGTAATCCAGGCGGAGAACGCACCGCACCCCCCGAGTCCCCAAAGGGAACTGAGAAGGATTGAGGCGCCTCCTTCAAACACTCCTCAATTGACCCAAAGATCGCGCATAATTTCTGAACAAGTTAAAGGGAAAAGGCAGGGGCAACGTCCAACAGTTCTCAACCCTTCTGCAAATCCATTTCTGAAAGGAGGGAAAGAGGGGGCATGTTGGGCATTCCCAACTCAGGGATGGGAAGGAGGAAACACTACGGGAGGACACGGATTTTGCATTCAGGGAGCCGGCTTTCCTGTGGGGGCCGGCGTGAGAGACGATTGGGCCGAGCAAGGGGCCGAGTCTGGGGGACTAAAAAGAATTCCCCACGATTCATTCCGCTAAAATGATGCAATTAAGTTCAGGAGGCAAAATCGTCGACACCGACGAACTGTTGGGAAAATTCACCAGAAGGAAGCGTAGAGTAGGAGGAGGAATAGACGTGAGGGTAGGGGTGCTCTGCGCGCGTTAGGAAGCCGTTTTGGCTTATCAAAAGTGGGGGGGGGGGGGGAAAGCGTGATAGAAAAAATGGGGGGGGAAGGGGAGGAGAACGGAGAGAAAACAGGGAGAGGAAGGTAATCATTACACCGTTCAGGAAAGTGGTTACGAATCGCAAGACTGGGGGGGGGGGGTCAAAAGGGCCAAGAAAAGGGGGATGGGACGAGGTACAAGGCGTCCTTTAATTACTCATATTTGGGGGGGAGATTATTCTCATGCCTCAAAAACGCTGACCGGGGGGAGAACGAAGTTGATTTGGGGGGGCGGGGGGGGGGGGCTTACAAGAAAAGGGAAAGTTCAGCTCCCAAATAGCTGTACCAAAAAAAAAGAAAAGGGGAAGAGCGTGTTGGGGCTTGCTTCTGTTGGAAAAAGCAATCAAAAAAAAGAGCGGGGCGCGGGGGAAATAAAGAAGCAATGGGGAAGTCGCACAAAGAAAAAGGATGTAGGGAACGTCGTACAGGAAGAGAGGACTTGTCAATGTGGAATAGGGAGCGAAAATATTTTCCATGCTTAACAGGCGGTTGGGGGGGATGGCCACGGAGGGGGAGAAAGAGAGGGGCAAAAGGCGGGGTCCATTCCCACCAACGACGAAGCTGAAGGGTAGGGAGCAGAGGAGTTCGGAAAAAAAACTGTTAGGGGGGGAAGGTGGAAGTTTTCTTTTGGCAGGGGAAACGCCTCGGGGAAACTTCGGATGGACGAAAATTCTGAAGGGGATTGGGGGGGGTCGCTTCGAGGGTCATTTTATATTCCGAGTGGAAAACCACACAAGGAAAAATGAGCGGTTGGGGGAGACACGTGAACTTGCGGAGTAGGGATCGGGCGATTTCGAGAAAAAGGTGCACTTTTTCTACAGTATATAATTGGACTGGGGGAAGGTTCATCACCCGGGGGGGAGAGAAGGTGAGGGGTGTAACGCGGAAATCTCCTTTGGGGATCTGCATCTATAAAAGTCCCGAGGAGGGCGGTCTTCATAAAGTGCGACTGAATGTTAACGATGATAAGAAGAAATCGATATTACCTCCGGGGCAAATTCTTTAAAAAAAAGCCGAATGGCCAAGGTGGATTTCAAAGTAAGTTGTATTGGGGCGTATGACCCCCTCTAAAAGGGTGTCGTCCACCTCCAGAGCGGCGAAGAGGGGGAAATCAGGAAGTGTCGTTCAGTGTTTGAAGGGGGAGAAAAGAATCGGGAGTAAAACGGGGGGAGGACACTTCAACCACGGGTCTTTCATGAGAAAGGGAAAGGGATGCAGTAAGGGTGGAGGAGATCAGGAAGTATATGATTCACAAAAGGGGGGCGGAGGGGGGACACAAAGTTGGGAGAGACTCTTTCGTCAGTACATGCTTACCACACTGTTCGTATCGTAGAAAAGGTCCTTGCTAGGGGGGACTCTATAACAAAAAACCGAAAAATTAGGTGGGAGAACGAGTCTCCATTAGAAAAATCGATACGAAAAGGGGGACGCATGTCAGAAATCTCCCTGAGAAAAGGGGAAAAAAAAGGGGGCAGGAGAGAAAAACTTTGTGAAGAATAGAAAGGGAGGGGATCATCCTCACCCTGAATTCCTTCGGGAAAGGTTAAAGAAGCAAAAGTAATTTTCACCCTAAGAAGAGTCCCCTCCGGCTCCACCTCGAAAAAGTTTGGGACTAAAATGAAGAGATAAGATGAAGAGAACGATTAGAGGAGGTTTGGCCACCTCCGACGCGGGGGAAAATCTAACTAAACTGAGCCATTGGAACATTGGAGAACATCAAGAAAATCGAGGACGCCGCTCTCTTGAAGGGGATGAATAGTGGGACGACGAGTGTTTCCTGCGATCGGGCCATTGCCAAGTGCCAGACCGCAAAGACTTAGGGACAAAAAAGTCAAAAAAGGACTAAGGAAATAGGCGTAAGGGGTTCACCCTAAAGTCCGCAAAAACATGGTTGCTTGAAGAAACTTTAAGAAAAGGGGCGAACCATGGAAGATCAGAGTCTAGAACACTCTTCGCAGGGAGCTTCAGTGTCTGAAAGGAGCCAAAACTCAGGGACATACTGGGACGGCACCTGAAATGAGCTCTCAAAGTTGGATGGGGGGGGGACCACTAAAGCGTGCCAAAAAGGCCGTCAAAGGGGGGGGGATTGGGGGGGGGGGGGGGGGGGGGGGAGGGGGGGGGGGGGAGGGAGGGGGGGGGGGGGGGGGGGGGGGGGGGGGGGGGGGGGGGGGGGGGGGGGGGGGGGGGGGGTGGGGGGGGGGGGGGGGGGGGGTGGGGGGGGGGGGGGGGGGGGGGGGGGTGTGGAATTGAGAGCAGTGGGGGGCCGGGGGGGCGGAGTGCTGTGGCTCAAAAGGGGGGAGGGGGCAACATGGGAAGACTCAAAGAGGGGGGGAAATGACATACCAGAGAAGAAGCTTCTGGCCATAAGACAGGAGCCGAGGGAAAACCTCCAAGGTTGTGGAAAAAATTGGTGTGGACCGATGAGAGGGGGCGCTACACTCATCTCTGAAAATAAAACCCCAGTGCTCCTCATCTATGTCAAGAGGCGCGAGAGACCGAGGAAACAAGGGACTATGTACAAAGGAAACTACGACGAATTCCTGCAAAGGGAGAAATGAAAATTCCGGCCAGACGTATCTATCCCACAGGGGAACGCGAAACGAATCAGGGCTTGCCGTCTGGTGTCGCAACAACGGGGCAAGAGCAACAGAAACTAAGGGGGGGGCTGGGGATGAGGGACCCATGAAAAAGATGACAAAAGAAGGAGGGTCCACCAAAAAGTCAAAAAGTTGGAATGAAAATCTAACACAGAGAGCTCGGGGGCGCAAAGGAAAGCCGTAACAGAGGTAGGAGAATGGGGGGACATAAACGGAAAGGGGAAGGTTGGAAAAAAAACAAAGGTCCGCAGAGGGCCAACGCCCGATTAAAAAGGGAAGGGGAAAAATTATGTTCGTAAGCGGCTACGTCAACGCTTAATAAAAACGAGCAAGAACCAAAAAAGAACAAGGCGTCCGGAAAATTAAAGGTAAGGAAAGGAGTTAAAACTAAAACCGCACTTTGAGGAAGGTTGAAAGGAATCGCTGCCCGAGGTCGTGCAAAGGAAAGCCGCCAGAAAAAAAACAGGGCCTGTCTAGGGCCCAGAGGGCGGGGGGGAGACCCAAAGAGAGGGGGGGGAAAACTCAAAAGGTCGCAGCAGGGTTTTATCAAGGGCAGGGGGGGGGGGAGGTGAAAAACCACCACCTACGGGGAATGGCAAGGCCCTTTCTCGAAAGAAAAGGGGGAAAAGGGGGTAGTTGGGGGGGGAGGGGGGAGGAAGAGGGCCCGAAAAGGAGGGATGAAGCTATCTCCTAAGGTTGACAATTCAAAATAAACAAGTTACAGAGGAAAACACCGAACAGCATGAAGACGTAGGGGGATCGACCCGAAAGGGGGTAAGAGCTTAAGGAACACAGGGGTGGCAATACAAACAGCACGAGGGAGAGACTGTTCAGGGAGGGGGGGGCAGCCCAATCTGGCTTCATAATATTAAAGAAGAGATAAAAAAAAGGGTTTGTGGACTCCAAATACCATGGGGAAAAGTGCTGGGGTATAGCAGGGAGTCGCTCGGGGGTGAGGGGGAAGAGGAACGCGGAAAGGAGCATGGAGGTTCCTAAAAGGGACAAGCAAAAAAAAAAAAAGCATCCATACAAGGGGGGAGTTGGCTAAGTTCTGTTAAAGGGTTCGCGAGAGGAGCGTCATGAAAAACGAGGGTCAAGGGACAAAAGAAAAAACCCGTGAAAAAAGTGAAGATACCTCATCAAAGAAGATACAATAGACGCAAAAACCAACCGTGACTAGGGAAGCATAGGGAAGGGACTTGGAGCGCAAGAAAAAAAAAAGGAAAATATCAGAAGGGCTAGAAAAATCAACATGGCAAACCTCCCCCTTTAAAGGGGAGAGGGGAGAGGCAAATGAGGGAGGGGGTCCGGGAGAACTCAAAAATTCACGATCTGGGGGAAAAGAGGGCGAGATAACATGGCGATATGGGAAGGTCGTGAATCAGAAAAAAAGGTCTAAGAAATTTGGCAGAATCACCTGAAAAATCCTCTCGATGAACGGGGGAAATCAAACATCGAAGACTGGGAGACAATCTAATGTGAAAAAAAAAAGATGGGGTATTTGATCAGAGGGAAAGTAAGGCAAATGGCTCGGGAAGAGCAGTCGCCCATTTGGGGGAGGGAGAGCGAGGTATCCATAACTGTCGGGCGGAAAAAAAGAAAGGGGTTTGGTCTTCAAAAGAAAAGAAACTTGAAAACTTCTGCAGCTGAACAACCCTAGAAAAAAGGGAACGAGTGACCGCATCTTTCGGTATGGGAGGGAGAAGTATCGGAGGGAGGTTTGAGAACAAAAGGAGGGGCTCAAAAAAAAGGAAAATGTACTGATTACGGAAAAAATCTCCGCAAGGGGGGGAACGGACACAGAATTGAAAGGCCGATCCAATGTAAAACTTCCAAAAGAAAGGGGGCGAAGAATGGCCGGGGGTCCGGAAAAAGGGTGAACGAAAACCAACCGGGCTTTGGAAATTAAGTGGGAAGAACACCGGGGTAAACAAAAGCAATAAGATGGGTCAAATCATTCAGAAAAAAAAAACAACGTAAGGGAGGAGGGAAAGAGACATGCTCTTAGGGGGGACTAAAGGACAAGATGTACCAGCCCTCCTAAGAGGCTAAATGGGAAAAGGAAAAAACTCTGGAGAAGAACAAACCTTGGGGGGGAAGCTACAGGTTCGTGGGGTAACAACAGTCCTGTGAAATTCTGTTTGCAAGGGAGGGAGAAGCTTGGGGGGAGAAAAATGTTTGGGGAGGCCGAACATTCTGAAAAGAAGCGCCGAAGAATATTCCTAAAACAAAGATGCCCTGTCACAGGGAAGCGAAAGGGGGTGTGAACATAGAAAAGGGGGGGTCAGCGGAGGATGCGAAGGGGGGAAAAGAGTGTAGTGAAAACCGTCTCGGTTCAGAAAGGTATTGACTAAGGAGCTTCACAGGGGGGCGAGGTCTGCAAAAGAGAGCCACCGGAGAGCAGTCAAATTACTTTAGAATAAAAGACTTGTATGTTCCTAACCGGAGGAGAAAAAGACAAAGTACATGACGCTGTTTATGAAGGAAGGGGAAGAACTTACAGGAAGGGTCCTGAGGTGCCGTTCACAGATGAGGGGAGACCCCGCATTTAAAAACCACTGATCGAAACGTGGTGCACCGAGAAGAAAGACTTCAGTGCCAGGGGAGGCTCTAGATCAAACTGCAAGGAACGAACCTTCAAAAGGTGGGGGGAAACAAAATAGGGAATGAGAAACGGGGGTAGGTGGAAGGAACTGGGAGTATTTTTAAGCGAAGGGGATCTAGAAGTGGGTCAATGGATTCGAAGGCAGACAGGATGGAAGGGAGGTAAACAGCAGGCTATGGAAACTGGGGGGGATGGGGAGCTGACTCGGGGGGGAGAAAGAGAGAGGGGGGGGAGAGCGTTGTGGGGGAAAAAGAGAGACTGAAGGTGGGGAAAGAGGGGTTTTTCCTGAGGGGAGAGTCCTTGGTGATCAAAAAAGGAAGAGGGGGGCCCTAAAAAAAAAAGAACAAACTTAAGAAAAAGAAGACAAAAGGAACCACTAGGGGAGAAGAGGGGGTTAATAAAAAAAAAAGGATTGGACTTAATACAAGGACATGCTCGCTTTGAAGGGAGGGGATAGGAAAGAAAAGGGGGCTCAACGCAGGATCCCTTCATCCGCAAATAACTTTAAAAAAAGAGTCTGAAACGAGTCACAACCAACAATAAGGGGAAAAAAAGGAAGCGAATAAAGAAGATGGCAAAAGAGGAAATGTGGAGGGCGCTGAGTGAAGGGGGGTCATTCTGAGGAGCAAGAAGGAGAAAGCTCGGAGGGAAGCGAAGGACTGGCAAGGAAAAACCTGATTGGGGGAGTTCTGCAGGGGATACCTATCGACCGGAAGACTGATTCAAACGGGAATGGGTGCCCCACCCCCCCCAACAACCGCAAAAATAACCATTGGACCACCCACCCCACCAACGCAAAAGCCCAACCCGGTGGCTGCGCGTCCAAAAAAACCCGGGGGGGAAAAAGCAGACAAGGGATTAAAAGAGGAAGAGGAAAAAAACTGAGGGGGGACCAGAAACACCGGGAAGCAAAAAAACGCTGGCCGAAAAGGTCGGCGGCTTTGGGAAAGAAGGGGAAAAAAGAGGCCAGGGAGGAGGGGAAACGCCAGGGGGAGTCGTAAACCTGTTGGGCCAGGGATGGGAAAGTGCAAGGGCGGGAAGCACGAGGGGATTAGGAAGGGAAACAGCAGGCCACTAAGGGAGGAAAAGGGTAAGCAATGAAGTGAGCATCAGGGGAAAAGCACTGTGGAGATTCACAAGGTATTAAGGGGGGGCTTAAGAGACGGGGGCACTCTAAAAAGAGTGGAGGGAAGGGGGGGGAATGAAGAGGACCTGGGGAGGAGGCCCGGCGGAAAAAAGATTTCTAGCGGTAGGGAAAGTAACTGGGGGGTGGAGGAGAGGGAGGGGAGGAGAGAAAAGGGAAAAAGGGTGAAAGGGATCCTTGCCTGGTTTTGCGACTCAGAGGCAACTATTCTCCTGCCCCAATACAAAATAACGGCGCCTTTTCTGCACCTAAACTCACGACGGTTTGCTACCCCATCTTAAAACGCGCTGCTCTTCCCTGAACACTTACACTATCTAACAGGTCGCGAAGACGTTCTGGCTGTGCCTAGAAAATCTTGAGTGTGAAGAAAGACACTTTTGACTAAAACCCCCGGCGTCGAGGCACGAGGAAATTCGGGGGGGGGGATAATTCTGAAGATACTTTTAAAAAAACATTATCGGATTGTGGTACTACTAAAACCTAGTATCGGTTTTCCAAAAGGGGAAGGTCAAGGGGTGGAGAGAGGGAGGAGTCAAAAAATAAAACTTATTGAACGTTTAGGGTCTGGGTATCCGCGCAGTAACAAGAGCGTGCGAGTACCGCATGGGTGGGTAAGACACAGTACTCTGCGGGGAACACAAAAAGGAAAAAAGTGCAAAGAGAAGAGGAGGAGAGCATGTAACGGCATGCCGAAAAGGGAGAGGAGCGAGGTGGCGTTAATAGGAAGGGACAGGTGGCGGTATGAGTCAGGGATAAATGGGAAGGAGGAGAGAGGGAAATGGGTATGAGGAGGGTATAATTAAGTGAGGTTGAGGATGGTCTAAGAGGTGTTGGAAAGGGAGGAGGGGAGGGGGTGGGGGATAGACGGGGGGTGAGTGGGAGTGCTTGGAGAGGGTGGGGATAAGGGAAATTCAGGCGAGTAGAGGTAAAGGAGGAGGGATATAGAACAAAGAAGAGAGGGGGGAAGAGAGGTAAGAGGTGGGGAGGGGGAGAAAAATAGAGATGAGCGGGGGGAGCGAGGTATAGAGGGGAGAGAAGCAGGATAGCGGAAGGGTGTTAGCAGTACGACAAAGACAGCGAGGGGTAAGGGGAAGGATATGGGGGGGGATAAGAAAAGAGGCGAAAAGGGAAGTAGCAAGGGCGCGAAGGTAGCGGATGGAGAAGGTAAGCGAAGTAGATGGGATAGGGGAACGGGACTGAAGGGGAGCAGTGAAGGAAAAAAAGGGGGTGGGAGTAGGGGGTAGGGGGGGGGGGTAGGTATGGAAGTATTTGGGAGTGAAAATAGGGGTCTGGTTGGGTGGGGATTCAGGGGGGGTGGAACGGCTTGAGACGACGATGTGGTCGGAGAGGAGGGAAAGGAAAGGTTGGTGTAGTTAAGGTGGGTGGGGAGGGAAAAGAAGGAGACTAGTGGGGGAAAGGAGAGAGGGAGTAAATGGAAGGGATTTAATGAGGGGTAGCAAAAGTTAGTGTGAAATGTGGGGGGGGGGGATTGGTGCACGAGTGATGGGGCGGGGAGCTGAGAGAGGGGGTAAGATAGGGAGAGGGGGAAAGGTGGGGTGAATGGGAAAAAAGGAAGCAAACAGGAAAGCGGGGAGGGGGGACGGGGGTGCAGATAGTGGGGGGGAGAGGAATGGGGAAGAGGGGAGGATGGGGGGTGATAAAAAGGAGAGGGAAAATTGAGAAAGGGGGGGGGGGGGGAAAGCAAGGATGATGAGTCAAAAGGACGAGGGGGGTGAAGTGACGAGAGGTTGGAGGAGGAAGTGACTAGAGGAGGGCCCGCGACGGAAAAAAAGATACCGGGAAGAATGTAAAACGTGTTATAGATGGGGAATGGGGGGGTGACGGGGAATAGGGGGACAAGAACGAAAGAGAAGGGAGAAGGGGAGGATCTTAGAGAGGAGAAGTGGACAAATCGGGTGATGGGTAGCGGGAGGGGGATGTCCGAAAGGAAGGGTGGCACGACAGGGGGAATGTTTGAAGAAGCGGGGCGCGGAGGGATGGAAGAGGGAAAACTGGGTTAGAGATAGTGAGGGGAAAGAGGAGAAGAGTTGGGCGTGGAGTAGAAGGGAGGGGAGTAGGCGTTTGAAAAGAAGTAGTGAACGAAAATATGAGATTGGTAAATGTGGGGAGAGAATGCGCGGAGGGATGGAGGAGGTTAAGGAAAGACGGAAATCGGAAAGGATAGTGGGGAAAGCGGTGTGTAATAAATGAAAAGCTAGGAGGAAAGGGTGGGAAAGGGGAGGATGTGGAGGTTCAGGAGACTCGGGGGGGGAGAGGGGGAAAAGGTGGAGCGAGGATGAGTGGGTTGTGTGGCAGAGCATGGAGGGGAGAAGGGCAAATACAATAAGTAGGGGAGGGGATGAGTGGGAAAGAGGGGTGGGTCAGAAATGGGGGCAGGAGGTAGAAATGGTGGGTGAGAGGAGGAGGCAGTGATGGGATGCAAGGATTGGAAGCGGGGTATGGCGGGGCGATGGCGAAAGGGGTCCTTGGAGGTCAAGGAGAAGAGGAGAAAGGGGGGGTGTACAAGTGGAAGAGAAACTCTTTCAAGGGGATAAGCGGAGGTCAGAAAGGGAAGGGTATAGGAGGTGTTAGGAGTAGGGAAAGCCAATGAGGAAGGTGAGGAGGTGGGGATGGGACGATGGAGAAGGTGGGATAGAAGGAGAGCATTAGAAACAGGGGAGGGGAAGCAAGACGTGATGAAGACAGCTGGTTGATGGGAGGTGGGGGGGGGTGTGGGCGGGAGTCGGGGGGGGTGGTGGGGATAGGTGGGAGGAGACGGGACTGGCGGGGGGGGGGGGGGGTGTGGGGGGGGTGGGGGGGGTGGGGGTGGGGGTTGTGGTGGTGGTTGGAGGGGGTGTTTTGTGTGGGGGGGGGGGGTGTGGTGGGGGGGGGTGGAGGGAGATGAGGGGTTGGGGCTTTGTTGTTGTGGGGGGGGGTGTGGGGGGTTGGGGTTGGGGGGTGTGGTATGAGGGGGGGATCGGTGGGGGGGTGGGGTGGGTGAGGTGGTGGTGGGGGGGGGGGGGGTGCAACTGGGAAGCTACTGTCTCATTTGGTCCTTACATTACTGAAGGGTTCTTTATCAAAAACTCTCAGCTTTATATCTTGAAGAATATCGGCCCCGTATATACAAGGGAAGGAGAAGGCGGTGTGTGCGGGGGTGGCAGACGATTAGGTAAGCACATTCATCAAGGGGGGGGGGGGGGGTGGGGGGGGGGGGGGGGTCTGGGTGCGTAAAAAGCCTAATGGACAAGAAGGGACCGCAGGGAAAGGAATTTGTGATAACCGCTCGCAAGGAGCCAAGTAAGAAAAAAAAGAAGCGCGGGTTCTGTGACTGGGGGTCCGTAAAAAGCAAAGACAGATTACGAGAGACAACGTCTAAGCTAAGACGGGGGACGAGGGGGGATATCGACGGGGGAACTTCCTTCCTAATGGAGGGGCTAATCGTGAGGAAAGGCTCCGCCACAACCCTGATACCGATGGAAGGATTTCTAGTGCCATCCCCTCCCCTAGATCTCGCTTCTAGCGATATCCTTGAACTTTACGTCGAACTTGTCCAAAAAGGAACCGAAATATGGCATGGAGCGTGGCTCCAGAAAACAACGGAAGAAAGCATGAAAATTAACAGGAAGGCACGGCGGGAGGGAAAAAGGCAGCAATAGAGTCAGCGCTCAACAAAGCCACATCTCTGCCTACCTTTCGTCCCAGGGGCCGTACGAGAACTGGGGAAAGGGATATCACTAAAATGAGTCTTCCAATCTTCAGGGCGTCCTAACAATTGCTCCTTTTGCACGTTCCGTTTCAAGGGTGTTTCATGTAGGGGTTGAAAATGATGCTGTCACAGGGAGTTCTTTTGACATACAAACTACGGAGGACGTCTTCGTGTTGCCTCGGGGGGGGAAAAGAAAACAGTATCTCGTTTTGAAAATCGGCCTTTGGAAGAGGATAAGGAGCGAGCGGTCTAGAGCCAAAAAAATGTCACCAGGAGGCGCGCGCAAAAAGTCTATCAATGTCGTGAACGTTTACCCCCACTAGAACGTGAGGGGAAAGAATTTAATGGTCGCAAGAGGGAGAGCCATCCATGATCAGGGGAGGCGGCAAGTGGAGCGGGTTGCTGGAAGGTTGCGCAAAGCGCGGGAAGCGTCTGGGGTTGTCCTGTAACTCTCTTTATGAAGGGCTGTGGCAGGTTTCCACTTTTTCACAACGAGCCCGAGCGGGAAGGCCGACTCACCTTCACGAGATCAGAAGATAAGCAGGTGGAGAGTAGGCTACCGAGGATGACGATTCACTCGGAAGCTTACTCTACCACTGTTGGCGCGCTGAAATTTGTTACGACAAGGGCGTTTAATCCTTTACGCCCTCGCTTCCTTGTTGGTTATCGCTTCCAGAGTACCTGTGTGACGACGGGGGCGTGGGTGTCCTTCGCTAAAAGCAGGATCGCAAGCAAATGTTAAGGAGTCAAACCATAGATTGCCGAAATGAGATAACCGTCCGCTACACGGAAATTATCTAAATAGAATACAAGACAATCAAATAAATCCTCAGTGATAAGG
>Ga0179593_1293098_pt1 | contig 13957 bp, 15 predicted proteins | sample CZODoug2_1_08_16_FD_185931 | JGI IMG/M metagenome (GOLD analysis project Ga0179593, IMG submission 185931) | Vadose zone soil fungal communities from Angelo Coast Range Reserve, California, USA - CZODoug2_1_08_16fungal (PacBio error correction) | ecosystem: Environmental > Terrestrial > Soil >...
AGGGACCAACTTTTAAAAAAAGACAAAAAAAGTTGAAACTTCGCTGGGGAAGAGATTATCCGCAAGTCGGAAGCTCCCAGAAGGGATTTTAGTCGGAGCTACGCGCCGGAAGCGGGTAAGTGCAAAGCGTAGGCCAGGTGACCATAAAATCACAATGGGTTCGACGAAAAGAGGAGAGCGTTGATCGTTTAGGGGACATCAGGGTTGAAAAGGTATCGAAGCGTCGGTCGTCTGCGACATCAATAGATTTGTTCAAGGAAGTAGAACAGACTTTGCCCTCGTAAAGGGGAAATTACGGGGGTGTTGTTGAGCACCGTCCAAAATCCTACGTGTCGGTGGGGGATTCGATGCGAACATCAAACAGTCATTAAGCCCGTTGAACCGAAGAACGGGTCGTAGAGGAGCTCCGCAAATAAAGTATATCTGCGCCAGAGGGTTACGAGTATGGATCGACGGATCACCAAAAAGGGCTAGCCTTGAGAAACAAAGTTCTCTATACTGTACAAATCAGGATTGGCCAATGTGAGCCTGGATATGGTCGCCATGGTCGCGGGAGGCAGGGAGTAGCCATACGCGAACGGACAGGATTGAGAGGGCGGGGGGAGAAGCCAATCTAACGGCATTGTCGAACCGCGATGAACAAGAAAGGGCCAGACGACGAAATTGTGCCGGGAAGGGTGAAGGTAACGACGGAAGGGGGGGGGGATTGGAGCCAGGGTTTCCGGAAGATGCGATTGCTGAAACAAGCGAAAGTCACAGGGCGAAAAAACAAAAGAAACGGTAAACAAGCAAAAAAGGGGGGGTTGCACGGGGATGAATGTAGGCTGAAAAGGCAAGAGGGAAAGCTTTCTCCTAGGGATCCAGGAAGGTCAAGCTCCGAAGGATGGGGAAGAGCTCTTGGATCGGGAACAATTGGGGCAAAGGAACCCCAAGGCTACAGTCCGCTCTATATTGGGACCGAGGACGTTCGAAAAAAATTCGTGGAAGTCGGCAAAAACACCATAGGGGGGGGAAAAATCCGCGGGGGAACTCTGCTCTTATAGGAGGGAGGATAATCATACCACCATATCCAAAGGGGAGACTGAAATTCAAGAGAGTCCGTATTGAGCCACACACTGGCGCCGGGGACTCGTTGTTTACTGATTAAGCCACAGAAGGTCGCAGGAATCGCTGGTTCGCGACGACGTGTTAGACTTAAATTTGCCGGGGGCAGTCAGAAACCCATTGGGGCAACCGGGGAATGCGAAGGCCGAGTAAAAGACCTTTGGTACCTACCAGTCAGACCGACGGGCAAGCGCAAGGACGGGAGGGCTGGTTAACAACGGCACCCCCTTAGGGCAGTGACAAACAAACGAAAAAATTGGGAACTAGAAGAATCTGCGATTGAACATCCCCCCAGCGTCGGTGATCGGGCCGCCCGCCGAATCGCCAGAAAAAACTCGCCAAGGGAATCAGAAGGAAGGGAGGTGCGCTTCTGAGGCGACGCACTTGGCGCTGAAAAGCCAGGACGCGGTATTTTCAATTCCGAATCGGAGGGACGGAAGGCCGGGGCTCGAAAATGCAAAGTCGCGCATCGCGCAACGACGGCAATCCAAGTTGCGATCCGGATGGGCAAGGGGACAAGGCAGGTTAGGGAGTGCCAATCAAAGCAGATCCCCTCGGAGATGAGGGACAATCCGCAACTCGTGCGCAAGCGGGCAAGGTTTCCAAGCCTGGCTCATAGGGGAGAAAGAAAAAAAAACGGGGCGGGGGTGAGTAAGTGCAAGAATCCGCGGGAATGATTACGGCAACGGCAGCGACAGTGCGAAGGAGCTTAATGATTTCAAGCCTACGCGCCACGAAAAGAGAGGGGGAGTTTCAGAAGAAACACACACAGGAAAGAGATGCCACTCGCTCGGATGGCGGAATCCGGCGGTAGTAGAGATAAATCTCGGGAAGGTGTCAAAAAAAAGAAAGGAAGTGCCTGTCGAATGTCAAATAGCCGGAGGATATCCGTCCGACTGAAAACGTGGAACTGCCGTGGAGGGAAAAAAGCGAGAACACGTCGGGACAACCTTTGAAAAAGGAGAATTATCGTTATTAGTGGGCTAGTGCCGAGGGGTCGTGAAAAGTCTAGGAAACCTCCTCAAAGAGAGGACGTTGAGCGAACTGAAAGAGGCGTATTCGCTTAGCGGGATCTTCAAATCTTCATCTTGCTATAACAGGAAGGAGGGGAATTAAAAAAAAAAAAACAGGGCAACGAAGTCGGAGGAGGGCGCCGCCACGCCGCAAGAAAGAGAAGGCAATCCGAAGGACTTCAACCATGGGGAGGAGTCACAGGAAAGGGTTCGAAGTTCTTAAAAACCACCTGCGTGCGGGAGGGGGACAAGCAATTGAAAAAAAAAAACTCAAGAGGGGGACTACATGTGGCTGGAGCCCCCTAGGCCTCAATTCAGAGGGGAAGTTGAAAGCCAGCAGAAGGATGCGTCAACACGGATGGGAGACGAGGGTGGCAACAGACCAGATGTGCAGAGACCAGCCAGAGGGCTTGGGCGGTAGTACTTTCAGAGGGGGGGAGAAAATGTGCTCCGGGTAAAAGCGCATAATGCAGGGTAAAAAGGGAAAGGTGGAGGCGGAAAGTCGCCTGACGGTGCAGAGAAAAAAAAAACTGAACTAAAAAGATACAACTCGGCCCAAACAAGCGTGAATAATCCAAACACCTTGGCTGACCAAGGAGCATGGAGAGAGGGAATATATGATCGCCATGCGAGAGGGTGTCTACCGGCTGGATTCCAGGGAGAGCCGGTGGTCCGCTGCTGCGGGGTAAAGGGTCTTTGGTCTTGGTAAGCAAAGCAAAGATTGGTTTCGAGGAAATGGCAGGACAGGGCGATGCCGTGAACCCACCTTGTCTAGGCTGGGACATCCCGATAAAGAAGGATTGCAGAGCCAGCACCACATAGAGGCACTTCGAAGTAAAAAAAAATTGGGCCGCGCAGGAGAGCTCCACTTGGACAACGCTTGGCCTTGGGGCCGGACCAGAGCGAAAGCTCCTAACTTCTGCCAAAGGTCGGAAGTTTTATTCGGTCGGATTACCTTTGAGTTACCGAACTTAGATAGCAAACCAAATGCGAAAAAAAAAAAACCTGGCGACACGAAAAGACCGGAACGAGACCGGAAAGGGGCCACGCGTCTAAAGTCTTGGGGCTAGGGAAGGGTCATTCGGGACTGGAGCGTCTGTATTCCGTTCGGAAACCGGCCAGGTGAGGACGCGTAGGGGGGGAGCAGGGCTGGAAAGATTGAGCCCATGAACGCCATCACCGGGGCGCATCGGCCAAGGACTGGTGGGGGAGGCGCCCGGTTGGTAAGCGGGCCCCCTTGTTGATCTTAGGGTAAATCATAAGCACCTTGGGAAAAAAAAAGAATAAAATGGAAAGTCAAAGGGAGCTCGCGGGCGGCAAAAAGGCCAGGATTCGGTGTTCGAAACGGAAGGGGAGTGGATCAGCAACCCGTGAGGCCCGAACCATCACCACTAAGGGGGAAAGGCGAGGGAGGAGGGACCTTGGCGGGGAAACCACCCCGCCTCATCACAGGGTGCGCGAAAAAGGAGCCCGGGGGGGAAGAATCCTTGGGTCTGGGGGAGGATCGCCGTCTAGCGCTTCGACCGAACCTTTCCATACCTATACGGCCCAGATTCGGCGAAGTCATTGTGCAGACGGACTGTAGGAAGAAAGCAGACCTTTTTGGACGCCTTCGGCACAACTTCGAGCCGACACAATCACATCCGGGAAACCACGAGATCGGGACGGAACAATCCGCTAGAGGAGACGTGGGCAGATGGGGATGACTGGGTCTTGGGTTTTCAGGGGGGACAGGGGTTAGTTTCTGGGGAGCTACTCGAACTTCAAACTGAGAGGATGAAAAAGGATCGGAGCTGGGGGGAGAAAAAACGCGTTGGGAAAATACCAGCCAAACACAAGGGGGTCTGATCGTGATGAGAACGGGGGGGACGATCTCGAGGGGATTTTCGTCGCGGGAAAAGACTGGAAGGCGTACATTCAAAAAGGCGGATCGGGAATGAGACAGAATAAAAAAACCATACGGCAGCAGGGAAAAAAAAGGACGGACGCATGTGCATCAAGTGGGGGGTATCGATCCGTTACCACTGAGACGGGAGAAAGGTCCTACAGGGGTTCTAGGGACGGGGGTGCTATCCCCAATCTCGTGATCTGTCAAATGGTGAGGGGAAGGACGATTTTTTTGCAAACCAATTGAGCCTCCAGCACTTTTATATGACTCTCTACAACAGAAGTCTGGGGGGGAGGAACAACACATCGTTTAGAGCCGTTACTGAAAAACTATCTTGGAAGGTTATCGAGAAGCCGGCCAAGAATAAAGGTATATCTCTGGGGTCTGCCCAGAGTGGCTAAGGAGAAAGAAACAATGGGGGGGGGGGGACAAGGGGGGATCGTTCACCCCCTTTCGCAGAAAGCCCCGTTACGGGCGGGCTCCATGGGTGAGCCGATGGGTCGCCATTGTAAGGCAGTCAAACACGCCGGGTGGGCGAGGGCCAAAGCCCAGACGCGAACTGAACGAGGCGGATATAGCAGTCACGAAGATCCCATTATACGAAGGGGGAGAATTCTCTGCCTTAAAAGACGTGTCACCGTCAAAGACTACGCGTGGGGAGTCGCTTTAAGGTGGGGGTCCGACGACCCGGGAAGGGGGCGTGTCAGGGGGGGGGGGGGGAAGAGATGTTAAAATTAGGAGACGAAGGGATGGAAATGGCGGACAATCGAGGGCAAAAAGGGTTAAATCGGGAACACCCGAAAGGTTGGCATCCGGCCGGCTGGTAGCAGTGAAAAGAAAAAATGAAAAGAAAGGGGGGGCTCCAAGGGGAAGCCTCACGAAGGGAGAGAAAAGCTCACGCACTCAAGAAAGCTGGTAGAGACGAAATGTTGAACCAGAGAACAAGTTTGGAGAGATCCTCGAAGTGAGACAAGTTCGTGCTAAAGGGTGGCTAGGCGTCACGACAAAGGGAAAGCCCGCCTAAGACCTCGCAGCGGGAAAGAGGCCCGGGCAGAATCCGTCAGGAAAAGGCGCGCATGTCTATCGCGAAGGCAGCGATAGACATGACGAGGGGAGAGTTCGAAGGGGGACTCCGGAAGGTACTGCTCGATCGTCTTGGGAATTTTCCGCGCGTCAGACCTGTCCCTCAAGCCCAAGGGAGGAAAACGAAAGAGGGGGGAAAAAATATTCGCAAGTTGGCAATTCAAAAAAGGCACTCATTTGGAAGAATCGACTACGACAAGGCCGGAAAGAGTGGGGGGGGAAAACATCTGGGGGAGGGACGACCAGCCATAGGCGCAGGCCCTGGCTGGAGTCCCTTCGGGCAGTGAGCCAAATAGAACACAGAGGAAAAAAAAATGATCCGATGGAATGGAACAAAGGGGGAGGGGGAATAACCAGGGCTCAAGGAAAAAGAGGTTCGAATCAAACTCATGCTGGAAAGACCTCAAAGCACACGACAGTACATGATGGGAGTCTCGGAAAGGGGAGGACAAGTCCAATTGGGGACGCAGCGCAACCGGAAATCGCTTAAGGACAAAATGATTTGGGCCAGGTGGGGACCGAGCGCGCTACTAGACGAGATGAAAAATGGGGGGGACTGCAAGGAAAGCTAAAAACTCGGCAACATCTGAGGACGGGGCCGGTCACGGGGCCTGGGGGAGAAGGAAGAATCATGGCGCGAACGGCAAAAAAGGGTTCAAAACAACACAATAAGGCAGAGAAAGACGGAGTTCCACGCCTGGAAGAAATCGTCAAACGTGTGACGTTTCGGATCGGAAACACTATAACGCGGCATTCTACCACGGATTACGGTCACGGGGCAAAAAAAGGGGAGGGAAAGCGCTGAGGGTTCCAGGGAAGGAAAGACGTGTCAGACGCAAGAGGAGACGTGCTCTCTCAACAACAAGGGAGCAATAAACTCGCACTTTGGGGGCATGGTCGTAAAAAAAATACTGGAACAGAGGGATGGAGAAAAAGAGACTGGGAAAGGGGGGGGGGGCCGAGAAGGGGGGGCGAGAGCGCGTGATATAGAATTCCGAGTTTGCGCAGAAATTAAGCGTGGAAAAAGGCCCCGCATTGCCAGGGGGTGAAACGTAGGCGGGGATCATAGAAAGGAAAGGTTCGTCGACATTAAAGAGGAAAGAAAAAGCAGACTTGACCAAAAACCGAATAAAGGTGATTGCCGAGTATTCGAAACAAAACAGGAGGAGGGAGGAGACCGCTTCATCTTAAAGAAGGACCGGAAAGTCACACAAAAACCTGGAAAAGACGCAGGGATCGAGAAATGCGTCGCCGCCATGCGGTCGAAAAAGAGAGGAGAAAGCACCAGGAAGACGCGCTGATCATTGGGCTGGGGAAATCGGAGGGCTTAGAAAAAAAGGAACCACGCTGCTTGCCCTCAGTGTATAAAGTGAATCGAAAAGAGAAGGGGGGAAAAGAAGCGCCAGGGTTCAAGGAGATTATCAAGACGGGGGGGAAGGGAAGTTGAACTGCAGCAAAAGCTCCTGCGTCGGTCCCAGTTGGGGGGGGGGGTGGGACCAGAAACGAATGGGGGGAGACCAAGGGGGGGACCCCTTGTGAGTAGTCGGTCTGAAGTGATGTGCTCGGGAACGAAAGGTGAGCCGGCAGCGGAAGAATTTTGATCGATGCCGAGAAACCCGACACAAAGGGGTACAGACCCAGCCCAACGATCGAAAACTCGGGGTACCCGTGTGGCGAAGAGTCACCTTGGACCAGGAAGATGGGTGGTGCCACGCACCGGGGGATCAAACTGGCTCGGGTGCTACCGGAAGCGACAGCGCGAGGGAAGAGGAGATGTCACTTCGTGGTGGGCTTAAAGCCAGAACAGGGTGAGCCCGCATGTGTCGCCGACAGGGCACTGGAGAAGAGAAATTTGCAAAAAGAAATTGGAGGGGGGCATTTCAAGGCAGAAGCTTAGAGCCGCGCGAAAGAGTAAGGGGAGGGAGGGGCCATTGACCGCGCGAAGAAACAAAACGGAGAAATCAAGGGTGGGGGCATGTCCGATTTCAGCTCCCATCCTAAGGTTACACCCTTGCGCGGTTGTAGGAGGAAATGGTTGGGCAAAAGTCGAAACGCCTTACCCTTCGTTCCTCAGAAACCAAAGAGCACGTAACCCTGGCGAACAAGGAATTCCGAAGAGGAGGAAAAAGCAACCAAAAACTGACAGAGTTGATCGAGAAGAGGGCCAGGGAAAGTCGTCCGATTCATTGCTGTCTGAGACCGACCAAAGCGAATAGAGGGACGCACGAATTAATCCCTCGAAGCGAGAACTGATACGGAGAATGCTAACCGAACCAAAGGGCCCAGCGCCCTGTTTAAGAGGGCAATTTTTGATCTTACTTAAAGCTCGCGCAAGCGAGTAATCTGTCAAGGGACTTGTCCCGGAAAAACGCACCAGGGCCCGAAGAGAAACACGGCTCGGGGAAAGGGGATTTTGATCATCACAAGAGTTCGAAAAGGGAACTTAGAAAGGAACCGGGCCGAAGGGGGGGTTGTCGTGTGATGAAAAACAAACACAAAACGCCTTTCATCAACTTCTTGACGAAAAACCGCTAGGAAAGAAACCTGGGGGGTACGAAAACCGGATGATTAAAGAGAGTGCGTAATCCACGGGAATCCAGCGCAAAAAAAGGGAAGAACGGCTAAAGACCGAAAGGGGGCTAGGGAGATTTTTCAGAAGAGGGTATCATGGATAGCAAAAAAGGGGGTGTATTACTCGGAGAGACGCCGACGACAATAAAAGGCTTGGAAAAGGCGCGTCTCCTCGATCGGGAGATTGAGAGAGTGGACTGGGTCTTGTTTGGTCAAACGATAAAAAGGGGGGGGGGGGACTCGACGACCCTGAGGGAAGGAAAAGCAACAACCACGGGAGGGAAGATCGCGTCGATAACACCAAGAACATGACCGAAAAAGGTTCGGAAAGGGCCGAAACGTAGGAGACTACGTCCCGGCAAGCTAGCGATGATGGGTGTGACAGAGGCGCCGAGCTGTAATTCAAAGGAATCAGATCGACCAAAGAGGAAAAGTCGACACTTAAGTTAAAATCAAAGGAAAAAGGGAATGGAAGGAAATGGGGACCCCGTCGAGGATAGTCATCGCGACAGTAAAGCGGGAGGTCTATGTCCCCGCGCGTATCGTTCAAAAAAGGAGGGGGGGAAGGTGGAAGGCTTTTGTTGGGGGAAAAAGGGAAAAACAGAAAAAAAAAAGCGACCGATGTTACCGGTGACTATGAAAGCCGGCGGACACGTACAACAATATTCAAAAAAGGGGGGCGAACCCCGAGGGGCCGGGAGAGGAGAGATCGGCAAGAAATCATGTAAAAATATCTCGGGAAAACATTGCTCTGATTGGAAAAGGGCGAATAAAAAAAAGGGCGACAACGGGTCAGTCACCACCTAAAAGGCAAGCGTTGAGGGAGAAGGGGTCCGGAATATTGGCGCCAGGTAAGGGGGGAGAATCTCGTGCATTAGAACGCGGAACCAAGAGGCAGCCGAGGCGGGCATCAAGGAGGAGGAGAGGTCACCAGGCGATTTCTCTCCACACACGGGACGTGTCGGCTTTAAATGGGTCCGAGGGAAAAGGCCGGAAAGGGTGTGTCGCCAGAAGATATTGGAGGCTGAATAAGGGCGGAAAGAAGAACAGCTGAACGTTAAGACCGATAAAACCTCGAAAGGTACGACGGCTGGGAGCTTAATGAAAAGGGGATAGACGCGCAGGGGGGGAGCGAAAAGGTCAACGTCGCCGAAGACGGAAGGTCTCTAGAAGCTTTAGAAAATGGGGACGATTTTTGCCCAGAGAAACAGGGGGGGAAAAGAAGGAAAACACAGCTGAAGGAAAGACAAAACGGTCCGGTTTGTTCGGCGAGGGATTTCAGGACCCACACAATAGAAAAAGGCCTCGACGCTGGACCTCTAGGGACGAGGGCAAGCCGGTCTTTCAAACCCGAGGCTAAATTCTCGACTTGAAACGGTGGCAAAAAGTGATTGGCGCCAAGGTTACTAGAGGGAAGGGAAGGAGAGGAGTGTTCTGAGCTTCGGGAGGGCGCCTGCTCGTGAGGGTCAGGGGGACGGCCTCGATCCAAGTATTTCAAAAGGATGGGGGGGGGGGGGGTGGGGGGGGGGGGGGGGGGGGCTTGGGTATGCAAGAGGAGGAGCACATACAATGGGTTCCGACATCGAGAAAAAGAAACGGGTAGAAAAAAAGGAAATCGGGGGGCACCGCCGATGCAGGCCTGGATGGGGAAGAGGCACACGGCAACCCGGCCGGCAAGGGTGAGCCACGACTAAAGGAAGAGAAAAGGGCATGTGGGGCAAAGGAAAGGTGCGAGGGGGGGGAAACACAAGCAGCGTCTGGGACTAAAAAAAAAGCCAAGCGCTGCTGAGAAAAAAAAGGAATGTCAAGAGGGGGGGCGCCTTAAAAAAGAGGGAGGTGCCAGGACCTGAGCAAACGCAGCGCAAAGCTAGTCGCGTCCGGCAATCAAAATCTCGTAAGGCCGCTCCTTCACAAAAGGAAAGTGGGACCACATCGTCTGATCCGCGAAACTCATGATGACGGGGAAGGAAAGTGAAACCTGACTAAGTCAGAGCTGAAGAATAAGGCGACGACGAACCAAACACTTCTCTAGGAAAACCGCAACGCTCACTGCTCAAACACGGGTCAAGGGGGTCCACTCAATGGGAAGGACTGATGAAAAAAGGGAGAGTTGGAGTCGGAAGTAAATATAACAGGGTTAGCCAACGGATTACGCTTCCGAAGGAGAAGAGCTGAAGTATGAACAAAAAAAACAAGGTCCGCAAATCGGGAGGAGGCGGGGGAAGAGCAAGATCAAAACGGGAAGAGAAGATGACACGCTAGAGAGGGGGGGGCGTAACCCGGCTGGTAGTTCGGAAAATAGGAGACAGGGATTTAAAACCGGAATCGGCCTTGCAGGGGAAAGCCAAAGTGGAGAAATAGAAGGGGAGTATATCTCCCTTGAAAAAAGAACCGTCAACTGGCGAAGTCTGCCAGGCGTGGAAACCTTGCCAACTCTTGAGAAAGGGATTCTATGCGGAAAAACAATATCAAAAAAAGGTGAGTCTAAAGTAGGCTGACTCCAAAAGAGACTTGACCAGAAGGGCCACCCGATTTGCTCGATTCGAGGAGCGAAAAAGAGAGAGGACAATCTTCATAGGGGTATCCGCGGCTTAACTGTAAGAAAAAACGATTGAGGACGGTAAAAAAAAGAGGGTCAAAGGCACAAGGGGTCGGATGGAGCCAGCTCGAAGCGGAATCATACAGAGAAAAAAATGACATTGCGAGTCAGGAGGGGACAGGGTGGGCGGAGGGCGAACGCGGAAAAAAAGAAGAAATGCGTCCATGGTAGGGAAGAAACGTCTTTGCATTCAAGAAACTCAGGGGAAGGATCGTAATCCAAAAAAGCGGGAAAAGTTGAAAGCCCGCATATGAGGACTTAAGTCGGTCGGGAATGTGGGTCGTGAACCGAAAAAGATCGAGAACCCAGCTGTGAAGGGAAGGGGGGATCGAACCGATTTCGGAAAATGCATGGAGAAGGTAAAAAAAGCAGGAATTGCCCCGGGAAAATGGAAAAAAAGTTGGAGAGGGCCCGGGGAAAGCTGCAACGCGACCGGAAAAAAGAAATATCAAACTCGGGAAAAGAAGAACGGGCCAGAGGCAAACTTGGGACGAAAGAGGTGCTTAGAAACTACGCCCTGCTGGAGAGGGGGTCCTAAAAAGAGAAAGGAGCATAGGGGAGTGTGCGGAATTTCAAAGGTTGGTGTCGTTGGGGAAAAACCGCATAAGCCCATATTTAAAACCCTTGGTCTCCGATTCACAGCAACAGAAGGTCAGGGAGCCAAAGAATTGGTTGGGCACAATTCGGAAAAAGTCTTGAGCGCCCTCAAGAAAGAAAGTGAGGGAGCTCTTGGAAACGAAAAAGGAAAAAAAAACAAGCTTCCCTGCGCGAAAACTTTGCCGGGAAGGAAAGCCCCTCCCAACGGCCTCCGCGGACACAAGGGCTCGTTTTTATAGGATTAAAGGGGGGGTGAAAATGGTCGCCTGGAAAACATCTTAGGACACAGACAATCTCAAACCACTGGGCATCCGGCGCGTCGTCTGAAAAGAAAGGGCACACGATAAGGGATGGGATCGAGAAATCTGCAGGAGAGACAGGGAGAAGGAAAGGAACCCAAACCCACCCCTACCAGCCAAGAAGAGACGAAGCGGTAAAAGAGAGGGGGACAGATAGGGGAACCCGCTAAAGACCGAACCGAATTCACGGGACAAGGGAAAAACGCTCCCTGAGAGTCTCCAGGGACGATCACAACCCATTTCTAACAGTTGATCTTAGATGACAGAAAGAGAAAAGAACTCGTGAGCATCGATATAAGAAGACATTAGGTAACTTTGCACTCCGGCCAACCGCAGGGAAAGAAGAGAGGTTCCGACCGGGATCTGGGGGCGATGGGGGGGGGTAAAGAACCGCGGCGGGGGAATCATCGCAACCGTATACCCGACCGCCGTCGGCTCTAAAAAGAAGGTTCCTAAAAAAGGTGGAGGACAACCTCCACCTGAAAGGAAAGAAGGAACACGATGACGAACCACCTCGAATCAAACCTTGATTCGGAAAGAAGAGGGAATTTCTAAAAAGGGGGGCGAGCACTTCGACCGCCCAAAAAAGGGGAAAAAAAAAAAAAAATCACCGCAGCCACTCCGATTGTACGTAGAAGTCGAGGGGGGAAAAAAAAATCTGTATCAGGGCCGAGAGTGGAATTACGCCTCGGCAAAAGACTGACGAGCAATCCTCTCGGGCACGTAGGAAGAGTCCGCGTAAAAAACAAAAGAAGGAGGAAAAGGGGGGGGCAGTCTAGGGGGGGGGTGTCCCCACGTGCGCGCTGGGGTCTTTTCGACCGGAAAAAAATCAGACGGAGCCAACACACGGAGGAGGAGGAAAAAAATAAGGGAAAAAGAAAGTCGGAAAAAAATGAAACAACTTTTAAAAAAAAAAAGCGCACCTCTCGATAGATGACGGAGCAGGGCCTCAAGGCTCTGGATGTATAGGAGAGAGGCGCCGAATTCGTGAAAAACAAAAACGGATGAAAACGCAGAAGACCAGGCACGAATATTCGGGCGCGAGGAGAGGGAGGGTGTGCAATCAAGTTTTTGGTGGCGAGAGGAAAAGAGGGCAGGTAACGCAAAAAACGAAAAATAGTCGATCAAGGAGCGATCCCCAAGAGAAAGGACAAAGGCGAGTGGATGAAGGCTGGGGTGGGGAAACAGCCAAAGGACATCCAAGCGACCGACGGAAGTTCGATAGAAGAAAACTGTGGGGGGAGACACATCATCCCGAGCCGGTTCACTCAGCGTCGACCGGGTACCAGCGGAGCTTCGGTCCAAGGAGGAAAGGAATATCGAGGTAAAAAAAACGATGGGGGAGAGGGCCGCTAAGAGCAAAAAGGGGGACTTCCACCGGGCGATAAAATTCACAGAGGCCTATGTTCGCAAGTTGATGCCGAGGGGGGGGGGATAGGTCGGGGGGAAAAGGGCGTCAAAGTCAAAAGACGCGCCCAGCGGGCTCATAAAGGGTACAGTCAAGGAATCGACGATCAAAATAGGACGAAAGCATAAAATTCTCGAGAAACAAGACAAAAAGGGAGGAAATTAAGGTATAGGGAACGAATTGCAACGAAGGGAGACCAGTGGGTTCCGGATATTTAATGGTGAAGGCGACAAGTCTAAAAAAAAGACCTAAAAAACGCCAAAAAGAAACCTTACCGGGGTAGAGGAAAAGAGCCCCTTGCAAAGAAAGGAACCTGGCCGATGTCGCCAGGTAAGGCTTGGGGGAAAAGGAACAAGATTATTCGCGAAAGGGTCAAAAAAGACCGGGGATCGGGACGAAATTGGTGAAACACAAGAAAAAAGGATGTTGGTGGGTCTTGAAAAAATAAGCTCCAACTACCGTGCTCAATATGGGCGTGTGGGAAAGACGGTACGACACCAAGAAGGGACCGAAAAAAAAAAGGGGGGGAAAGCGCGATCCGCCTGGGGCTCCGTCAACGAGTCCCAACTCACATGTCTATCTCGCCGGAGGGCAATAACATCCGTGTCGGAAGGGGGGGGGAAAATGACCTGAATGTGCTAGTGAGAGGGGACGACGGTAGCAGCGCGTGCGCGAGTAACCGAGTATCAATGGAAGGGGAACATGGGGGAAAGTTGCAATTAGAAGCTGTTAGAATCATGTGTCACTACGACTCGCGAAAGGGGGGGGGGTCGACATCTTGTGTCAAACGAACGCCAATAAACCAGCAAAGAGGACTGACTTGAGTCTAAAAGGAAAATCGGCAGTGAGCCTAGCACCAAGGAAAAAAAAGGGGGGAAGGCCAATGGACAAAGAAGATGAAAAGAAAGGCGACAAGTTCAAAACTTTTGATAGCTGACCGCAGCGCAGGGCTGGGGGGAGCAATGATCCTGCAGGAGGGACGGAGGAATAACGCTTCTAGGGGAACCATCTGGCTCACTCGCAAGGGGGGGGGGGGGGCTTATTCGCCGTCCCGCAATCAGTTGCAAGGTCAAGGCTACGATCGCACAGATGAAATTGAGAGGGAAGAAAACGCGACGGCAATCAAGGTCAAGAAGGGGTAAAAAAAGGGAGTATAAGTTGAAAATGAAAGATAAAAGAGGGGAAAGATCTCGGCGATATGGAAAAAACAACGGAAAAAAGCAACTCTCAATCCAACGGGGGTCAAAACGACTTTCTCAATCGCGGAACTAAAAAGGGGGAAAGGAGGAATCGGATCAAAAAAGGGATGACGATAAGGGAACCATCGGCAACGAACGCTCCAGGAGAGTATTGACACGTCCGTTCAGAAACGAAAAAATAGGGGGGAAGCGAGTT
>Ga0179593_1413422_pt1 | contig 13957 bp, 24 predicted proteins | sample CZODoug2_1_08_16_FD_185931 | JGI IMG/M metagenome (GOLD analysis project Ga0179593, IMG submission 185931) | Vadose zone soil fungal communities from Angelo Coast Range Reserve, California, USA - CZODoug2_1_08_16fungal (PacBio error correction) | ecosystem: Environmental > Terrestrial > Soil >...
TCGAATCAGAGAGCCGGCAGGTTAGGTCGGGAAAAGAGAGGCTTACTACATCAACCCTTGTCAAAGGGACTGTAAGAAAAGAAGGGAAGGGCGCCAATTTCGTCACCCGAGGAAAAAAGGACTTTTTGGTGGGGGAGGCAACTATCATAGGGAAAGAAAGAAGGTCCAAGAAGGTGAACTGACCGTGTCAGGGGGGAGGAAACACCCCAAGGGGGGGGAACTTGGAAAAAGCGCCAAGCGCACAATAAGGAATCAGATTCTATTTCGAGTGAGCGGCAGGGTGCACTCAAAAGTATCAGGGAAAAGAAAAGAAAAGTCGTTTTTGAGGGAACAACTTTGGGTGGGAAACTTCCGGCGTAGAGGGGGGACGACGGGGGAACGGGTTGAAGGAAAAGCTGGCCAAGAAAAGAAAAAGGCCGCCACTCCCGAGGGTTCTTCGAGTACGAGAAAAGGGAAGGGAAAGGGGGGGAAAAACATTGGCCCTGTAGAAAAGAGGGAGGAAAGAGGATCTACGGTGGGTAAGGGAAGGACGATGCAATCCGAAATCAGGGAAATAGCATAAATTTGAAGCTAGGGAAATACTTAAAGAGAACAGTTTGGGGAGGGGGAAAAAGCGACCTCTTCAAGGAAAAAGGAGGCCAGGCTTTGGGGGGGAAAACTAGAATTTTTAAAATTTACTAAAGCAAAATTGTGGGGCTCCCAAATCACGAAGGGGGGGGAGGGGGAGAGCAGGGGGGCCAGATTTCATTATGATTGTGGGAAAAGACCTCACGACGGGGGAAAAAATCTCGCCGTAAAAAAAAAAAAAAATAAGAAAAGGGAGGTCCATGTGAGGGCAACTTTGAAAAAAAAAACACCCCAAAGGGGGAGACAACTAGGGGAAAGAAAGATTGAAAAGGGGGACGGTTAACTATCTATGTTCCAACGAGTAAGACGTCAGCATAAGGGGGCGAATGAGAGAGGCAAGTGTTAGGAGGGGGGGGGCAAAAAGAGGGGGGATGTCACATTGAGTTTATGGAGGGGCGCTGGGAAAAACATGAAACGGCAATCAGGGTAGAGTGGGGAGTGGCGCAAAGAGGCGGGAAAGAGCGAAAAGGGGGAAGGAGATAAGTATGACAAATCCATGACCACAGGAAGGGACATTAAGAAATCAAGATAAGCTGGGATATTGAAAGGGAAAAAGGGAAGAAAGGGTAGAGAGATGACGGGAAAACTGATTAGGAAAAGGTGACACCAGACATCAGCTCAAGGTGACTGGAGGGAACAGGGGAAGGGAGACTCAGGTACTGGAGAATCTGAATCGGGATTCTGAACGACCCTCGGGACCAAAAAGCGACTCCCTAGTCAAACAATGGAAGGGGAAGGAAGAGGACAGAGTGAATGGTTGGGGAGACAAGGGGGATTGGAAAAGAAAGCCCTAACAACAGGAAAGCCGACGGATGTGAAAAAAAAAAAAAAACCCGAGCAGGATTACCGAAAAGGGAGGCACGGGGCCGGGGGGGGGTTGGGTACTCAACAGTAGGGGGGAAGGAAGGGCGGAAAGCGTTCCAGACAAAAAACACGCTGGTCTAAAAGATATACCTAAAAGCAGGTTAGCTCGACGGGGGGTAGGGGAGAACAGGGTGAGGGAGAACCCTGCGTGGGGGGGCAAAAAAAACAAGAGCCAGATCAGAGGACTGGAAAATACGATTGAGGTGGGTTTCAGGGGAAAAGGGGTGAGAAAGGGGAAGGTCAAAAGGTAGTGCAGAGAAGGAAAGTTCGAAGAGCGAACTAATTTTGAGGAAAAGGAAGGGCCTGAATGAACCATAGAAAAGAAACAGACATATACAAGTCATCCTATGCAGAGAAGGACGCCCCCGGAAGCAGGGTGGTTTCTTGGAAAAAACAGGGAGAAAAAAAACCAGTAGGGTTAAGGGGGGGAGAAGAAGGAACCAAGATCAGCGGGATTGAAGATTGCGAAATTCTAAAAACGAAAGGGGAGACCACGAAAAAGGAGGGCTAGGAGTAAAAAAGTTCACCAGGGGGGAACTGAGGTGGGGGAACAGTATAGGGAGGACAAAAACTATTCGTGTGGAGGTACAAAAAAAGAGAAAATTCATCTGGGGGGCGCGGAATGGACAAAAGGGGTAAGGGAGTCTGGGGAAGGGCACGACAAAGGGGAAAATAGAGGAAGAAAAGGAAGACGCAAGGAAAGGAAATGGAGATTGACTGCGGTTGATGGAAGAAGGAACGAGGGGATGCAAACCATTGATGTGGAGAAGAAGGGCAAAAAAGCGTGGGGGCGGGAACGGTTGGGTTTTGAAGAGGTGATAAGACGCGACGGGGGAGGAGGGAAAAGAGACACGTGACGCAGGGAAAGAGGATGAAAACTTGGGGGGGAGACGAAAGCTGGGGTGCAAGGGGGGTTGATGTGCGTCAGTGGGTCTGACCAGGGGGAAAAGGGACTTACAAAGGGGGGGAAAAGGGGAAGGAGGCGGAGAGGAAGGTAAACTTGGTGTGGGGGGTGGGGTGGAAATGTGGGGAAAAAAAATCAAGAAAAAAGGACAAAGGGGTGGTTGTACTGTTGGAGAAAGGGGTTGAGATGGAACTAAGGGAAAGAGGGGGGAAAACAAAAGTGGAGCGTGGGGGGACAACAATAAAAGAAAAAAGGGGACGGACAAGCGCGGGGGAAAAGAAGACTTCACTTTCAGTTCAAAAGTGCATGTTCTAAACCTAGGGGGGAACACAACGATGAAAAAGGGTCAAAGTAAAGGGGAGAGAATCTCCTTGTGAAAACTAGCCATAGAGAAAAAAAAAAACTAAGCACGCGAAAAAAAAAACAAAAAAATTATTGGAAAAGGGGGGGGTAGTCTGGTGGCGAAAAGTGAATGAAAAAAAAAAGGAGGGAAGGGGGCTGAAACACCAGGAAACTTATGTGGACAGGGGAAAAAAACTTGGGAAGCTCAAACGGTGGACAACCAGGGAGGGAAGGGAATGGAAAGTCGATCACGGGGTACGCAAAAAGGGGAGGATCTGGAACGCAAACATTTAAGGTCCCCGAAAGAAGAAGCGAAAAAGTCAAGCGTCCTAACCATATCACGGAAAAAAAACCGCTGAAAGGGGGGGGGGGGGGAAAAACGAAATGGGGAAACCTGTGTCACGACAAAAAAAAAAAAGGAAAACCAAAAAAGAAAGAGAACGCGAGTCGACAAAAGAACCGCAAACCATTTCCCAGCATCTTCCGACAAATGGGAAACGAAAGAAAAACTGCCCAAAGAGACGGGAAAGAACCCAAAAAAGATTCCGAAATCAGCCAAAGAATACTTTGGGGAAAGGGGGATCTAGGGGGGAGCACCACCAAAAGAAAACGCAAAAAAACCCGTCCATCCAACAAATCCCGGGCAGATTATCAAAAAAAAAGAAAAAGGGAAGAAAAGGGGAAAAAAAAGGACGAAAGAAGAAAATCGGCAGGGGGGGTGTTGGTTCAAGGGAAATGGGGGAAAAAGACAGCCTTTCAAAGTTTGGCCGATAGACTCTAAAAAGAAGGGGTAATTGAAGGGCCCTTTCAGTTGGAAAAGTCGAACAGTGGGTTTCCGGGTGCCGGGAAAAGGGGGCAAACAGTGGGAGGGGGGGATTCGGAAACGTGAAATGGGAACAAGGGGGGTCATCCTTCCGCAATATGGTAGACCAAGAGGGGCGAAGAAAAAGAAGGTGGCGGGACACTAAAAAGAAGGGAGAAGGGGGGGGGAAACTGCCGTTCAACGCAGGCCCAAAGGGGCAAACCTTTGAAAAAACAAAGTGCGAACAAGGAAGGTCTCCAAAGGAAAGGGGAAGGGACTGTGCGGCAACAGAAGGGGGGCTTCTGGGGAAACTATGGGGGATAAACCAGGAAGGGGGTGGAATAAAAACGCTCCAGACCTTAATCACTCGGGGGGGGCCAAAAAGGGGGGGGGGAACCGCATCAGGGAGATTTATAAACTAGTCGGAAAAAACACTGAAACGAAAAGAGGAACCGGGGTTCGAAATCGGGGGAGGAGGGGGGGGAAGTTCGAAATGAAAGGCAACTCAAAAAACCTATGGGAATCAAATCACAGGGTCACATAACCCTAAAAAAAAGAAAACCAGGTTGGATAAATACCGCAAACGTCGGGAAACTTCAGGGGAAACTAGTTTGTGAGGAGGAATCAAACAAAAAACCCAGGAACACCGGAACAAATAAGGGAGGGGGAAGTAGGAAAAACGGCCCAAATCGTCCAATCAACAACAAAAAACAAGAAAAATTTCTAACACATCACAGAAATGGCCGATCAGGTCTCCATAAGGGTCAATGGGGAAAAAGGGGTCAAGACAAAAGTTAAAAAAAGCGTCCAAGGGGAAAAACATCTTAAAGGCACCACGTCAAGGGAAAGGGGATTGGGGGGGATAAAGTAAGTGAGAGTTTTCAGAAATCTTTTGGGGGAGGTATAAGGAAGGAGGGGAAAATAGGCCACAGGGAGAGAACAAGGGACGGGATTGTCATCTGGTTGGTGAGCAAAGTCCGAAAGGGAATGGGGAAAAAGGGCGGATCCCGGAGTGTGAACTTGGGGAACAATTGATCCGAACAAGTCATACTGCGACTTCAGGAGGGGCAAGGAGTGAAAACAAGAGGCAAGCTGACCAAAAAGCCTCCTAAAAAAAAAGTGAAAAACGCAAAGACGAAACATTGAATTATGAACAAAAAAGAAAATAAAAGAAGACGTTTCAATTCCTCATCAAAAAGAAAAAGCTCAAGAAAAGCCAGAACGAACTGAATGATAACTACATAAGAATACTCAAGAGAGAGGAAAAGATTTGTTCGCGGGGGGGGCACTCCTAAGAAAAAAATCGCCTTGGAAGACCAAAGAAGTCCGACAGCGGAAGAAGGTAGGGGGGTTAAGGTGGGGGGACCCACAGACAAAGGAAAAGAGGAGGGTGTTTTGGAGAAACCATCTTCAACGACCTCAAGGTGCTTCGACACAATTTTATTACGGTTGACAAGGAGGGTAAAAAAATACGGGGGAGTGTCGAAAAGAAGCAAAAATACAATGAGACAAGGGCCATCTCATCCTCCCGGAAAGACGGGAGGAACAATAAAAATGATCCAAAGAAAAAAAAGAGAATAGGTAAAAATCGAACAAAAGAAAGGAACAAGACCTGTAATCTATGCCAGGGAACTCGTGAAAAAAAGGATTCGAAGGAGGGGGAAATGAAAAAAGGGGCCTCGAATCAAGGAATCCAAAAAAGGGGTAAAACGCAGGGTTCAAGGGGGGGAGGCAAGGCAGCTCAGTAAGACCGATACGAGAAAAAAAATCCAAAAAAACACCAGGAATGCTTCTACGGGGGCGACAGAAGTGGAGAAAAAACCGGATATTGAAACTCTAAATATTGCAGCTATCACAATGGGAGGGAGGGAAGCGAAGGGCAGGACAAAGGTGAGTCGAGAACCAAGACAGTGGGGTCAGAGAAAACACTCCCAAATTAAGGGTTTCGAAAGGGGAAAAGGGGGTAGTTGGGGTAAAAACCAGGGGATAAAAGATCCAAAGCCTGGGGGGGGGGGTGAACGGGGCTGAAAAATTCCGTGAAAAGAAAGAACATAGGCCGATGGAAGGAAGGTGGAAAGGGGACGCGGAAAAAAGAACGCAAAAGGGGAGGGGGGTGGGACAAAGGGGCCTAGAACGGGGTTACGAGAGATGGTGAATAACCCTCCGGAAAAGTGAAAAAAAAGTCAAACGGGATAAAAGGGTTAAACACAGCACGTCTATAACAGGTTGATGGGGGGGCGAATATCGGGGGGGTGGGGGAGTCTACGGCCTAAAACGGGTAAAAAGAGGGTTTGACTGTAAGAGTCGAATGAGACAAACAACACGGGAAGGATAAGGAAAGAAGAATATAAAAAAACTCCCGGGGTCGTGGGAAAAATTCGACAGTGGCTTCTAGCTCGGGGAATGACATATCTAGAGAAAACAAAAAGGTAAAAAGGAGGGGGAAGGAAGGACTGTCTATAAAATGAAGGGGGACATGAACAGCATCTGCAGATCAAAAAAGAGGTCAAAACCCTCCAAGAAAAAATGCAGAAGGGGGACGGGGGGAGGTCCAGGAAAATCCTAAAAAAGACACAGTCCAATAGTAGGCTATTTAGAAGATAGTAAAGAAGGGCAAAAAAAAAAAAGTGCCAAAAAAGGGAAAGGGTCCGGGAAGAAAAAAGCAACAAACGATGAAAAATGGTGTGCAAAAAAAAAAAAAACTGTGTGGGTGGGTTTCCGCCTCGTGTGGAAGGGGTACCCAGGGGGAACGTTGGGGGGATGAGAACAGTTGAAAAACCTAGAGGTCCGCCCTTAAATAAGTCTTCTATGACGCGTGAAGGCTGGGGGGGGGGGGGGGCTCAAGGAGGAAAGAAATTAAGAAAAAAGATATCAAGGAAGGATGATTTTGATGCTATAAAAGGAGCTCTTCAATAAGGAAACCATCTGAAGGGAAAAAGGAACCTGGGGGAAAAGAGTGAAAAAAAAAATGCGGAATGGAAAAAAAGAGGAATCCTACTGCAACGCTTCACAGGATGGGACGGGAAGAGTTGGCATGGGTCTGAGGGGGAAGGGTGAAGAAAAAAACCAGTCTCAAGCCCGGGAGTCGAAAAGGGGTAGAAAAAAAAAATTGTCCTTGGGGGAATACTTCGGCAAATCGCGGGAGGGGGGTCATGTAATAAAAGAAAAAAAAGGAGACACGAGGGGGGAAAAAAAAGAGGTTCAAAGTGCCAGCAAAAAACAAGAAGGAGAGCACGGGGCTCTTCAAAAAAAACGAGAAGGTCGACGAAGGTGTATCCTCGGGTCAAAAAAATAAAAGATCGGTCAAGAAAGGCAGAGAGGAAACGGGGACAAGAGAAGGGCTTTGGGGACATAAAAAGGAGGGGGAAGGGTGGTTCTGTGCAGGAACAAAAAAACCGGGGGGGGGGGGGGGGCCTTGAAGACAAAACACCCTGAAAGGAGTCTGGGAACGAAAGAAAGAAAGAGGGCCTCTTTCTATTCCTGGAATCAGGTAAAAAAGTGAAAAGGGGAGGAGGGAGGGAAGTAAAATGAACAAAAAAATGGGCTGTAAGAGGGGAAGGAGGGGAACTTCGTCGGTGTGGACGCAAACCAGCAGAAAACTCTAAAAAGGTTTGCAACTAACTTACAGACGAGAGAGGAAGTCGGAGTTAATAGAATCGGGTCATCCTGGAGTGGTCCACCAAAGACCAACATAAGAAGGGGGAAACGAAGTAAAAAAGATGAAAAAAAAAAAAGGTGTCAAGTCATAGGAAGGCGGGGGGAAATCCTAAGGGGGAGGGAAGGGGGCCAAAAGCAGAAACTAAAGATGTGGGGAGAAATCTTTATAAAAACTCCGGGGTTAGGAAAAGGGTGGGGGTTCAAGTGGGGAAAGAGAGGAGCCTTAACTATAACATTTCACTCCACAAATCGGTCACATAAATAGGAAAGGGAAGGGGATACTAGAGGGATGCCATCAGGGAAGAGGACCCTGTAGACTCCATTTTTGGGCATGAAAGGAAAAGACCGTAATAAGAGGAAATTAAAAAAGTGTAATAAAGATTAGTTAAATCAGGGGGGGAAGAAAAAGAAGACTCCATATAGGAACTTGAAAACATTATTCCTGGGGGAGACTCTTTCGGGGTAAGCGCAAAAATGGGATCAACAGTGCGGTCAGCCCAAAAGGTACGGAAATAAACGGGGCATACAAGCACCCTGCAAACAAACAAGAAGGACAAGAAAAAAGGGGGGGGAGTGGGTTAAAAATCAAAAGAAGTGTCCCTTAGGCATCGGGGAAGGCAACTCAAAGGCCCGTACATAGACTCTGGGGGAAAGAAGGCTAAAAAAAAGAGGTTGGGAGAACCAAATTATAGCCGTGAGAAAGGGGGGTTCCAACCGGATGGCCCAAGAAAAATCTGCCCGGAAAAAAAGAAACGGGAAAATGGGTGTGGGAGAAAAGTTCCCCGCAGCAAGAAACTCCTTGGGGGGTTAACGAAAAAAGGGGAGCGGCCCGGGGGGAAAAAGGGCAAGAACGTAAAGAAGGTAAAATGGAAGGGGGGAAAGAGAGTTAAAAGATCACCCCCTGTCTCGGGAAATGAGTCAGGGGGAAAAATCCAAAGTAAAAAGGGGTAGGGGGGAATTCTGCAAAAAAAATGTGGTGGTATTGGGGGGGGGAGTCGCCCCGACGGGCTTCTATGGGGGGGGGTTTGGGGTGGGGGTGGGGAGGGAAACTTGGGGGGGAAAAAAAGAGGACAGTGAACTCATCCTGATGTAAAGGGAATCAGTACAAAAAGGAAGATTTCCTGGGGGGGGGGGTCTTCGAAAAGGCGGGGGTAAAGGGGGGAGTTCGGGGGGGTGGGAGCTGAGTGTAAGGACGGATGGTTCCGAAGTAAATTCTTTCGTGCGTGAGTTCCAAGGGGGGGGTTGGGGGTGCATCAAAAAGAACGGGCAGACCGGGTTTTTTCCAAGAGATGTGGAAGGGGAAAAGTTTTGGGGTCGCCAGGATAACTTTTAAGAACTGAAAGGGCGGATGGGAAAAAAAAAAAAAAACGCTGCCAGAAAGAAAAAAAAGGGACCGAAGAGGGGGAGAAAAAGGGGGAAACTGCGCCGGTCCGGGAGACAAAAAGAGAGAAAAGGTCGCCGCTGCAAAATTGTATCCTTTTTTACGATAAAAAGCAGAAACCATGGAACCCAAGCAAAAAAAGAGAGAGCGAAAAAAAAAAAAAAAAAAACGGAGAGGAAAAGAAAAGAGGGAAGAAAGAATGATATGTGGAGGAAAAGTTTATGGCAGGGGACAATCAAACAGGCGACGGGGTAACCCGAGAAAAAAGGGTGAAACAAGACTTGGGAAGAGAATAGGGGAAAAAAAGGGAAAAGGACCAAGCAGGGCAAACTTGCCGGGGAGTATATCAAGGGCGAAGAGGGGGGGTGAAAAAAGAGAACCATGATCAATGAAAAAAAAAAAGAAAAAAACTTGGGAGGCAGGGATGAAACTCACGCAAACTGTCTGAAACGTTGAAAGGGAAAAAGGTGAACCAAAAAAACTAAAAAAGGAAAAACCAGGAGAAAGAAATAACACTAGTCGGTTCAAAAAAAAGCAGGGAAAGTGGAAAAATCCCCCAGACACACCCAGAAACAAGGGTCAAACAAATAATCAAGTGAACTGAAAAAAGGAAGGGACTAGCCCCCGTGGGTCCCTAAGCAGGGAAACGTCCAAAAAAAAAAAAAGAGAGAAAAGTAACCAAAAAAAAAAGGTCAAATAGCAGAAAAAAAAGAGTCGATTATCAATAAAAGGGGGGCAAAGAAAGAAGGATGAGAATAACAAAGAAGGACGGAGTGGAAGGTCATGGGGGGGGGAGGAGGTTCAAAAACTTCGCTGCTTTCCAAGGTTCTGTGACTCCAGTAAAAAAAAACAACGACAAGAAGGGAGAAAGGGGGGGGGGGGGGAAACATCAGCGAAGTTGAGAGGGGAGGGTCCACAGAAAAGTGAAGACGGGGGGAAAAACTGAAGGTGAGAAAAAACCATGGAAGCACCCGAGATGTTTGGGAAAAAAAAAAAAACAAAGAAAAGCGGCGGGCACAAAAAAAATAGGGGTGCTAAAGGAAGGGGAAAATTAGAAAAAAGGGGAGAGTGGGATGGAGCAAGAAAAACACAGAAAAGAAGTGTCACAGAGTCACTAAAGTGAAAAAAAGAAAAACAAAACCATCGGACCGAGGGAAGGGATGAATGTGCAAACTTGCTTTGGTAAAACTGCAAAATTTTAAAAACTAGGGGGTGAAAGACCCAAAAAAAAAAAAACAAAAAAAAACCTTGAGCAATGGGGAGAAAAAAAAATCCCCGAGCAAAAAAACAAAAAAAAAAAGAAAATCACTTGCAAAAAATCAAGGGGAAATTGAGGGAGGATTTTGAGCAAAAACGCAAAAGGACCAAGTCGGGGAAAAAAGGTGATAAAAGAACCAGGCTGAAAGAAAAACTAAAGACAAGAGCAAAGACGAAATAAAAAAATGAGGTCACCAGTCAAAAAAGAGAAAGGAAAAGGGGAAAAACAGACAGCCATCAAAACAGAAGGCGGCTGGTCGTTGTAGGTCTATCCAGGGACCCAAGGGAATTGTGACAAAAAGAAAAAAGAAAACGGGGAGACTTCAGACCTCCCAACCCTTGCAGACAAAAAAAACAACATTGTAGAAACAGAACAACCGGTGGAGCACATCCCGGGGAGCCAGACTTCGTCCCATCAAAAATATCTGGGGTCGCTCCCCAAAAGGGGAAGGCATAAAAAATTTAACGAGGTGCATTCAAAAAGGCATCGTTCGAAAAAAAGAGTTGGTCGCAGAAGGGGAAAAGGCAGGGCCGTACTAAGGTATTGGGGGAAAAGCAGAGGAAGCCATCGGCCAAAATTGTCTGAAAGAAAATGTGACGAGGACTCCAAGCTTTTGTAAGAAAAAGAAGTGAGGTCAACAGTCAGAAAAGGACAAAAAAAGCAAGTGGTGGGCAAACAAAACAAAAACATAATAAAATCAAAAAAAACAAAGGTCAGTTGATATAAAAGGAAGCTTAAAACCGAAATAGGGGACCTCGGGAAAAAATGCTTCAACGCGGTCTAGGGTCGCAGGAAACGCTCCCTAAACGAGAAGGGGGGGGGGCGGCAGAAAATACAAACTCAGAAAAGGACTGTGGGACAGGAAATCGGGCAAACACCGACCCTCTAACGGTAATGAAGTCAACCGTGCATGAACTGAAAAAAAAAGTCAGCCAAGGGGGTCCTGACAGGTCTGAGGAAGGACGGAGAGTTTTTCACTAAAAAAAACGATGGATCGCGGGGGGGAGAACAATCGGGGCAACTAAAATAGGGGGAGGGGGAAGGTCAAAGCGTTGGTAAAGTTGCAAGCAAAACAAAGAGGATCATTAAAGATTAAAAGGAGAAAAGCTCTCAGCAAATGCTAAAGTGGGGAAAAGGAGAACTAAAAGGTGAAATAGACCTTCCAACAATCAGGAACTGTAGGATCATAAAATGACCCCCAGAAAAGAACAATAGAAACGAAAAAGATCCTAATGGGGGCCAAGATACTAGCTTCCAGGGGTAGACACTGAGAAAAAGAACCCGGAAAAAAAAGGAGGACATAACAAAGAAAACCAAGCTATGGAGATGGAAGCTAGATACTAAGTCCGGGCAAGAGAGCCCTATCTTCCTTTCACGTAAGAGGCGAAACGCAACACCGGAGAAGTAACGCTAAAAAAGCAGCCAGAAAGGGCAGTCATTGGCGGGGGGGAAGCGGACGAAAAAAAAAAAGGTTAAAAGTATACACAAGGAAGAAAAAGGTTGGGATCACTCGGGGCAAAAGGGTTTTCGGGAAAAAGAAAAAGGGGGTAAATGATTAAGAAAGGAATGAAAGGGGGGGAAAGTGCTGGAGTTAAACAAAGATCTAAGACTTGAATGAAAAAAAAAGGGGGGCATCTGGGGAGGTGATAATGACGAAATCAGGGGGAGGACGGGTGGGGGGGGAGGGTTTGGCCATCACACCCGGAAGGCCGCTCTTTTGGGATAATTAAAGGATCTGAAAGAAACCTGAAGAACTAGGAGTGAGGAATTTTCGACAGCCAAAGTAGAAGAACCTGATCTGGGGGAAGAAAGGAGAAGGAAATCAGGGAACTAATTTGCGGGGTAAAGAAAATGGCACGTAGAAACAACAAAAACATTAAATTGAATGCGGGATGAAAGACTCAAGTTATCATACGAAGGGGGGGCTGAAGAAAGAGAGGGACTACATCAAAAGGTTGGAAAAGCGAAGGATAAAAAACACCGTCAGATTTCTCATGTGCTTAGGATTGATGGGGTCAGGGAACGAAAGACTATGTAATATCAATCACCGGGGAAACCACCTCCACAAGGAAGGAAACCAGTAAATTAATCTGGAAAAAAAAAAAAGACGGAATCCCGGCCATATAGGGGGTGGGTCAGAGGTAAAAGATGAAAGAAACGGTTCACACCGCTTAACATAATAACCCCATGAACAAAAAAATCATTTGGCACATTGGGGGGAAAAGGGCCCCGGTGTTTTGATACAAAAATAAAAAGGGGGGGGAAGAAGCAATGTTTACTCCTAGTTAAACCCACACTCAAAACCGGCTGTCGGAATGTGAACAAAAAAAACGGTTTTGTGTCCTCAATATTGCAACAAAAAAAAAAAAAAAACTTAGGAGAGGCAACGTATAGAAAAGGAGCGTGTCATCAAAAGAGGGAGCAGCTGGGACAGAACCATATAAGAAACCATGGGGGGCATACCTTTATTCCGGGAGGGGAGAACGGGGGGGGGGGCCACTACCGGGAAGTTGGCCGGATAACTTAGGGCAACTACCGGGCGGGACGTCGATTGGTCTATGGGAGGAATGTGGGGGAAAGGAAAAACAATGGGTGGAGAAAAATCTCTGCGAGAAGCTAGGGAAGTGAGGGGGTAAGGAAGGTTAAATCTCGTGGGATGAATAAGTAACACCAAGTCAGTCAAGAAAAAGGAAAAAAAAAGACAGGTTGAGAAAAAGGGGGGATCCACAGGGGGAACAGGGACAAAGGATAAAGGGAGGAAAATGTAAAAATCCTCAAGGGGAGAGGAATATCTGCCAACAATACATGATAGCAAAAAAAGAAAAGTGGGAGGGGGCTGAGGTGAAAAAGTTGAAGTTTAGTCGGGGGGGGGGGGGTGCGCAAATTGAAAAAATTCAACAAACGGCTGATTCAAAAAAAAAAAAAAAAAAAAGGACTAAATGGGTCTTAGGGAAAAACACAGAAAAGGGAATCTAGGTAAGAAGGGCAGAAGGTCAAATCTTAGGAACTTTAGAAATGAAAATGGGGCTAGGGGGGGAAATTGGGCAGAAAAGAACAAGTAAAAAGTTTTAAAGGATCCAAAGGGGCTGAAAAAAAACTTTAGGGTTGGGGGGGTGGGTCAAACAAAACCTTCAATAGTCAAACAAAAGTGGTGGAAGGGGAATAAAAGGTTTTGGGGCCAGCTTAACTAAAGGTAAAAGAATTAAAAGTTGCAAACTGAAAAAGGAAAACGAAATCCCTCACAGAGAGAATAGAAAATGTAGGGTTTTGAATTCTGACAGTCCACCGGGGTGGAAAAAAAAACCGCTTTAAAAAAAGGAACCAGAGAGAAGGAAACGGGAGGGAAACAAACGAAAAGGAGGAAACCAGAAGCGGAGTGGAGAACTGTTGTTTTTCAACGTCAGGCAGGGCACATTTTGCCTGGGTTTCAAAAAAAAAGAAGGAAGTGACTAGCAGAAAGGGGAACTCGAGAAAGGAAAAGGAGACAAAAAGCAAAAGTGGGAGGCTTCGAGGGACATAAACATAGAAAAAAGGGGGGGAATCAAAGGGGGGGTCAGCGTCGAATGCCCGTAGAAGAGAGGAACGTTCGAATAGAGATTGTCGGCTCATTTTGGAGAAGAAGATCAAGAAAAGAAAAAGAACAAAGGTAGTGAAAGGAGGGAACCAAGGCAAGAAGTGAGAAGGAAAAAACATTGGTCTCCAAAGGTCAACTGGGAAAAAAAAAAAGAAGACAAGGAAAATAATCACTTCAAATCAAGCCTGCCATAAAAAAAACCAGCAGGGGGGGGGCGGTTGGGGGAAAAAAGGGGCAGGGGTCTGGAAGGTCGGGAAGGTAAGGCGCCTTCAACTCCTACGGTAAATGGGACGAAAAAAGCCTGTAAAAAAAAAAGGGGGAGGAAAAAAAAAGCCGCTTGGAAGAAGGGGAACAGGGGGACATGAAACTCAACTTCCAAAAGGAAAATCAGTTCAGAAAAAAACGAATAACTTGGGGTTTTAGAAGGGAAAAACCACAGAGACAAGGTCATCTTGCGAGGGGTAGGGTAAAGGAACTGTCCAGAGGGGGGACAAAAATCCGGAAAAAAAACTACAAAAAAAGAAAAAAAAATCTCAGAAAATGGGATA
>Ga0179593_1472087_pt1 | contig 13957 bp, 10 predicted proteins | sample CZODoug2_1_08_16_FD_185931 | JGI IMG/M metagenome (GOLD analysis project Ga0179593, IMG submission 185931) | Vadose zone soil fungal communities from Angelo Coast Range Reserve, California, USA - CZODoug2_1_08_16fungal (PacBio error correction) | ecosystem: Environmental > Terrestrial > Soil >...
CTCGCTGCAATGAACCTCGGAATTGTGAGCGACTCGTATTTCTTTCGTAGGGAGATATAGGTTAATCCTCTGGGCAATGAGCAACCAGACAAATAGGATCAAGACCATCTATAAACCCGGGGGGGCAGGGGGGGGTAGACGGATGTCTTTGGGGAGAATTATATCCAGTCCCTAAGTCGCAAAACTTCGAAGGGTATTCTCATCGGATAGTGTGACGGAATTATGGGAAACACGGGCCACCAACAGGTTCCTCAGGAAAACACAGGGCCCAAGTGGAGCAGAGCACACCGAATGGTCCATTGAAGGAAAAAGTACGACAAAAAGGACAAAGACGAATTCTTGGTTACCCGACTGGCCTTGGAGAAAGAAGGGAGGAGGATTGCACTCAACTATAGCTGACACTCGAAGGTTGGGGTGGGGAGAAAGGCGGACCGCATATATCTCTACAAAAAAACAGGGAAAAAGATATATGCATGTCGCCGGTAAACTCGCGTGGCAGAGATAGTGAATCTGATACTCTTTCCCAATGGAAGGGGGGCGGGGAGGACGAAAGGAAAGGTATGGGTCACTCGGTTTTAGACTTTTTGAATTCGAATCTCCCCGTGCTGAAAAAAAGCGGGGGACGCTCTGGAAAGAGCAGGGGCGGCCCAACTGTGGGTGTAACAGGATGATAACACTCATCTCTATCTTGGAGCGGCTCGGGGGGAGGAAAAAGAAGGTGAGCTGCCGTCGAACAAGAAGGAAGTCGAGGTGGAGGACCCTGGGTCCGGGATGTGACCTATTGGACGTGGCGAAAGAATCGACGCAAAAAAAACGAGAGGGAGCATAGCAGGAAGGAGCACAAAGAGCCAGACATTCACAGCAAGCTTTCAGCGCAAGGGTTTCAGAGCAAACAGGGGAGCACGGAACGGGTCAGAAAACACATTCCGCGTCGGAAGAAGCAGCGTGCAGAGACAGGATTGTTCCGACGACACCAAAGAGGGAAATTCCCTTACGGACGAGTTGAAGCACAAGGTCTGCAGAACTGGAAGAAGTTAAAAAAAAAGTTCGTGGTATTCACAGTTTTCATAGCAAGTTATCAAAAGCACATCAACGCTAGGGAAGATGCGAATGCTGGGGCGAGATGAAAGCGCAAAGGAAGGGGGGGAATATTTCGCGAGCAGACGGGGGTTGCTAACGGACAGTAGGTGTGCAGTCTACGGCAGACCCAAGAAGGGAAGAAGGCAGGATCAAAAAGCTAGGTGACGTCGTCTCCCAACGATTAGGGGACGCTGGAGAAAGTGTGATACGCAGAAAAAAACCATCAGTCGGGTTGTGTTATTTTGCTGACCGGGAACTTCCAGAAAAATGCAGTGGGGCTCTTAGTGAGAGCCGGACCGCCTCTGAAGTAAAAAACAGCTGGCTCGCCGATACCTACTAATTAAAAGGTTGTTCAGTTTTTTATGCGCGGGGATGAAAGAGCACGATCCTCCCACAGATCTGAGATAAAGTCCTTCCGATTCTCCTTTGCCGACTTGGGAAGTCTAGAGAGATGTGAGGGGAACAAAGGGAGTCAATGGCGAAAGAGGTAGTTTAGGCACTACATATCCACAGTTGCATTCAGCGGGGGAACACTGGAAGACGGTTGATCGAGAATGGGGTGATGCCGCGGGGAGGCGAGATCAAGAGAGCGGAAAGTGGTCGAGGGCTTAGTTTATTAGACATCTATCCAAATTAGAAAAGTCAGTGCCTGGGGTGGCAGAACGAAAAAAGACACCTCCGCGTGTTGCGAGAAAAAGAGAAAGAGTTCAGTCTCAAAAAAATAAACTATTCTCCGACCTTCAGGAGGGGTGGGGGGAAAAAGACTGGGAGGGTTAATACTAGGGTAGGGGGGGGGGGGGGGGTAGGAAAAGCTGGAAACTCGCAAATGTTTGAATTCGGCCGGATTTTAGCCCTTCCCGACTGGAAAAGGGGGGTAGAAGATGATTTTGACTAGAAATTATCTACGTCCATTACCTGTAGCATATCGAAAAAGTCCGAGAAAGTTTCTGGGGTGAGAGGATGAAGTTGGGCACTAGGGTCCCCCACAGAGGTTGGAGGCCTTTTCGGAGCTCCACAGCGCTTCTCTCCGAGATTATTCGAGGGGTCTGGCCTATGGGCGCTTTACAGTCAAGTCGTTTAGAAAAACTCGTAAAGGGGGGGGGGGGATCTCTGCAAAGCGCCGGGTCCTTAGGGTCAAATTAGTCTTGTCCAGCTACCTCTAAGAGCTTTCGGCACATCCGGCGGGGCGGCAAAAAACCCTCCTCGGCTGGGGAATCGAGAAAGGTAGTACTATGCGTGTACGAGCCGTGCGTACGTGTCGAGCAGTTAATCCACAGGGTCGCCCGGAACGGGGAGGGTCTTTGAACTTTCGCCTTTTGGGTGTTGGTTGGGAAGGGGTTTTTTCGTCACGCATGGCAGTGGAAAATGACCAGGGGTTAAGGGGGCGGACTTCAAGCTTGCAAGTAAAAAAAAAAGGGGGGAGGTAAAAATGCGCATAGAAGGAACACCGAGGTGAAGGGCTGACATAACATACCTCCTCGTTAACACTACTCGAAAAAGCCGCGAAAAAGTAAGGGCTTCCAGGACTCGCCCTAATCCCCCTAGATGCTTCTGTGAACCTTCAGTCTTGACGACCGTTCGTCGAAGGGAAGCGGCTCGGAGGCGGTGAAATCGTTGCGCCGAGCACCTTCGAGAGGGCACAACCCACGCGTCTCACCTCTATTCGCCGACCCGACTATGAAGAGACTCATGCTCTGATCGCTACTCGCGTTTAACGTGCAGCGTGTACGTGTACGACACCTCATTGTTCTCCTAAAATGATCAATTAGCTCTGGGTGCGGGACACTAGTCCCGCAGCTTCTTCGCACTACATGGCTAAGCATCGGCAGCTGCCTCCGACGAGGGGCCCTTCCCCCAGGGGCAGCATTTCAGCGGCCGGAGCCGCTAACCTCTTCTGAGATAGGTTACCCATAGTTTTGAAAAGCTGACGGGTGGAAACACTCTGGACATGTGCTTCCTCGGCAAGCCCCCCGAGAGTTGGCGGCAGGGTTTCTTCTTCCTGGCTCATCGAGCAGCCGGATAATGGGCGGGGCGGCGATGGGACTCGGCCGTATCGTACAGAAGCGTTGACAGGTCGCGCAATCTTGGAACTAAGATCTCCAACAAAAAAAGGAGGAGGAGGAAGATATATTAGCCCTTCAAAAACATAGAATCTCTAAGAACCCGGAATCGACAGTTCACGAGGAGAGAGAAGGGAAGACACTTCGCCAATCCGCCGCAGGCTCGATTATCGCCGGGAGCCAACGCCCCAAACGCCGGGGGTCGTGGAAAACTAGACGAACACAAGCGAGGCCGGACAGGCGGCGGCGTAAAAAGAAGCATGGGGACGGGAGAAGAGGGCGAGCGCTCCGGTTCCGGCAATCTAGGAAAATCAAAATGGACGGCACACCGGGGCGGCTATCAATGAAGATGGGCTTGAAGCTCGCCGCACCGAACACGTCTGCAAGACCGGTCTTTCGCCGACGCAGCCCGGATAAGGGGAGATGGCGAGAAAAAAATTAGGGGTTCGTGTTCCACTGAAAGATTCCTGTTCCAATTCGCGTATCGGCCCCTGCGAAAAAGGAGCGGGCCGATGCGTCCAGGGGTGCGAAACTGAGGTGTTAGTCCGGTGGGGTGGACCTCAGATGCGGGACCGGTCTTTCTGAAAAGAAATTGCAACGGACAGACGAAGAGCAGTGCACGAATTCTACGAGAAAAACCAAAAAACAGAAAAAAAAAAAACCAAACAGAAACCGTCCGATAAGGAGCTTCACCATAAGCAGACAGATCATCAAGGTCAAGTAGGGGCAAGGTTACCTGAAGGGGCTCGCTGGAACTTTTTGCCTCTGGAAGTCTTGTGTTCAGGGTTCTAACGGTAACGAGTAATCTGGGACGTGCTTGACAAGAGCGTACCAGGACGAACTTTGCACTCCATCTCCAGAACACCGGGGAAAGCTCCTGCCAAGAGTAATACTCGAAAAGTTTCCCCACCAGCCATCCTTCATGGTTTGTATTCAACGGATCGAACAGGGGGTCAGTCACTCTAAGAGGACAACGAATATTTAACTCAGTCGAAGGCCCCCTCCTCTGCGGTTTCCTAATCTGAGGTTTGGTCCCTGCCAAAGGCTCGGCCTTTCCCACCTGAACGGAAAAGGAAAAGACAATGTCTCGGGCCCGACCCACCTGTAAGTTCCCTACACTATTAAAGTCACGAGGACCCCTTTTGGGGGAGAAAAATCGCCTAACGCGGAGGAGGCGAACTAATTCGCGAGGCAACCGGCTCAACTCCGGTTCACATCTCGCTCACAAAACTTTAAAGGAGGAAGGGTTGTCAGAGCGCTTATTCTTACTCTGCGCCATATCAACCGAAGCAGGGTGCCCAAAAAAAGAGGGTGCGGGACGGTCCGAAACCGGGGCGCGCCTGCAGTTGCTGAGCGACGGCGGTTCAAAACACGACGAAAAGAAAAGGCGTACTCAAATCGAGGGTTCGATCTTCCTGGATAAACAAGCCCCGGCGCTTAGGCGATCACGATTTCCGCGGTGGGGATGGGGGCTCGGCGTTGGAAAAAAGGGTCGTATACAACCCGACCACGATCTCAGGGGGGGCTTTAGCCCCGAAAAAGCTCGACCAAAGAGCGCGCGTTTTCTAATCCGACAACCGGGGGGGGAAAAGGAGGGAATCCCCTTTAAGAGGATACAAGGACCGTGTCGAGGGCACATGGTGGATCTGAGTCCACGACCGGGGCAAGAGGACAGCCGGAGCACACATAGGATACCCGTCATAGGAACTTCTAATGAGGGGGCATTCCCTATAGTCCCGCGTTATGAGATCACTATATCCCCTCCTCATATATCGTTAAACTTATGAGGGAGGGAGAGAGAGCTCCCTCTTGCTAAAAGCTGCAAGAGGAGTCGCGCAGTAAGGACCCGCAGTGGGGTTGAACGTGGAAGGGAGCAGTCCCTAAGTCCTCTATTATTATGAACTAGAAGCGGCACGTCCGATTTGGGCGAGAAAAAGAAGGGTCCAATATATGATCTTCGGCTGGCAGTAGCGTTTTACTCTGGGAAAAAAGAAGGGTGCTCCTGGAACGAAAAAGTCGAGCTGATGCGATACAAACCACATTGGTTGCAGCGCGAGGCCAGGACAACGCACGCCAGTCACTGCTCTGCGGCAATCATCTTGAGGTGAGGGGGCGTTAGCTGCTACGGGAAGAAGCGTCGTACCCGGACGTGCATAATACCGGGTCATGCGCTTTAGGGGGCGGGAGTTCGAGTAAGGCCGTCTCGGGAATAAAGGTTGGGTAGGTGAAAACAACAAAAGCTTCTTTACTCGCGGCAGGAGGACGGGGGAGGCTCTGTTAGTCTTTTAACCCCCGGGCCCAAGTGCTAAAATTCAAGCAAAGCCAAAAACCCTTGTATTTTTAATAGGCTCGAAAGGTTTCTCCTGACGGATGCGCGTAGTGAGGGGGGTGAGGCAGTGACGGGGGCGCCTCCCCTAGATCATAGGAAAGCCATCACCGACCAGCGACGTCAGGCTCTGCTCTTCGTTGTTCGTCTCACTGCTCTCCGTCTGAACACCCTTCAGTGAGACCTAAGAGCAGAGCCTCTCCACAATGGGGATACGATCGCACGTGCAGTAGGGGAGCACGAGTGTCCACAAAAATTTGGAACCTCCTTCCGCATAGAGGCACCTCAACTGCGCGAAGGAGGACGTTCATTGGGGTAAGCGCCAGAATTTCCGTCTTGCAACAACCCGAATACAACTTCCGGGGCGCGTCCACAACCCTCTTCCTCAAAGGGGGGACAAGCTTCGTAAAGCGGGCACACTCTCCACCCGGCGAGTCAGGCCAAAAGGGACGAAAAACCAGGGGGTCAGTCGAGGGCTCTCCAACAACAAACGGTGATTATCATGATGCAGAGTAAAAGGGCTGCACGTCGAATGGAGGACCACGGATGGGCTCTCTGTGACTCTAGAGCTGCCGGCGTTGGGGGGGGGCGGCGCAGCAATTCGGGTCGCTGCGGTTGAGAGAAGGTCGGGGAAATCTTGAAAGGAGTAGACGTTGATTCTCCAAGCGATAAATTCCGAACTGTTCTGGACAAGTGTGCAACTTACTGTATCACAGGGCATTTCCGAGATGAGCTCTTATCCTAGTCTCAGCGGCGAATCAGGTTGGATGCCTTCGCAAACAGAACGCGATAGATTCCTGTCTCGGCGGCCGGCGCTCCTGGAGGCGCGGGGTGGGGCCCACTCCCAAGCTCGCGCGAGTCAGGCCGGAATCATCCCCTTCACAATCACAGCGGGCAGGAAGAAAACCATGGCACTATCTTACATGAGTACACACTTTAAAACCTGCCGCGCTTCACAGGAAGCAGCCGGCTGCGAAGGGTTAAAAGACCACCCAGCGGCTCATCCCACAAGTTCTTGATCTCGGGGGCTTCAGGACGGTAATGACGGCCGAACGACTCTACTCATGGATCACGCGCACCAGCGGCTGCTGGCGGATGGTTGGCCGGGCGAGTTAGACGCAACAACGGTGGAGCTTTATTTCTGAGAGCAATCGGTTTCGCGTTACGGAGGCAAGGCAGGGGTTGTATTCAGCTGACGTGAAGTCCCAACGATAAGACGTTGACTCCCAACGGATGACGGGGCTGGAAAGAACACGTTGGACTCAATGGGACCAAAAAGGCCGTCCGTGAGGATTCGGACCGGCGCCCTAACAAATCATCAGTTGGTCCAAACTTCGTGCACAAAGAAAAAACCCGCTTAAGGGAATCAGCTGGCCCTCGATCATACTAGGGGACGAATACTTCGCGCGGGATCGCGTGTCAGATCGACGATCAAAAGCTTAGATTGAAGGCCGCTGTCCTGGAGACAGACTTTCTATAAAAATGGTTCTGGTGATCTTCCGGCTGAACGCGGGCGTGCTGACAAAGCCAAACAACAAGACAGCGAGTTTTCATGCTGACGGGTGATCTTAAATTGATCTATGAGGAAGTCTATAAGGCAAGCATCGGGGGGAGGAGCTAATGTTCAATTGGGTGACCAACCAAGGAGACGGGTGACGACTCCACTCGGAAAGTGTGCCGAGCACTCGGATGTGACGCGCTCAGCGCATAAACAGGACTCGGAATACCTCATAGTCTTGAACCCCGACCGGGGGCGGGGTTTTCCTGGGGAACGGGAGGTCACGAAATACGCAAATGTGCATGCGGACGGCATTGTTAGAAAAAGGACCGCCGAACCAGCTAGGGTTGGAGTCAAGTCGCAGACTGAAGCATTTGAAAGAATCGGGGGAACACGGGCATATGGAAGGTTAGGAGTATCGTTGCCGCGGGAGGAGTTTCGACTGGGGTAGACACGCCCGGAAGGTCAGAACGCAGGGCTACCTAAGTGTTTTGCAATAATAACCCGTGTTCTTTATAGGGGGGAGTGTCAAAAAGATGTCGGGAAACCGCGTGCACTGGTGGTGAGGCGAAGGACCCTCAATCGGGTCCTGAGTAGAATTGGATCGGGAACGCGCAAAAGAGACATTTCAGGATTAACATCCCGACCGGTGGCTGCGCTCCGTTTCTTACTTCGGACCGATGACTATGATCAGTCCGAAGTTCTGAACGTGAATACGGTCAACCTGCTGAGGGAACTTGTGGTATCTGTATCTTGCAGGAACTTGGAAAGTTTCCAGACGGCCCTGCCAGGTTGATATTCATACTTCTGGAGTCAGGTTGAAGAAACTTGCACATCAAGGCCCTATGGGAAAGGGACAGAGTAGACATCACAGAACCAACGAACAAATAAGCTATCGAAAAATTAATGGGAACATCATGCTGAGCCCAAAGAAATCCCCAGGAGGCTGCTGTGGAAGCATCACGTACTGCTTCGTTTACTCCACGGACGCGATTAGACTTTACTTAGTGTCTTAAGGGAACCGGAAACCTTCGGAAGCGGGCCAACACCACCGGCATCCAAAGGGGGACATACAAATGCTCATGCTTGGCCGGGGCTGGGTTCCTAAAAGGAATCAGGTTAAGGCCTAGTGCCGTGATCCCCCAGAGAGGCCGGAATCGCAAACGATCTACGGGGGGAATGAGCGGGAAACGCCGGACGGGCCGCCGCTCCTGAAAAGATTCCAGGGACATCTTTAGACAGTGGGTGAACTGCCCCCGGGTCGCATAAGTATTGCATATACCCTAATCTCAGCGTCGCTCGTACTTTGATGCATCGCTTATGACTACGAAAGAGAGGGGCGTAAGACGAGGAAACCCCCTTCTTCTTGGCTTGAGGGTGTCTCTTCAGGGTCCTCGATCACCGTTGTATGAGGCTTGTCTGATTTGAATAAGAAAGGGGGGACTGGGAAAAAAAAAAACAGTGAAAGGTCTAAGAGTTTACCGAATCGCTAATTTCTCAATCTCAACCACCAACGTATTATAAAGGGATATTACCAAGTCCAGAAAGAGAGTAGACGTACAAGAAAGCATTCAGTAATCATTTCTTTCCACGAAGCACGGGAGAGATCGACTTGACCTGAACAAAAAACGAAGGCCCACCAGGGGCCGTGGGGGAGGCGGACGAAAAAAGCGGAGATGAGGGAACGCCGAACGGATTTCATGGTTTAAGGCGACCTTAAATCTGGTCCTGCAAAAAGATCGAGCATCTTCGTCAGAAAAACGGTGTTAAGGTAACCACCGGCGGCGAGCCGCCTTAATTGTCAAGACGAGGATGTCTGTCTTAAACGAGAAAAGGACTGTTCCGCGGATGCCATCCTATCAATTGGGTCTTAGATCGAGGAGTTTATTCTTGGGACACGGCCGGTGAAAACTTATTCATGAGGCGAACTCCGCTCGAGTTCTTTGGCAGCATAGACTTGTATAGAAAAATAGGGGAGGTGATTATTATGGTGGTCTCTCTAAGGCTAGGGCATTAAACACACGAGTCTATCCGGGAATTCGACTTCGAACGAACGCCATTCGAGACTTGTCATAGGCAACATAAAAAAAAGGGAGGAGGGCGCAATCTTCTCATTACTTTGGGTTTGGTCCGACAGGGGAAATTATGGGAGGGGAAGTGTCGTTGGGGGGTTGCGGGGGATGGAAAAGGAAAGGCTTCCACCTCTAAAGGTCTTGCATCAAAATAACCTGAACGGGACGGACGAAACCGCAAAGGATCCACGGACGGAGCCCAGAAAAACCTCCTTCTATACCGCTCCCTGAGAATTTCCGGGGAAGGGAAAACCATGGGTATAACATGTTCGTATGCGTGCTACTCAACGTTAACGTAGAGGGCAATTAGCTGAGCTAAAAAAGCGGGGAGGGTGTTGGGCCAAGCACGCCGATTGAAGGAAAGACAGAGGATGAGAGGATATGACCTTGCCACCTCGCGTAACCTCCGACACTATGTTGGTGACTCGAGGAGACAAAAAACACATACACGTGAACTGATGTCCCTACTCTTTACCGAAATCACTGGGAATCCCCGGGATCTAAAATCAGAAGAAGAGGAAAGAGGAAAATCCTCAAGGGATACTGTCGCTCTACTAACCCCTCGATCAGAACGTCGGCAAGAAGTCACGAGAAAAAAAACTTTAACACGGGGGGATTACGGGACTGGTGCAGATTCTCTTGCGGCTTTCTTCGCTCAAAATAAACAGGGAAGGGGTTGGCATCCACCGTACGGGATTTCAAGAACATCGACATGATCCTAAGCCTGTCGGGGAGTAAGAAGACGTTCGCTCTACGCGTAAAGACGACTTACAGATAAAAGAATCGTGGTGACGATTGAAGGGCTAATAGGAACATGTAGTCTGGGGGAGACTTCACATTTTAATGAGGCTCGGCACACAAAAGGGCTAGTGTATGGAGTAGACACCAGGAAAGAGAGAATTTTGAAGACGGTGAGGGAGACACTCTACCACAAGGGGATTACTAGGACACGACTCGGGAATAATTGCTATGAGAAGAAAATTAAAAAAGGGAGGGGTGATAGAGGGTAGCAAGGGGGTTTGTTATATTCGTCCAGAACAACCCCCGAGGGAGAACGGAGACGTCAACAAACTCAGCAGAGGGGGTAGCACCGGATTAGGCCCATTCTGTTCTCGCAGCTCAGTCTATCTGATAAGACACTAGGGACAAGCAGTTCCTAGTCTCCTCGGGGGCGAAGATCGCGAAAGCCAGCTTCAGGGTGCCGTCTAAAAGCTGCTTGAGGGGGTAAGAGGGAAATAACAGTAAAAAAATTATTATTGTTCTTCATAAAATCAGGAAGTCGTGACCAGTTTTGGGAATGTCGTGAGAAACAGGGTAACACAAATCAACGGGAATGGGGAGGATACGTCGCAAATATTATCGGCGTGCAACTTGAGATTTGAGTAAGATCTCACCCGGCAACAAGGGCTAATGCTGGGGGCGAAAAAAGGCGGGGAGGGGAGATACCGAATAGACTACTTTCTTGCTAAAACTGTCGCAAAAGGTCACCTCACGTCAAGTAAGCTATTACCTTGCTTGATCTCAGGAAGGAATCTGATTATATGGAAAAGCTAGGGGCTCCTAAGAAGGAGAGTAAACCCGTATCATAGAAAGGTGAGAGCGGTACGACAAATCGGGGGAGGCTTCTGGAAATGAAAAAAGGAAGATGGGTTTTGTTGGAACAAAGACGGCACAGCCTGATTATTGAGAAGCCTGGTTTAGGTGCGTGACTAGTTCTGGGATAGTGACACCCCGCATCGAGGGCTGAACAATTCACAACGCGGGATGGGTGAATGAGTCTCGGGAAAGGACTGAGAGCTCCTGGTAGGTCTCTCTTCCAGACTCCTTCAGCAACGCTCTGCTCAAAGAGAACCGGAACCAGTTGGTCGACATTCAGTTGTTTCAGAGGAAAAAGGAGGAAGAACACCCCATTCTAATCCGTATAAGGGAGTCTCAAAGAGAGAATCGGATAGCACTTCATGAACTAATGGAAACCCACAGGGGGCAAGTCTCTCTCATGGTCCAGAAACCTAAAGAGTGCGACATCAAAACCTGTCTTGAGGGAAGATGACAGGTGGAAGAAACGGTTCTATAAACCAGTAGACAAGCAATTTCCGAAATAGGGGCAGAACAAAGAGGAAACAGACGGCCTCTGTCAAGCGCACGATCTCCGGAAACACTTAATGTTGAAGCCCCTGGCTAAAAACCAAGGGGGCTCAGTGAGAAGAAGAATCAAAAAGAAAAAAAATATTAATGATTATAGGAAATTGAGTGACTTTCTACGGGCAACCCGACGTGCCGAGGAGGTTCCGATGTCAGAGGAGCATTGATTCGGCGGACGCGAAGGCAAAAGGATGTACTCGTGTTTTGGGAAGGAGGTCGGAAATATGTTCTTAAGACTCCGGTGATGCAGAAATAATGGTGGCGCGTCAGCAGCGCAGGTATTAACCCACTGGGGAACCGTCGTTTCACATTGGCAGATCGGGATTTGAAGAGTCAATAGAGAGGCGGTAATGGAAGTTTTTGGACAAGGAGAGGGTAAAGAAAATAGAGAGGGCGGTTTTGGCTAACTGGGGGGTAGGGGGGAGCTGCTTCGGGGGGGAAAGCCGGCGGTGTCGTACCCAAATCACGGGAAATCACCAACAGCGGACGAGGGGGAGAGTACAGGAAGGGAGACCGATCTCTCTCCAATACCCAGGGGTAAGCATCGCGCCCGGGGGGTCAACTGTAGAACATGAGGGCAGGAACGGAACCCAATTCAGCTCGAGAAGAACTGGAGGCGGAGTTGTTTAAAAAAAAAAAAACTTCGTTCAAAGACGGAAGAATGCGGGACTAAAGCAGGAGGACTAAATGAGTAAAGAGTATTGGGAGATATAGGGAAAGAAGTAAGAGCACATCAAGGCGTCATAAAGGATGGGAAGGGAAATTAGTGTTCACGCGAGGGTAGGGAGAACAGGATGGGGAGTATTCGGAAGAGAAAAAGCGAAGTGGTTATCTCGGACAACTTGGGTGGGAAAAAAAAAAAAAAAAAAAATTGTTCGAGGCATAAGCCTTGAAAAGGAATATCAATATAGCGACGGAAAAACAATGAAAGGAACGGGGAAAAAAGGGAGAAACGTCGGTATCCCAAGTCTTACTTATAGTCGGGGGAAAGCACGGTCCAAAATGCGGGTCCCTTGGGACAGCAGAAAGAGGAAGACGAGAAAGGCCAATCACTGGCGCGAAAGCAGATAAAGACTAAAGGTGGAAATTGCTTCTTTGGGTGGGGGTGGAAGAATATAGAAAAGGAGAATATAGAGGGCCTGCCGCTGGACGGAGACGGCGGGTTATCTATTGGGCTGAAAAGGTCTCAAGGGAAGGGGATACCCGGGATTTCGGATGTAGCTCGATTCAAAACCAAACGGTCTAGTAACTACTTTATCGGGTGTCGGTTAAAATTTATTGAAGGAAAGTAATTGAGAAATAAGGGCGCTGGAATGCTCAAAACGGTTCGGAGGAACGGTAGGTAGACATGTAGTACAGAAAACACAATTTAAAAAAATCTTTCAGGTGGGGATAGAAACAAGCGCCGCGTGTGCCGAAAAAAGGGGTCGTTAAATCGTGAAGTCTCAAAGCAAACAGGGGGAAAGTTAGATACTTCAAGGTCTTTTTTAACCCTCTGAATTCTGTTGAAGAAGAGGGGCAGTGGAGGTCTAGAGGCGCTTCCTTCACATGGACATGTCTACTCCCCCGGGGGAAGGGTGAGAAATAGGGGGTTAGTCATGGGCCACATTCAGATGACGACTATCCATCCCTGGCAAATGACGAGTAGTTAGGTGAGCGTAGTCGTGACCTCTTGTCGGGAGGTCTAATGGGGACCTAGGTAATACTATCAATATACCTCTCATTCTATTTTAAGAAATAAAAGGGTAGGGCAGTGAGCAGGCATCTGGGAGCACCGAAAAAAAGGGGTGAATACGCTTCCAATGGAATTCGTTAGTGGTAAATGGATGGGGGGACCATTCGTACCACAAAAACAGAATCTACTGAGAAAGCCTTTCTGTTCTAAAACTTAGTACCTGGGAGGACGGGGAGTTGGCTAGCGCGTCGCCGACCGGGGTTTCAGGCCATGTGTCATGAAGGTTCACGGTGAGTTGGGAAGGAGGAATCGAAATCAGTACGTTGGTTCATGTCAAAGAGAGAAAAAAACTGCTTTGTCGGGGGGGTCAGACTTAACACGTCTTCATTGGTGATCCTCCTGATGCCCAAGAACTGGAACAAGGGGAAGTTAAACGCCATCACCGGACAAAAAAGTGGAAGAACCTTAGGTCCTCCTGAAAAAAGGAAGGGGTGAGAAGAATTTCTGTCGAAGCCCCTACTAGACACTGAAGTGAAGAGTTCCTAAAGACAAGGGAGGGGGGGGAAATGGTCGCGTTCTCTAATGTGCAAGAAAAGGCTCATTAGGCTTTACTTTCTGGCGAAGAAAAAAGTAAAATTCGGAAAAGGCAACAAACAGGATCATCCAACTAGATTTGCCCCGGACCAGTCAATGTTCCGCGCAGTACGGGCGGTTAGGGACGAAAGCTCGGGTGGAAGGCTAGAATAACTAAAATCCTGGGAGGAAGGGAAGGACGAGAAAAGGGACGATGCAACAGGCAAACTCCGCGGAGATTCTCAGCTTCTGAGTCTACAGAGTAGGCAAGAAGATGAAATTCCGCCGCCAAGGTTGGCCGTCCCCCGGGAAAAAAAAAGGAGCAAAGGACAGTCTAAAGCGGGCGTCAGAGGAGACCAGAATTGTTTACGCCCAAAAAAGTCCGCTCGGATGGGGGGGAAGATTACCCCAGGATGTGTGACGGCTTTTTGCGATTGAAGGGGGGAGAGAAGAGGAAGCGGGGCGCGGCGGAGTGCACGAAGAAGAGGGAAATGCTCAAAGGAGTCGTTAAAAGGGAAACATATAGAGGTA
>Ga0179593_1639080_pt1 | contig 13957 bp, 11 predicted proteins | sample CZODoug2_1_08_16_FD_185931 | JGI IMG/M metagenome (GOLD analysis project Ga0179593, IMG submission 185931) | Vadose zone soil fungal communities from Angelo Coast Range Reserve, California, USA - CZODoug2_1_08_16fungal (PacBio error correction) | ecosystem: Environmental > Terrestrial > Soil >...
CCAGAGGCGTCACCTAGATTGTGAAAAGCGGAGGACATCAGGGCGTGGGAAAGTGGAATGAAGGGGAGTGAGAAAGAATGGGGGGAAAAAAGCCTGAAAAAGGGGGGGAAGGGCGAGGGGATGCGAAAAGCCTTCTTCCGTAGCCGACGAGTCATGGTTCAAGCTCCGACGACCAGGAGGGGGGGCGCCCCCGACCCAGAACACGCGCGAAAGTATGTTCACGACAATCGCCGGCCCCGGGGAGAGGTTGTAAGCGGAGAGGCCAAAGATGGCCGCACGGGACAGGGAAAAACCCCATCACGCGTGAAAAGAATTTTTCGCAGGGCGGGCGCCGCGAGCAGAGCACCTCTTCGGGGAGCGAACCTCGAAGACAGCAGGAATTCGCGGCAGTCGCTTGATAGGTCGGGACGTCGGATAAGGGGGGAAGGTCAGGGGAGGGGGAACAGGGGGGAGGGGGGGGTTGGGGGGGGGGGGAAGGTGATTAATTGGCCTGAAATAGCGTCCAAAAAACAAGCACTCGGCTCCTCAACGAAAGTAATCTTAGCGGAGAAAAGAAGGGGGTTTGCGAGAACTTCTTGAGGAAAACGTATCTTATGAACACAGATCGTCGTAAAGCGCACGACCACGGGACGCCGGACGGGGAAGCAGGCGGAAAAAAATTAAGAGGTTGTCTTTGGAAAATCACGCAGGGGGAGATCAAACCGAACTAAAAAGAAAGGTCGAAGAGGAAGGTTGGGGAGGGGGGGGACTGATAACAGGGAGGACTAATAAGAAATATCCAGAGGCACTTACCCTTATAACGCCTGGCCACTCCTAATTTTCGCAGGAAAGGAAAAAGCACTAGAAGAAAGTTACTGGGATAGAAGGTGGAGGAATCGTCCTGATCTCTATGAGAAGAAAACCCTCCACGGCGGGTCCATTCGTAAGCACTTAAACGATTTGGAGAGCCCGAGGGGAAAGAAGATTCAAACAAAAAGGGGGAAAAAATCACAAACACCCTCATTTTAGTAATGCTATTGGACAAATGCGCCAGCCGGGGAAGTGTCCAGGAAAGGACCTATAGAAAAAGGGACCAGGGATCAATCTAAGGGAACTTCTAAATGATTTGAAAGGAACATGATCAAGCAACCCCGTTTACCAAAGAAGGCAATTTCCTCGAGCTAAGAGGAGGCACGGGGGGTCGAGAAACGTGAGGAAGAGCAGAGGGGTAGAGGAAAAGGAAAATAGAGATCCTTCCAGTCGTTTATTTCAACTAGGGATTCTAAATTTGAGAGAGACCCTGACCGAAGAAGATATTGGGGTCGGGGAAAGAATGCGTGGACAGGGGCGGGAGAAACCTGGCTTCCGGGTAAATCGCCATCTCAGACTCCCTCCTCCCGATCAAAGGGGGGACCTGTAACCCAGCGTTTTATTTGGTGCTGGCTCCGGCGAGGACGTGGTTCGGCGTCTCTGGAAGAAAAACGGGGGGTGAAGAAGACGACGGGGAAAAGAAGGCTTCGGAGGAAAGGGCACGTTTACTGATCGACAAGCAACCTCGTCGGCTCAGGCGGTTTGCCGCCTTCGGGTGTGAAGCAAAGGGTGTATTTGGTAAGCAAGAAGTGTGAAGGGGCGAAAGCAGGCAACTATCGTCGAGGAAAGGCGAGTTATCTTCACTTCACAAGAGGAGGGGAAAGGGCCCCTTGTGAGCACCGGCGGGAGAACATCGAGGAAAGAACGTGAAAAGATCGAGCCAGGGGCGAGCGCTGTTGGAGGACGCTCCTTTGAGGGGAGGAATCATTAACAGAGGAAAGATGGGAATGGTCGGGGGCTCTCGCGGAACGGGTCATTTTTATGGTTATGGAAAGGAGAGAAGGAAGTTCGTTTCGTAAAGGGAGGGGGGGGGGGATTCAGAAGAAAATCCATCGGAAATCTTGTTCCAACAGGATGCATTCCAAGGGGATGTAAAAACGCGCAGCAGCTTTAACACCACTCGAGTGCTACAGCAAGGAAAGGATCCGCGCAAAACAAAAAAGTAAAAAGGGGGGCGGGGACCCCTTCAAGGGGAGCGACGGACTCTAGCAGACACCTAGGCAGCGCGCCGCATTTGAAATAGAAAGCAACACCGAACAAAGAATCGGGGACCTGGGGAAAGGGGAAAAACAACGAAAAGGGGATAAGAGTATCACCGCTTGGAGACCACCGAATCTGCGAGCGCAGGCCACGTCGGAAAAAGGAAGCAGCAAAGGGGAGGGTAATCGCTTCTTCGGAAATGATTCCAGAGGGTTTTAGTCGCTCGCCCGAAGAGGGATCTGGCGGCGAGGGAAAAAGCTCCTACCGGAGCGGTGGGGGAGATGAGGGGATAAGGCGACGTTCTTTAAATGGATCGCCGGGGGGGACACGACGCCTGGCGTCATATAGAAGTAAGAATCCGGGGGGGAGAAGGGGGGATTGGGGGGGTTCGATGGAACTTCAAATCAATCCTCCACATCTTTTGGGGAACAATGTCCTGCATGTTGTTCAGGGAGCGCGTATGATACAGGCTTGCCGCCGCTCTTTGGGGAAAGGAGGGGAGGGAAAAATATTACAATTTTCTGAGGAATGGCAACGATGAGTCCAGAGATGATTGAAAAAGGAACGTTGAAAAATGGGCAAGAGGAGTGAAGTGGCCAAGGGGGTCTATGACGGGGTTTGAACTGTCACGGCAAGTTTCAGGAAAAGATGACGGTGGGAGGAAGGGGAACTGCAGAAGAGGTCCAGCCCTTGAAAAAAGGCCAGTAGACCAGGGGACTGAACGTCGAGGGCGTCGAGGAGGCCCTTGGAAAATCAGGGAGCTGTAGAACGAAAAAACAAATTATGAGTGACCCAGGCACTTATCCGGGGCAGTACAACTTTCCCGCTGACCGAAGGATTTCGGATCTTTTTTTAGATACGGGAGAAGAATGGGCTAACTGGGGGGGAACCTCAAGGGTACTCAGACGTGAAACCCTCTCTTCATCTGCTGGTCGAATCCAGGCCGGGCCAGGGCACCATTTTACCATCTAAGGGGAAAAGCAATCCTAGGAAAGGACCGAAATACGAAGCGAGATACTAAGAGGATCATCGAGAAATGGGGGCTAAGATCAGACTTGGGGATCAAAAGGACGCAGGGAGAGAAAACTCAGGAAGGGGACGGACAGGAAGGCAACTATTTCTGGAATCTTTTGTGGGTCAATAAAGATCAAAGAAAGAGCAGGGATCAATGAACGCCCCAAGGAAGAGAGCCTTCTATCCAGGGTGTAACGAATTCTCCTCTACTATCGCCGTTCTACCAACGGAACAGGGTTCGAATAGGAGAATGCTAGGACAAGGAAAAAAGAAGCAGAAAGCACTCCTAAAGCTCTCCTTCGAATTCAGCCTCGGAGTCGAAACCGGGGTGTAGTCTACGTTAATCGGACAGGGAAAAAAAAACCGGCAAAGGAGGATAAAAAAAGGGCACACTTACAATTGGCGCCCGCTACATCCACGAGCTATCGGGAGCATGAGGGGGCGTTAAAGGGAGGGAGCGACTGAAAAAGGAGGAGAGGCTGAGCAGGGAGAAGGGGGATGGAGGGAACGGCTCTTTGCAAGGGCGGTTTCCCCACGGCGGGGCGCTCGGGGCACGTTCTGACGACTACAATCTGCGAGAGGAAGAAAGTCAAAGGGAAAGGGCGGGAAAAAAAAGGGGGGGGCGGGAAAGGGAGGATATTCCAGGGTAGGAGATTAAGCCACCAACCAGAGTGGGAGGGACAAGGAGAGAAGTTTAAACAAAAACAGGGGTCGAAGAGAAAAGAAAAAAAATCTGAAAATAGAGGAAAAGCTAATCATGGGGAAAGAATTGAAGCGATCTCCCATTAGGAGATATTCCCCATCTGCTCGTCCAGGATGCGTGTGGACTCAGGGGACATGGGTACCATTTTGCAGGGAAAAGGAAGAACTCGCGGGGAGTTGCTCACAAAGAGAAAAAATCGGCAAGAGACCCGAGAGCGACCAGCAGGTCCTATCTTCAGGAGAAATCCCAGCTCTACTGTTGGGAAGAAGCAGCTTACATCACCTGGGTTCAAGGAAACGGGCTTCAACAAGAAAAAAGACCGTATTTTAAAGGAAAGCGGAAAGGAGGGGACCGCAAACAGAGGGACTACTTATATCTTCTTACTATTGACGAAATTCCGTCGTACGCCGTTTAGCGACGCCTACCAGTTTGGGGACACGCCCTCAACTACAAGTGAGGCATTTAGAGAGGAGATGCATGGGGGGGAGGAGGGGGGGGACGGAGGTCAGGAGGGGAGACATCTATCGGGGGTCAGGGATCTCCGACACTTATATATCTCGCGCGAATTTTCGTTCCGGTAACCGGGGCCTAAAGGGGGGATGGGCGGCAAGAAAGTACGGGGGATAGCGGAAGAGCTTGCGGACAAGAAAATACTGTCCCAATATCTAGAAATTAGCGAAGACGGGGGGTCTCTCAAGGCCATGCGGTCCTTTGTTCCCGGGGGCAAGACTGTTTATCAAAGTCGAAAAAAGCCTCGAAAAGGGGGAAAGGAAGGCGAAAGGGACCAGGAAAAGAATACAAATGAACTTCTTTCCCAAGGGCCCCTCGAATACTTCAAAAGGGCGGGGGTGCCCCGGATGTTGTTGCGTCCGTTTTGTAATCGCGGAGGAATCTCGAGGGGAGAAGACCTGTAAAAAACAGTTCACACCGGAAAAGGAACTTGTCCGGGAAGGTCTAATCGAGAGAGGAGGAGCGCTAAAACTGAGCGTACGGGGGGGTAATCTTCTGCTGTCGGTGATCGTTAAAGGTAGACTAGGCTGAGACGAAGGTCTTCGAAATCTGAGGAAGGGAGGGGGGGAAGACGCGGAAAAGGGCACCCGGAGAAGGGCTAAAAGAGATCCCGAGGGTCTTATCAGGCGTTTTCACCACCCGAACACAGATTCAGGCTCCGTCGAGAAAGAATTTCCAGGAAAAAAGGGTTTCAGGAAAGAAGAAGACTGATAAAAGGGAAAGAGGAACCGGTTTCTCTCTGATCAAAGGAAGTTCTCGCGGATGCGGTGACTCCTAGCGTAGGCTGAGGAAAGGGGACTGTCAAAGAAGCTCCTGTCAAAAGGGAAGATAAAAAGGGAATGGAGAAGTTAATCTTACGCTCCTACCGGATAAATCTCCTTCCGCTGAAAAAGCTTCGGCTTCTGAGTCGACTATCTCTTCGCTCAGGCTGAGGAAAAAAGAGAGGCTATCACCTAGGTACGGAAGGGGGAAAAGAATTGCTTCTGAAACGGAGGAGGAAAGAGTGCATATGAGTACAAACGATTCCAAGGGCGCGATTTTACACGTACCTCTAGCGCGCTACAAAACCCAGTCTTGGCTGGAGGTAATCATAAGGAGCGCGCAAACGGGGGGGGGGGGGAACAAGGACCGATTCTGCGGGTACGACGACGGGGGCTTGCAAGGAATTTCCCTCTCCCGCAAGAAAGGCTTCTTCCAGTCAAAGAGACCGGCGCGCCCTCGACATCAATACAGAACTAGAACCTCTTGTCCTGTCTAAAAAGCCACTCCTAGTAAAAGAGGTCAAAAAGGGGAGGAGAGATAGAGAGAAAGAGGGAAAAAAGAGATTTTTCCAAAAGGAAAAAAGAGCAGCATAGGGAGTATCTGGGGGGAGGGGGTGTGCCTCGTGTCTCACAAGGAGATTGGCCTGGACGAAGACTTTCCAGTGGCAGTGCTATTACCATTCCGGAGTAAGGACCCGACGGAAGGTTAATTGGGGTCTATCTGGGCGAAAAATGATATTCTTCCAAACCTACTCCCTCCCTACCGTTAGTAAAAAACATCTTTCGGGTAGTTCACCTTTGGGGAAAGGTGTAAAAAAGGAGGCGCACGCCAGTACTGAAGGACTCAGTAAATACCGATGAGTCCTTAAAGTGTAGCAATCTCAACAGAATTCTTGCGGGGAACATCCTTATATTGAGCTAGGAGAAAGGGTCAGGACAGTCCCATCGGGGGGGAGAAAAAAATTGAGCCGTCTGGCTCGGCGAGGTTGTGTAACACATCTCGCATTCGGTCGCAGGTTTTCAGTTTCTTCCATGGGGAAGAATTGGGGGGGGATAGCGTGCCAGAAAAAAAAAAGAAAAATGAAAAAAAAGCACTGAAAGCGGAGCAGAATCATTCAGGAGAGAACGGACTGGAGGCGCGAGCAAGGTCGGGAAAGATCGACCTATCGTAGTAAGGACCAAAAAAGGGCGGAACTAAAAAGGGACAATGCTAGGGAGGCTCGGTCTAAAAGCCTGGGGTCTGGGTGGTGAATCACTGCGTAAACTGAACTTCTATCCTTGAGGAAATTCTCCGTGGTGCCGTCTTTTTACTCGTCCCATTGAAGAAAAATCTACTTCTGGGGGGGGGCACAAATCAGGGAGAGGGGGGGGGGGGGAACTCAAAGAGTCGTACTGCCGACAGATCACAAAAAGAAAGGCTCTTGTCAAAAATAATGTTCGCGCTTCGATCGCGATGAGCGAAGTCCCACCCCCAGGGAAAGGCTGAAAGGGAAAAAGGGGAACGAGAATAGACAAAGGTAGGATTAGGATTAAAAACAAACGTTATGCCACCATCCTTTGAGAATTGTAGGAGGGCAAACAGAAAAAAGGGAATATACTGGGGAATCAGGGTACGGCCGGAAATAGAGAACTCATTTCCCCAGGAATCTCATAGGTCCTTAGATCTGAGGGTGCGTACGGACACCAGTAGAACAAAAAGACCTGACATCATGGGGGGAAAGGACACCCGGAGTCGGGCAAGCGGTCGCACTTTAGTAGAAGCAATCTTTGCAACGCTCTCCTTAGATTCGCCTGCAACACTTCAAAGGAACTTGGAACATTGAAAAGAACCTCAAGAAGACTCTCTAGGGAAGTTATCTTTTTCTAACTAAAACTCTCTCTGGGGTAGAGGATGAACTCTTGGACAATAATGAGTCCGCCGAGAAAAAAACTCAAAAGAGGCGGGCCGAGAGGGTTTCTTGTACCAGCGTTTGTATTTTGTGCTTCTACGGAGAGACGGGGCCCGGGGAGAAAGACACTAAAGGGAAAGAGAGTCAGCGGCGCCTTCTTAAGCTGAGCTTTCGGTACAGCAGGGTGGAAGTCGGCCCGAAAACGCTAGAGAAGTCTTGGAGGAAAAAATTGGGGGGAAAAGCTGAAAGGGGAACCTAAGGAGGTTGGGGGGGGATTTCGCTCTGAAACAGAAAAATCAGTCCGGCTCGGTGATCGTTCAAAACAGGCAGCCGAACCTTTATGTCGGCCAGTTGGGGGAAACCAGCAAAGGCTCGCGCATGCAAAAAAAAATACAATGAGAGAGTCACCGCCCTCCAAGACTTTGGCTCGTCGCCGTGCTCCTGGGGATGACAAAAGAAGGTAACGGAGGACTACGAAGGTCGCCCAGGAAATTATTTGGGGGGAGTACGGTATGAGACGGAACCGTCCGATTTCAGTAAAGCCAGAGAGTTTTTGGTGGCGGCTAAAATGGATAGGCACTTCAAAAAAGGTCGGTCCGCCTCCCACCAGAGGCAAGGAAGTCGTGGAAGAACACATCTTTGAACTTCCGAGCGAAATATCAGACTATATGGTATGAATAACTTTCCTGAGGTCCCTCCTCTAACACCAAAAAAACCTGTGTTGGGTCTCTCACTGCGAAGAAGAAGATCTCCGAAAGAGGACTGTGACAAAGGGGGGGAGACATGTAAAAAAGAAAATCGGCGCCTAGATCTCGGGCGTTCGATGACCATCTTGATGGCCCTACTCAGCCCCTGGACGGGTCGGGATTAAGGAAACTGAGCAAGCATAAGCGGACTAACGGGGGTTAGGGACTTGCCCAGGGATTGACCTTGCCGGAATGCTCTCGGTCTTCGGGGATTTCCCAGAGGGCAGAGTGTTCTACAAAAAAAGGACGGCTCGGCATTCGCAAAGGAAAAAAAAAAAGGTCTGAGGGGGCCGGATTCTCTGGGAGGGAGATGAAATTCGTCACCTCCGGATAGTCCAGCCTAAGGGAAGGAAAAGACTCGCGAGGGAAGGCTCGCCAGTTATTGATGGGAAGGCAAAAGGAGGTCAAGAACATCTGGGGAGGGAATGTCCGGGCATGTTGTCTTGATGCAATCGTCATAGAAAAAGTTCCTTGCCGCCGTGACTCGCTTGAAAAAAAAGGAGGGTTATAAAGGGAGTACGGAGGGACGGGTAGGGGGCTAGGAGTTGAACTCTTTTCGGCAGGGGGCAGGGCATGATGGTAAAACTGTTCATTCCCTTACCGGATGAGGGGGACACTTGAGGGAGGGGGAAAAATTGGGGGCAAAAAGGGCGAGGCTAGGTGAAGAACGGCTCTAAAAATACCTCGCAACCATCCGTTGACAAAAGGGGATTCCACGAGGGAGGACTTGGGGAAAGAAAAAAACAACTAGAAAAGAGAAGATCAACTGATCTTTCAATGAACGGCCCTGCATGAGCGTTGCGGAGCGGTTTGTTCGATCATTCGTCAACTGGAGAAGGCACGGGGGGGGGGGGAAGAGGCCAGAGGGAAGCCGTGGAAGCAAATGCCACAGCTGCGAAAAAAGGGCCTTTCCCTTTCACCCTGAAAAAAAAAAGCCAGCTACTGTCACGCCACCCGAAAAAGGGAAGCCGCATGAGCCCATTACCAGGCCATAAAACGAACATAAGACGAATCGGGACTCCTCAAGAAAAAAGGGGAAAAAAAGGCGGCAAGGCCGGGAACCAGAATCAAGAAAAAACATGGGAAGGGGTTAAAACGGGGGTGATGGGAGGTGCCGCAGGTGACGGGAACAATCTGACAGTACTCCACGCGAGGGACCGAGACGGAGAGCGGTCAAGAAGAAGGAAAGTGAACGAAAAAAAATCGAAAGACGAAGGTGTCAAAAAGAGGACAATGAGGAAAAGGAACTCTAGGGGAACGAAGGAGCATTCTGCGGGGCGGAGAACAAGCAGTGAATAAGGAAATCCGCACGCCGAAAACGTGCACGAAAAGGGTCAAAGAAACGTGAAGGAAGATTGATGAGGAATAAGACATGGACCCACCTATATCAAATATGACCAGGGCGAGTCTGTTCAACACCCTGGTAAATATTAATCAATCGTGCGAGAGGGGGTCCAGGGAGAAAAGAGCTCTTCCCAAAAAAGGCTAGTCACCTGAAGAGGTTCACTTTTCATGGGTGAACCGGCGCGGTGTCGAGAAAAAAAACCAGGTGTCTGTTCTCGATGCCTCGGCTGGGGGGCCTTTCTTCCTACGAAGGACCACTCAGGAAAAAGCAGGGCTCGTTTTACAAGAAAAAGGAATGCATCCCGTTTGGAGGCAGATTCGATTCCCTTGACGTCGTCCTCGTCACGAAATGGGGAAGGGGCGCGGGAGAGGGAAGGCAAAAAAAGGACTACAGGAAAAGGCATAAACATCCACAGGGGGGACGCGTATCTCCCTGACTAACCAGCTTCGTCGACGCAAGGCGGCGCATCGCCAATTAGAAGCACGAGCCCAGCTGACGCGGGGGACTCGATAATCCGGGAAAGAGTTATAAAAGCGTTGAAAAAAGTGGATAACCCAAGGGCCTTAAGGGGGGGGATTCCGGGGGGTGTAATATCCGATTCAAGAATAGCCGCTCTTGTCCTAGCGGCATCAGCAATCCCACTCGATACGTGTAAATGTTTTAGAAAAAAGGGGGAAAAAGGCAAAAAAAAGCACGAGGTGCGTTTCATAAGTCAACGAATGAAATCAAGCGTAAAAATTCTTCTCTAATGAGGGGGGGGGGGAGAGTTGACTAACCAGAATACTCCGTGGCTCCTCTACACTCTGCGAACGGAAAAACTACAAAGGGAGGAGGGAAGGGGAGGGGAGAAGAGTAGGGGATGGGGCGGCGAGGGAAAATCATGAAGAGTTCAGCCTCTGACAGAAAAAGCGCGTAAAAGTGGCAAAGTAACAGAGGATAGAAGGTCTGCATCGGGTAAGGGCCAGACTTTCTAGAAGAAGAGTTTCCGGCAGCATCCAGGGGTACTTAGGAAAACTTAAAGGAAGAGGGGAAGCTTAAGGTAAGGCTTCGAAACTAAAAAAGAGTTGGTTAAGAGAGGCCATGCGGGCCGTTGTCCCCGGAAAAGGCTGGGCGAAGGGGGAATGCTAAAAAAGATCAGAGCGACAGATGGAACTGGGCAGTGCGTGGGAAGGCACGCCGACCTGCGGAAAGTATGCCTGGAAAAACGCAGGGAAAAGAAGAAGGACAACCAGGTGAAAATGGGTCTCACGTTCCGGGTGGGAATCGGCCGGCAGTAGAAAAGGCTCGCTCGATTGTGAAAACCACTGTTCCGTTGGGAGCAGCTCCGAAGGGGGGGGAAGGCTCAGGGGAAGAGGCTCGGGGAAGGAAAAAAAGAGTAATATTGAGGAGGTGCTGGGAGGACGGCGTGATACGAGGGAGGCGACCATCGAGTCCGTGGCCCGATGTCCGTTTTCCAAGGGGAAAGTCTAGGGAAGAAAGGCGTCCAAAGGGAAAATTCGCCGTTAAAAGAAAAATCCTTTTATTGAGTACGACAGGAGAGGTACCACCCCAAAGCGGCAGGGCGCCTCGCTAACTCGCATCTAGCAGGGGGGGGACGGGGGGGAAGGACTCAAGAGGAGAGCACTGAGAAAAAGGGGGCTGAGAGAAGAAGGGGGAAGCGGGATGCGTTTGACTCCCGCTTCCCTTTAAGGTGAAAGGCTGTTTTGTGGAAGAGAAAAAATCCTCAAGAAGTTGAAAACATTTTACGAAGAAAGGAAAATACATTTATAAGGAAAAACAGAGCCTACTGATCAGCTCACTTCAACCAAAAGACTCTACCTGCTTTCGGAGGGGGATCACGGAAGGGGAGAAGGGCGCGAACGGGAAAAAGAAAAAAAAGAGAGCTACGCACGGAGGGAGGGGGTAAGATAAAGAAAATGAAGGGATGGCGGCCCATAAAATTCCTGCGAACTAACCCCTAGGTAACCAGCTTCAGAGGGGGGGAACGCGGGAAAGCGGGCGGGGGAAAAAAGCATCCTGAAAAAAAAAAAAAACTTGAAAATAGGAGAGGGGTTTAGGAAAAGGGGATTTTACGCCGGAAAGAAAACTCGCCCTGGCCCACGGTCAGGCGGACGAGTAATCTCCCGGTCTCGCCAGAGGAAACTACCCGCTAGGGAAAGGGGAAAGAAGCTAAAGAGTAGAGAAGAAAACAAAAACGGAGGGGAAGGGAAGATCCATCGGCAGAAGGGAAAAGAGGGGGGCCAAACAGGACAGAAGCAGCGGTAGATCGTCGGGAGTGGTAGGGACCTGGGGCTCTCCAGGAGGGGCCTTGGAAAAAAAAAAAACCACCCAAAAGGGAAAAAGGACCGTCGAAAAAACCCTGACTATGTCATGAGGAATAGCTCCGAAACAAGGATGATGGCTGACCGACCGCCCTCCCGCGAGTCGGCTCGATCGTGGAGGGGGAAAAAAAGGGCGCAAAGGGGTTTGGGACAACAGGGATATTGGAGAGGAAGCCACGGGATACAGTGGGGGGCTTCCCTCCTCTTACTGCTGACGAGAATGGTGATCGTCCACTCCAGATACTGATCGCCTGCGCCTGAAGCCTGCGCAGGGATCTAAGCGGGGGCGAGGGAGTCGGGAAAAGGGGTAAACGTCTAAGGGGAGTTTCATATTAGTCCAAGGGGGCAGGTGGTTAGGAAGTGGGGAAAGCGTGGCCAAAAAACATCACTCTCTGCCAAGACTGAAAGCTTGAGCCGTGAAGGGCGGACGGATTGGGGAAAAAGAGCAAAAGGAAGAATCGCGAGATTCTTACAAAAATCGGAGTCCGGAAAAGACCACGGATGAATAAAAACGGGCGAAGCGAAAAGCCGGAATCTGTTGGTCGGGTGGTGAATCAAAAGTCCGATCACGCCCTCCAAGAGAGGGGGTCTATCAGGCGCAGTGGGACGCGGAGAGGGAAAAGATTCAGAAAAGGGGGAGAGAAAAAAAAAGACGGTTTTCTCCAAGGAATCGTCGGACGCAAAGATCACCTACACTCGCAAGAAATGGAAAATACTCGATCAGGGGAAAGAGGGAAAAAGAAAAGACTGAAACAGCAAAGGGGTCGACTAACATTCTGACTAAAGGCTAAAATTTCGAGTTAGGGAAGGCTGAAAGGGATAAGGACACTTAAGAACCTTTGCGCCACATAATTACACTTCTCAAGGGAAAAGTATTCAGGGCACATGCGCCAAAGCCGGTTTTCGGGTCTTAAAAGGGGGGGACTTCCTGCCGCCAAGAACCAGGGACTAAAGTTGTATATTGAGGAGACGGCCCAATGGAGAAGGAACCCGGGGGGAAGGGGAAAGGGGTAAAGAAAAAAGTCAGGCGAACGTGCTAGCACTTTAGGACAGAACAGCAGGCGATCCCGAAGGGGGAAAATCCAAAAAGATGAAAAAAAGATTAGGAAGGTTAGCCTGGGAACGACCGTCTTCCGAAGACGTGAGATAGTATTGACGGGTTGCTTATAGACCGACGAAAGATAGTATAAAAAGCTTAAGAGGGAAACTAAGGAAAAAACTCGGCCCGATCACTGCTGCAGACGAAGGGAAAAAAAAAAACTGGGGGACTTCTCCGTAAGGGGTTCTAGACATCCACAGGGAAAAACTGAACGGGAAAAGAAAAAGTACAAAAATTAGGGCGCAAGGGACATCTTATCTTGAGGTTAACAGGCGTTGACAAGATGACCATCACCGCCGTTAGGCTTTTTTCCTCCTTCGGAAAAAAGGGGATGTAAGAAAAAATGAAAACAAAAAAGGTCAGCGCGGGAGGTAAAGGACACGAGCGGCTCAGGCGAGCATGATCCTTACCGGCAATTCAGCGCCCGGTATGGATGCCATGAGGCTCGAAAGGGGGAAGAAAAAAAAAGTACCCAGGCCACGGAAGGATAGGGGACCACTTCTAACAGCTTGTCCTAAGGGCAATTGGCGATGCGAGAGGAAACGTGGACGACGAATTTTGTGATGTAGGTGGGGGGGGATCGAGATCATGGGTTCATTGAGGGGATACGTTATGAAAAAACCCCGGACGCTGGAAGGAATCATAGAGAGGGTTCGGAAGATCCTCACTTAAGTGAAATCAGAATAGACCCGCACCTTTAGGCCTTGAGCGAGAGGACAAAGGAAGATCAGGGGGAAGGGTAAGAAAAAATTCCAAAAAACCGGTTGGGGGGGGGGGCTGAAGAAAAGACTCAAGGCCCGCTTCACGTTAACGTCTGCGAACGACTAGAATACTCATCGTAAGTAGAACGACATTGAGAACGGGACCAGAGGAAAAAATTGGGGAATTACCGTTGCTAAGCAAAGGGGGGAGACAGGGCCGGAGGGGGGTCGCACCTTCTCTTCTATCGCCAAACATCGTACGAAAAGGTGCGGAGAGTGTTCCGGGGAGGAATCTCGAAAGTATGCTTCAGGAAGCAAAGAAGACATGCAGACGACTTCTCGGGAGAGAGACAACAAGAAGTTGGAATAACTTCTTGAGGTGTATAAAGAAGGCGCCTGCTTTTATATGTATCTGAAAAGGAGGGGCGGGAGGCACGAGTAGAGGGAGCCTCGGGGGTCAAAGAGGGGTATTAAGAAAAGAAAAGTCACCGCAATCCTCACATCTGGGGGAAAAGACATCCAGGCGGGGTTTTGGGGGAGACAAGTGAAAAAAGGGAGATAAAGGTTCTTGAGGATTAGGAAGGTTTAGAAGTATCCCGAGTTAGGGGCCTCTATGATGAAGGGTAAGGGGAGGAGAAAAAGGGGCGGGTGGAGAAAAAGGGTTAAGAAACTTGCGACCGAATTTGACCATCACTATCCGGCTGTGTCCCACTTCTAGCTGTCACAGGGATTTAGAAAAAGAAACGGGGAAAAACAAACAGCAAGTCAACAAATGTTAATGGGCAGTTTAATCAAAGGATCCTTTTGCTAAGGAGCGGT
>Ga0179593_1703289_pt1 | contig 13957 bp, 12 predicted proteins | sample CZODoug2_1_08_16_FD_185931 | JGI IMG/M metagenome (GOLD analysis project Ga0179593, IMG submission 185931) | Vadose zone soil fungal communities from Angelo Coast Range Reserve, California, USA - CZODoug2_1_08_16fungal (PacBio error correction) | ecosystem: Environmental > Terrestrial > Soil >...
GATTCTGGGTTCCAGAAGACGTCATGGCGAAGGGAAAGCTTTTCACCAATGAGTGTAGCGGCATGGAGGGTAAATGCGCCTCCAGCAAAAAAAAAGTGGGGAGCAGGGGAAGCTCCATAAGCGGGGGGCGGGTTTATGATTTTAGGGAAGTAGTTAATTGAGCCGCGAGGAGCGCAGGGGGCCAATTTCACGACCTTGATGGCGACCTGGGAAACAAAGTTGAGTAAGAAAAACGCGGGGGGGCGCAGCCTCTCCCAAAATAGGAGAACCAGCTCATTCAAAAACCGAGACTGGCCCTATGGTAACGGTCAATTTGGGGGCAGGTCCCCGCCCTGAGGCGGTGATAGAAAAGGGGAAAACCTTGAGTGGGGGACACTAGGGGTGAAGGGGGGAAAGCAAATTGGAGGGGGATGACGAATGCCCACAACCAGCCCGAAAGGCCACCTCACCAATGAAGCAAAACTTCAAACAAACCTGGGGGGGAGCTGCAAAAACCTATGGGGGGCGGCCTGAATGCCGCAAAACATATCGGCTACGAATCGCCTTTACGGGTTATGATGCGGGTGGGTTGCTGAGCTTTTTGGGATCGGGAGGCGTGGGAGAGGAGCTGTTCTGCGGCACAAACACCCAACGGTAGATAGGACCACGCGCTTGAAGGCAAGCAGCGTCGCGAAGGAATGGGAGCTTCTCAAGAGGCGGAAAGTGCGGGGTTCGAGAAACAAGGGATCGGTAGCCTAAAATTGTGCGGGGGGAAAAGGGAGGGCTGGGCCCGTCGAAGTTTCAGTCAGGGTCCAAAGAGAAAGCCTGAAAAAAAGGTCATAGACGCCGAGGGGAGGATGCGAAAAGACAAAAAGGGGGACGGAGGCTACTGAGTTCCCCATTCCCAGACGAACCTGGGAGATTTCGATACGCTGTTGGGGGGAAAGGGCAAAGGAGGTTGCAGGGCGTCTAGGGTTAGCATTTTCTAAATATCGCAAAAAAAGTGGCGGATTCTTCTCGTTTGCGCGTGGGTCCCTAGAAGTGGGCGGGGGTCAAGACAGAGGCCCACTTGGGTCCAAGAATGAGAGGATGTCTTTATCAATCAATATTCACTGGGAAAAAACAATAAGATTCCTTCAATCATCTTGGGGAGAGACAAACAAAACTTCGGAGGAGAAGAAGAGTCGGAGAGAATAAGGTGTTTTTCCAAAGTCCGGGTTGAGGGGGGGAACGGAGCATGCTTTTGGGCGCTTGAGTGCTCGAAAAAAACCTAGGGGGGGATGACACAGTAGGAAAAAAAGGCCTAAGGCCCGCGTAGAGATAGGGGGGACCGAGTCTGGTCCTACGACGCGGCGATCAGGGAAGATGATGAACCTAGCATCGAACTGAGGGAACCGTAGCCTCAAAGAAAAAGAGCGGGTGCAAAAAGCACAATTTCCTAGTCTTACATTCATCTTTCTTGGGGAAGACACAGGGAAGGGGAACTTTTTCGCAGGCAAACATAATAAAGAAGAACACTGTCCCCGAAGCAAAGGATTAGACTTAAAAAAAAAAAAAGGAGAAGGGGCATCTTGTAAGCGAAACCGCAGTCGTCTCTGAAACTAGGAAAGCAGAAAGGGAGAGTTTACCAATCCAATCATTTGCAGTGTGGAGCATCGAAAAAAAGCCTGAAGAAAAAAGCCGACGGGACACCCACGGAAAGGACGAAAAGAACGTCGCAGTCTTGTTTGTGTCGTGGTTGGAAGAAAGAAAGAGGTGGGGGTGGCAATCCACCCGTTTTGCTTGTGGGGGGGTAGGGGGGGTGGCTGGCTTTTGTGTTCATTTAAAGTTTGTCGGGGAAAAACATATGAAAATTTGGAATGGGGCTGCCCCGGAAAAATACAAGCCACCCCAACACAAAGGAAAAAAACGAAGGGGGACGGGAATTGCACCAGTAAGAAAGTTTGAGGCGGAAGTAGGGGTTCTCGATTCATAGAGGATTGTGAGCACCCCTTCTCGGAGTTAGGGGAAAGGGGTGGTACCTGGCCTAACGGAGTTGAAATCAGGTACCGATTGAGGGAAGGCGGAAGGGCGGCTGGTGAAAAGCCCCTCGGTCCCAAGTGGGTGAGATGAATGGCGAGATCTATCCGACATCGAATCGGAGTAGGGGGGGAGGAAGGGCCCGTGGTGGGGGGGGGGGATAAAGAATCGGGGGCATCGATGGAGGTCTCCATCGACGAAAATTTTGATGACAAAGGAGGCAACAACGCACGCGAGGTTTGTCAGACGGGGGGGGGGAGAACACATCAAAAAGAAATAAGTTGAGTAAGGGGAAACATTCTTGTTGACACCGGGGGGGGGACACTTGATGGTAATTTCTGATAGTAGGGGGCGATGCAGGGGTACAGGGGCTCTTCAAACGCTGACGAGGGGGGAAAGCAAAGGTCACGCCTGTCATTCTCCCGGTGTAACTATAAAAGAAGTGTAAAGTGTCTGCTCCTTTATCGGATAGTGCGGGAAAAGTGGTATTCCGACAATTCGCCTCACTAGCTTATAGAGGCGAAAGGTCCGCCGCCACGACTAGTTGGAGCGACGGAATAAAGAACTCCATGCGATTCTCGGGCGAGGGACCTGAACCATGGATGGGATTTTGAAAGTTGAAGTTGACCATAATAATTATGTTACGCGAGATGAGAATGGCAGGCTATAGTGAATATATAGGGGCGGAGCGCGGCGATACGGTGTCTCGCAACAAAATGGGAAAAAGCACTGCGTCGGGCCGTAGAAATGAATAGGGATCTGGAAACCACAGATGTAATACCATCTGGGGCCATCAAGCAACGGCTGCCAAGAGATGAAAACTAGGAAGTCCGAGAAGTCGACGGTTTTCTCTTTAATTTTTTCACCCGGGGGATGGAGCAATTTCCACTTCTCAGAAAAGCTTTGGAGCTAAAGACTGGACTTTAATCCAGAGGAAAAACTTGGGTGGGGAACGGAGTTCCTTGTTACGATCCTCGGGGAGGACAATGAAAGAAAAAAATATGGGACTGTAACGGGGTTAGAAGAGTAGTAAAACGCCGAAATACGTTCCGTCGTCTCAAAGACAGAAAACATTCGAGAGCGGCGATCGGCCTTGTTGAAGCTGCGTCGCGCCTTGGGCGATGTCGGCTAGGAGGGGGAAGCGGCATCCGGTGGGGGCTCCCAGGGCACAGCCGGAACGGGAACCCTACTCCTTCCCGGCGAGCCGGCGGGTTAAAGAGGGGATATGACCTGGGCAACGTGATAAAACACGATTAAAAGGGGAGAAAGAATTTCACACATAACCTAAACTGACACGCGGGCAGAATGAGGAAGGAAACAAGAGGAAGGCCATCAGATTCGAGAGTCAAAAAAAGGGATGACAAAACCGAGCAATTTGAACTATATCGCGAGCTCGAAAACAGAGAAGCAACTAAGAACTTTCTCTCACGGTCTATGGTCCGATGGGGGTCGGGCGTAGAAACCCAGGGTTTTAGTGACTGGGTGCAAGACAAGATAAAACCAAAAATTCCTCCAACGAGATTATGGGCAGAGCGAGAAAGAAGAGTACCAAGAAAAGCTGGAAAAAGACAAAAGTCACGAAAAAATGATTGTATACTCATAGGATTTGGAGAGCATTGAAGAGTTTCAATAAGACCGGAAAAAAAACTTAAAGCCCTTAACTTGGGGGATTCGCAAATGGACGGGCAGAACCTTGTGTGGAACCAGAGATAAGGAAAGGATAGAAGAACTCCACTGAACCTTTCGTTGGGGTTGGATTCGTCAACGCTCAGGAAAGGGTGGGGTGCCCTTTAGTGGGTTTGTGGGGCTTGGGAAAAAAGCCTGGGGGAGGGACTTACAAAAGCCAAGCATCGCTTAAGAAAAGGGGTGACTGAAGTTGGGAGCTTTTAGTCGTCATTGGGAGGGTTGGTAGCCAGATAAAAACAGTTGGCAGCTGGGGGGGAAAAAACTTGCAAAAAACGCCGAGCAAGGAAGAAAAGGAGACAGTTAATACACAAGAGAAAAGGATAAAGGTGTGGTTCGGAGGGTGCGAGGTGTCAGGGTGGGTATAACACTAAAGTATCTCCTTAGTGTATGCGTTCTCAACGTTCTCGCAGGCGAACAAGAGAAATTGCCAAGGGAAAAGGGAACAAGCGCCGGGAGATAGATTGTCAGAGCGGAGAAGCCGCATCACAATCACGGCCGGAAGGGCTGAGATGACAAAAGAGACAATGAAAACGGGCGAGCGGCGCAAAAAAGTCCATCGGAAGAATCTGGCCTCTGGAGATGAGTAGGGTCCGAAACTGAAAAAAAATAAAAGAAAAGAAGTCTCGACATCTCTCTCAACAACCCCAAGAGTATAAGCCGAGAGGAAAAGAACTGCCCGGCTGGGCAGTCACAGGGAGAAGGGACGTCAGGGGGGAAAACTAAAAGCATCTCCACGCAGGATGGGCGCCTCTCAGAGAATCTCGGCCAAACACTTATTTCAAGGAGGGGAAGTTGACCCGTGGTCAGCCCCTGGAGGTATGTTGGGTCGAAAGTACCGCACCGCCCAAATGGAGAGCTGGAAGGGCGATTTTTGGGTGGGGGCGGTTTCGCCAGGGGGGTTGCAAAGAGAGGAAAGCAAGTTGATCCCAATACACTAAGAATCTGACCAGAGAGCACCGTGGTTAGGGAGAAAAGGGTCAAGTAGAGAGAAAACGAACCAATTAATTTTATAGTGTACTATTTGGTAATTAAAAAGATCTGCACAGGCCGAAAATAGCTCCGTGGCTCCGGCTGTGAAGTTTTCACCAGTGAAAGGGAGGAGAAATAAATGACGAAGAAGCTCACCCAGCGATCAACACGGGCAGCAGGTGAAGGCCGCAGGGAGGGGAGGGAGGCTCGTGAATGCGCCAGGAGGAATGAAAAAACGAAACGGGCACAAACCGTCGGGGTCGAAAGAAAGGCTTGCAGGCAGGGCCCAAAGAGAAACGTCTGGGTTGAGAGCAAAATCCTAGGCAAAGGGGAGAACCCAAGACTCCGAAAAACCGCTTAAAGGTAGATTTTGGACCAAGTATTCCTGCGAGAAAAGGCTTCGAGGAAAAGGACAAAGCGCGGCTCCTGATCTTCTGTCTCGTTACCATCAGAGACGGTGGAGACGGCAGGAAGGGTATCAAAGAGACTAGGGGGGAATCTTCCGGGTTATTCTGTGCGGAAACATACAAAAAAAGAGCGGCCTGCTGCAGAACAAAAGAAAGGAACTAGAAAGGAGCGACCAGTCTCTTCACGGGGGAAAGGTCTAGCGGCTCGAAGGAGTTCACAAGGTGAATCTTTGGGCGAAACTTACAAGGGGAAGAAGAGTCTCGTGAAGTTGTCGATGAAAAATGTAAGGTCAAAGGAGGGATAAAACCTGCACGTAAAGGAACGCTGTGCTACCTACAAGAGGATTGTGCAAAGGGTGAGAAAGGAAAATCAAAGCGACTAGAAACAAAACCCCCCTCCCCCAAACTGTGGACAAAAAAAGTGGTATCTTTTATGAACATCAGGCAAAGTGAAAAGCGGACCCCAAAACGGGATGAAAGGGAGCTGACTACACCAGGAGGAATAAACCCGAAATTACTAATGTCGAAGGAAACCAGTTCAGGGAAAGTCGGAGGGACTCCCGGATTAATGCCAGGAGAAGGGATTTAACGACTACTCCAGGAAAAATTCAGAAAGGGAAAAAAGTAATCAAAAACGTTGCCTCGAGGCTTTTCGGAGGCAAAAGAAAGGACGCGGTTGCAGGTTGAGAAAAGGATTCCCCGCCTAATGAGAAAAGGGGCAAAAACAGCCGTTCTCCCGCGCTTGGAACGAAGAAAGATGAATTAAAAAAAAAAGGGAGGATCGCAGTTCAAAGCGACGCGGTCGGCTCGTGACGTTTCTCAGAAAGCAGAGCGTAAGAAGTAGGGGTGACCGTGAGAACCAGATATCAGGAGCGAGGGCCGTCTCATCAGCCAGTTGCTCTGGGGATGGGCGAAGACAAATTAAGAGCGAATGAAGATCGGGGGGGGGGGAAAAGAGATATGATATCTCCTGCCAATTGTGCGGCGGAGAGTACGCCTAGCCTGTATCTAGTATCTGAAAAGGTGGCTCATGGCCATCATTTTAAAATAACATCGGGGAAGTTCAGCACTGAGGGAGCGGTGCCCAAATCCTCGGGGGAAGGGGTGAAGATGGGTGAGTTCGCGCTCACCAGCTTACCTAGGAAGGGGAACCTAGCAGGCTCGATTTGAACCGAGAGGAGAGGAAAGAAGAAAGGGAACCAAGCGCTTAAACACTCCCACCTTAGACAAAGTAGGGGGAGGGGACACTCGTCTCCGGCTTGGATCATATTTCGAAGGGGTCAGCTATTCGGGGAGAGCGCGGGGAATGTCAAGAAAAGTCGAAAATCTTGCGATAAGGAAATGGAAAAGGGGGCAACGAGAGCAAGGGTACAAAAATTTTTGTGATTTCTATCGCAGTAAAAGCAGGGAAAGGAGGGGAACCACCTCCAACGTCTGATAAAACGGAGTTATACTTGTAATCGCAAATACGTCGGGGGAAGCGCTGTGTAGGGGGGGGGGGGGAAAACGATGGAATAGAGGACTTGCACTGGCGAGCCATCGGGGGAATTGGGGGGTGGGATCTACGCTGAAAGAATCAGGGCTTCCAATCTTAGGACACCGCTATGGTAAGAAAGAAAAAACATTCTACTTGATGAGAAATGGGGTCAATTGAGGCATACGCGCTGCGAAAAAGGTAAACAACCATGCCACCGCGTCCCAGGGTTCGAAGAAAAAGGCAACCTATAAGAAAGGATCTGCCAAGAGAAGTGCAAACGGCGCACTTTCGGGGGGAGGGGGATCGTGTATAAGGGCGCAGAAAAAAAATGGGGAGAGTGTATCATGCAACGAATTTACCAAAAAGCCACCGAAAAGAAACCGCCCCCGGCAAACTTTTTAGGGGGGCAAAAACAGGGAATGCAACCCCAAAAAAAGAAGGCGCCGAGCCGCCGCGGTGTTGGGAAGGGTCGGGGGGGAGGGGTCGTCGGGGTTGATGTATCTGCTGCTGTCTCGCCAAACAAATGCCAGGGTGGGGGATTCGTAACGCTGCAGAGCGGCGGGGGGGGGGCCGAGACTCTGCGGTGACGCGTTCTCAAGGGGACGTACTGGGAAAAAAAAGAGGCTCGGTAAATCAGTGGCCTTGCAGGATGTCTGGATCGGCGAAGGGTCAAGGAGGGGGCCCTCGAAAGAAGGAATCGCTCCTGATTGGCGATTCTGACGCAAAAAGGAAAAAAGGAATTCGGGGGAAAAGAATAACCGTGGCGAGGTGTATCATATTTCGCCGGAGCCGGAGAAGAAAGTCGTAGAATATCAAAAAAGGGTTACGCGATTCGGCCGAGCGTTGAAAAAAGGGAGAAGCAAGAGAGGGGGCTGGGTTCGACCTCTCCCAAGACGCCAAAAAAATCATAGAGAGGAGAGTCAAAACAGAAAAGGGGGACAAGAAAAATACAGACATGGATCGCTCTCACCCCAAAAGAAAAAAGAGAGGAAAAAAAGCTCAAAGGAATATTTTTTAACCACGAGGGGTCAGGGGGTGCTAAAGGGCTATTTGGGGGTGGGGCGTCTTTCGGGCGGGTTGTCTCGCACCACCCCTAGGTGAAAAAAAACACAGAGCCTTCCCTCGTAAAGGGGAGGGGGGGAAACATGCAGGGGGGGACCTCGGCAACCGTCTAATCTGAGAACCAGCGCATCGAAATCGCATAGTCTTGAAGGTCAAAGACCTGCAGGGCAAAAAAGGGGGAGGGCCTAATGCCATCTCGATGACCGCCAGTCAGGGTGAGCATCACAAGGTTCGGAAAGACCCTCCATCATCAGCAGAACACGGGGAGGCTCCACAAAAAAAAGAAACGGGGACACAAAAAAGAAATTAACAGCGAGGCTTCTCCGCGGCTGCCACTGGTACGACGTGTCCAATCAGTGAAGGGAAGGGAGGGAGAAAAAAAGGGGCAAAGGGATCACGCTCCGATCAACCCTCGACAGGCCCCCAAAAAAAAAGACAAAAGAGCAGCTGGGGTTTGAAGAAGTCCTCCGCCATCGGTTGGTAAAAACCCGGTTGTGGGACTGCGTGGGTGGAGGTGGCGGGGCAAGGTTCATCCGTGGCATGATCCATCGAAAGGGGCGAGATGCATAAACACACGCACCCACGCAGGGCGTGTTAAGAAGAAAAAACGTATGGCCAGGAGGGGGGTCAGTAGGTGTCAAGGTGCTTCGCACCCTGGTGCGCGTCATTTAAAAGGGTACAGGGCTGAAAAAAGTGAACAGTAAAATCGCCATCAAGGTCCGTTCATGGCGGCGTGCTCTCGGTGTGTCACTTCACGCGGGGGGAAAAGGAAGCCAGTTCAACTGTGAGCCGAACATCGTCATCTCCTCGGGGATGGGGGAGGGGAGGCCCCAGGTACGAAGGAACATCGTATTGGGGCCATCGACGTATTGGCGATTAAATAAAGGGAACATACTTTTTGTTGGCGGCTCTTGAAAGCCCATCAAAAATCGGCAGAAGGGGCGATAAGCCATCCGGAATGGAACCGGCACTGCGGGAAGATTTTGGCTGGAGGGGCGGAAGAGGGGGGGCCAAGGGACTATAAATCCTCGGGGAAACCGCTCGCTGAACCCAGAAAGATTACAGGAAGACGCATGATAAGAAAGAGCAGTGCGCGGTCTCGAGCAAAAAAACATGCGATGGGGTGGGGGGGGGGGTTTACCGTTATAAGCTGCGGCGGTACGCTTTCTTATTTCCTGCGCTCGGAAATCGAGGCTCTGAGAAGGAACACACCCTCTTCACTGTTTGTATCGAATAAAAAAAAGGGGAAAGAAGGAGGCGTGGGCGTAGAAAAAAAGAAAGCGCAGGGAGGGGGCAAGGTATGGCGATTTGAACACATTGTGGATGGGAAGAAAGGGGAGACGGAACATCTTCGTCAACAAGGTGCAGGGGGGATATTACTAATAGGGGTTGAAAACCCGTCATCGGCTTCGGGAAGAGAAGAGGGGAGGAGAAACTAAATTTTGCCAAGGGGGGCTCCTTTCAGAAAAAAAAGAGCCGCCAGGAAGAGCGTTGAGACACACCAAAAGGTAAAGAGGGAAGAGAAAGCGCTCCCACCCCTCCACGCGAAGATCCGTAAAGAGAGAGTGCCCGGGACGGGATCCGTTGTCTTCGTTATTTTTGCAAGGAGAAGGCTATAAGTCTTCAAATCTCACGGAAGGGAGGCTGTAGCTAAGACTGTAGGGGGGAGGTGAACCCCATTAAAAACCTTGAACCAAAGGGGAAACTTGTTATCGACGGTCTTGAGGAAAACAGAACAATGAGGGATCGCTGCAGATATTGTACGAATGACTTTGAGAAAGGGAGACTGAGGAAAAGAAAAGGCCGAAAGGTCTACACGCTGCCGAACGAAAACCTGTAGCCGGGACTGGGGCCTCGGGAGCTACTTTGGGAAAAGGAAGTCGACGATTACAGTGGCGAAGCACTTCAATAGCCGTAACCAGGTGATAAAAGGAAAAGGTCAGGCTAGCCGGCGATGACAAGGGGCTGGGGAGGGGGCGGGTCACTCGGGACATTGGTGGGAGCAGCGTTGCCAGGGAGAGGGTCCGAACAGTAGCGCGGGTCCTACCGAAGAAAAAAAAAAAAAAAAAGAGGAACTTCAGCCATGCTATCTCAAACAAGTTTCCCAACCCTCAGACTGGCATAGCCTCGAAGCAAGATGCAGAGCCCTAGGCACAAGGGAGGAACGGTCGCGGAGAGCCGGTGTTTTGCATCGGCGCTTATGCCAGGGGAAGGGGGGGCGCCAGCCTAACAAGAGATTCCTCCAACGGAGCTTATGTCAAAGAGGGAAAACTTAAGAGGAGAATCTTGTACAAGAAGATCCGGCTCCTCATCGGATCGGATAGGGAGGGGCCGGGGGAAAAAAAAAAAAAAAAAAAAAAAGTTCGGGAGGGATCAAGAAAAAAAGAAGACGTAACGTTGGCGTCTTGTATGCCAGCCAAGGGGGACGGAGCAACTAAGGAAAGAAAAGGGGACCTGCAGAAATTGGGAAATCTCCTGCAGACGGCGAAACCGAGAAGGGGTTTGTGAAATGGTGAGGAGGGCGGAAAATCAGCGCCAGCGCAGCACCGAGCTTTTCCTCTCATCCAAAAGAGGGAGGAGCAAGCCCGGCGGGAAAGTGGGGGTTGGGAGCTTTCTTCCAGTTATTCGGGAAAGGTCAAAAGGTTTTTGAGACAAAACTGACGCGCAATCGGTGACCCTAAGGAAGGCAGACAAAGAAGGGAACAACAAATGGTTTTTGCGTTTAGTAGGAAGGGGACTTAACTAAGGAAGGGAAGAATCAGGAGATCGTGCCTTGCTCGCATTAGGCTGAAAGAAAGACAACAAAGAGGGGGGGGGGAAACAACGGACACCAAATCAGAATTCGCGCATAGATGTCCATTGTGCTGCGCAGGGGGGAAAAGGGGAAGCCACATCCGAAGGGGGCAACTCCCAGTCTATTACCGGTGCGGAAATCCCGCTACGCAGGTGCGGAAATAAGAAAGAAGGAAGAGAGCGAGAGTCATCTGAGATGCTGTTTATTTCCCATGAGCCCACACAAAGAAGTTAGGGGAAAAAGAAAAGTCAAAAATAAAACTCGAAAAAAGAGGGGAGGAAAGAGTAAGAACGGGAGAACGGCCCGGCGCTTTGTGGGAAATAGTAGAAAGAAAAAAGGGGGAGGGGGGAAAGATGGGGAATACAGCAGCAGAATTCGCTCTATCGAGGGATTTCCGTTGGGAAATTCGCGACCGCTACCAGCGGTAAGGACCCTCTTGAGTGAACCGAGAGGGGGAAAAGCCCGAACTTTTCCATGGGGGTTGGGGAGGCTCAATGGAAAGGCCCAAAGAATAGTGATTGGGTTGGTTTGGAGGGGGTCGCCGTTGTGAACAAAATGGTTGTGATAAGGAAGGGTTCGCCTAGTGAGAAATGGGGAGCAACGAAACTACTAAGAAAATGCAATTTGAGTGAAAAATGCAAGGGAAAAAGGAAAACGTATAAGAGATTTGTGGGACATATGGTCTGCACATGGGGGGGGGGGGGAAGGAAAGGGTCATCGGGAAGGACCCGTTGGGGGGCACAGCGCACAACTTGGGAGAAGAAGGATAACAAAAGAGAAGGAAACAGAGATAAAACAAGTGGAGCCGGTAAGAATGCGCCCATGATTCTTTGGATAGGAAAAAAAAGGGCCTGTCAGAGCCAGCAGTTGGCCATCAATTGCAAAAAGAGTAAGGGAAAAAAGCCAGAATCTGACCCAAATTCTGCAGTCCCCTGAGGGGGATGGGGGGGGGGTCCGACCGTCGAATTGTCCCGGAATGCTCCAGGTCTCCTTAAAAAATCCGATTTGCGAATACGGACTGTTCGCTAATACAAAGCCTTCATGCGCAGGAAAAGAAGAAAAGGGGGGAGGAAGGGAGACGTCGATCCTTCAATCAAGTCCAGGGGGTGGTACGCGGAATTGCAAGTAGTCTTCAGAAAACCTCTCGTTGGAGGAAAGAAGGGGGGGAGGGGAAGGGGGGGGGAAAAACACGACAAAAAGCTTTTGCTAATCGAACTCTTGGCAAAGAAAAAAAAAGAAGGACGCCGGGCGGAGGTGCGGTCCCTATGTATATGACGGCTTTTCTGCGGCGGAAGAAGATATCTGTTGAAAAAGGAAGAGGGGGTGCAAGATTGTCATCCTGACAATTTTTGGGGGGGAGAATCTCGAAATTTATTACGGAGGGAAAAATCCTACGTGGGACCTCAGAACTGAAGGGGGGAGTGTTGAAAAAACCAATGGTCATCTGATGGAGAACCCGTGGCATCTGGGGTCAGGATCCCCAATAGAGAAAGAAAAAGAAGGCCTCTCCTTTAATTATAGGTATTAAAAAAAAAAGGAAAAAAAAATCACTGGAAGCGAAAGGAAGGGCTTCTGAACAGCAATCGACGGCGAACCTAAAAGGGAGGAAGGAATCGAAAGGCAACGGACTAGCGCAAAGTCATCATGTAGAAAGAGGTCGGGGGTTAGAAACGGAGCCGGTTAAGAGCGCATCACAATTCTCATATCCTTAGAAAGGGCTGCAGAAATGGACGGGATAAGATTCCAGAAACGCACCTAAAAATTCGGGGAGAAAAGGGGAGGCCTTTTGGTCCTGGGATGAAAGACATCGTTTCGCACCGAAGCATTTCGGGAGGAGAAGGGGCTTGATGAAAGGCTCCGGTTCCGGAACAATTAACTATAAACAAAAACTTATACAGGAATGAGCACGCGAGCTTCAAAGGGACTGGGGCGGGCGTGGTCGCGGGGACCGCCTCGATGACGGGGAGAAGAAAGGGTGGAAAGGGCGAGATCGATTAAGGGGCTTCCTCTGCACAGGAATTCATCCAGGGGGAGAGGGTAAACAGCTAGGTAGACCCTTATCTAGAAGAGAGTTTGGGGTAGCGAGAAAGCGCTTCGCACGTGAGGAAGAGAAACTGCGGGAGACTTCACATAAAGACATTTTTTTGAAAGCGCCATCCAGGCAACGGGGCGCTTCGCGGAGGGGGGGGGGAATCGAAGAGAGTGGAGGGTTGATTGTCAGAAGGCAAGATGGACTCGGCGGGGGCCGGATCTGAGGGGCGCGCCGAGAGCTCGGGATTTAAAGGAAGGCCCGAAAGGAGCAGAAAACTTAGAGGGATTCTGGGAAGCTGAGAACCCTGATCACAGAGAGCTTGAAGAGACATACTAGATGGGAACCTGATATCTTGTGCCGCGTCCATGTCAAGGGAGATGACGAGAAATGGGGAGGAAAGCGTCTCGGTCAAATAATGTGGGGGCTTTAGATCAGGAGAAGAGTATAATTTGGGGCATAGTTAACCATCCCGGAAAAAAAAGAGACTGAAAAAAGGGTGCAGTCCAGACGATTGTGATCAAAACTACGAGACGAAAAAAAAACGCAAATGAGAAGGGCCATGACGATTAAAGCTGCGAGTGCAATAAAAGGGGAAAAACATGTTCGGTTGATACGAGGAGAAAAACGCAAGAGCGAAAAGTTGACCGATTGAACTCTAGAAAGAGAACCAAGCCGTGGGAAAAGGAAGGTTATGATCATCCTATGAGGGAGGGGTTAAACCTCCAATCCCTCGCCCGGTTTCGAAAAAAGATACTAAAATAGAGAAACTAGATTTTTGGATTCAGGGACACCTATGATTTTATGAGAGAGGCCGAAATGTGGGGGGTAATAGTTTATGAAAGCTTACTAAAAATTTTGATCCGACAAATAAAAAAGCCCCGCCACAGCCTCAACAAGCCATAGGCAAAAAAACACCCTTTGGGGATTCTCAAAAAAGATGGCTTAGGAGATGAGCCGAAAAATGCTCCTATCGGGAGTTTTTTTCCTGGTTGTGAGGTAAAATGTGGAAGGTTGAATCGGAAGCTTTGAAAATACGAGGATTTCGAGGACAAACAACAACTACTATACCGTCACGTCGTGCGGATGGAAAGAGGGGGGGGCTAAGAATCCACGGAGTCAATATTTCATGTGACGTGGTATGTTTAAGGGAATCTTTGGACACAGGTTTCTTCCGTGTAGAGAAAGAAAAAAAAAAAAAGAAAAGGTAAAAAAAAAAAAAAAAAAAAAAAAGGTTTTTACTCACTAAAGAAAGAAGGCATCGCGCAATGAGGGATGCTGACAAGACTCAGGAAGTATTGGAAGAAAAATACGAAAACGCTTTCAGGAGCTTTTGTTTGATAAGAAATTGTCTCCTGAGGAAGTCGGGAAGGAGGTCGGGGGGGGAGTGGTCGTAGTATCTCAAGGGGTAGCGTTACTTCTGCCCTGTTTGAGAGGGGGAACAAGATGGGGGTTTGAAAAAAGGCGACGCCCCAAACGGGGAGAAATGGCTGGGTAAAAAGAGCCCGAGGCAATTACCAGTAAATATTTTGACG
>Ga0179593_1456899_pt1 | contig 13956 bp, 13 predicted proteins | sample CZODoug2_1_08_16_FD_185931 | JGI IMG/M metagenome (GOLD analysis project Ga0179593, IMG submission 185931) | Vadose zone soil fungal communities from Angelo Coast Range Reserve, California, USA - CZODoug2_1_08_16fungal (PacBio error correction) | ecosystem: Environmental > Terrestrial > Soil >...
TTGGCTGTCTTTTTCACAACGCTGGAACTTCAGGCGTGCGTCGAAACATGAGAGGTGTCAAGGGGAGGGGGAACGCAGCCAGATCGAGGAGCTAGAAGGGCAAACCAGACCAAGCCAATGAATTGGGTAAACGGGAAAGTTGGACCTCTACGAGGTCAAAAAGACTTTAATAGGAATTTCTCCTGGTACATTGAAGAGAGGGGATAGGAAAACGACCGCGGGGTCAAACGCCAGCCAGCGCATCGAACACTGCGAGCTCGGTCGGCACCAACAGGGATCTTTAGAATGCAGACGGCTACATATCACAGATGGAAAGGGGGGTTAATAGGGAAAAGAAAAAGCTGTGGGTACTACAAAACGGGAAACTCAACCCGACCACCGCGGGAGCCAACCGGAAAAGGTATACAAACGAGAACTCGACTCAAAGAAGGGGGAAAAAAGGACACTTTGGGAAGGGGGGAAAAGGTCCCTGTAAGGGTTCGACGCGGTTGGCGCCGTACAAAGGGAATAAAAGAAAAAATCGAAAAAAGGGAAAAGGCCCGCCCGGTCTGCGGCACACCCTGATCTCAAGGCAAAGTAAAAAAAGAACTGAGGACCTCGAGCAGGGGGGACCAATGCAAAGGGGTCCCGAAATGGCGGTGATCAGCGAATCTGGTCCCGGTGCAGTTAAGAAAAGGGCTTGGAATCCAGTGGGCCTGGGCCTGAGGCTGTGGGGTTCGCGGTTGGGATTCCCAAGGGGAAAAGAGGGAGGAGAACGTCGGCTGGGGACGCTAAAGGAGGGGAGCACGGAATCAAAACAACAAGGAGAAAAAAGAGAGAGAGCAAACCAACTAACGTGCGCGCCAAACGCCGAAAAGGGGAAAGAAAAATGCCCGCAATTCCCCCAGCCAACGCGAAAAGAAAAGACAGAAGGAAACCACAAACCAAAATCAAAAGTACACGAAACAGCAAACCACGACGAGGATCTATCCAAAAACGAAAAGGGAACGGCCCGGGGGGCCTCAACCAAAAAGCTCGAAGACCGCTGGAAGGACGTTGGGCATTCAGGAAGCGAAGCCATAGGAGGGTAGAAGTACCCAGCACGCGGGAAAAGGGAAAGTTGTGGCTAAATCAACGTCTCTGAAGGGGTGGCATGGCGCCAGAAGACTTACAATCGAGAAAAAAGGGCGGCACAAGTGACCATTTGAATCCAGAAAAAGGACGGGAGGAAGAGGGGAACAGGCGGAAGAGGGAAGGTGTAAGGGGCGCAGACTGGGTGATGTGAAGATCCCCGGAAAACACCGGGAAGCAGTGGTACGAATAGGAACTAAGGTTCAAAGATTGTGGACCAACACATAAAATTACTGCAAACCCTCGGCACAAGGTCGGGTGAAGACAGAATCGAAGGGACGGGAAAAAGCTTCACCTGGGGGGGGGGGGGGGCTTCAGGCCATCTCGGTAAGCAGGTGAAAAAGAGAAAGAAAGACGAATACGAAAGAAAAACGGATGTCAAATTGGAAAGTAGCGGGAAAAGGAACACCTTCCATAACCATTTGGTAAAAAAAGGTAAAGTCGGAGAAATGGAAAAGGCCACGTAGAAAAAAGCGAAACAAAAAAAAAGTACGACGACGAAACGCCAAAAGTTCCGAGGGACAAAGAAAAAAAACCCGTTATCTCGCCGACCGGGTCGGCTTCCAACGGGGGGGGGGAGGGGGGACTTGAAAAGAACAAAGGAGATAATAAAAAGGGGTAAACAAAAAAAAAAAGGGGAAAAAACCATAAAAATCAACTAATTCCGGTGAAGGCGGGGGGGGAATCCGCTAAAAAACTCGGCAGGGTAACTTTGGAGGAAAGGTGGGGACGAAAGGGAAAAACTGGAAAACCGATTCCGGGGTTCCCACTGCCCCGAAGAACAACCAAGCAAAGTGGCGCCACCGGAGGGAGTTTCAGCAAACTGTTTCTGGGTGAACCCGGTGAGAGCCGCGGTCAAGAACCTCCTTGCAAGCCGGGTCTTGAGACAAACCCTCCCGAAACGGGGCCCCTTCCAAAAAAAAACCAACGGAGAATCGACTAGGGAAAAATAAACGACAATGTACAACAGGAAGGTGCCCCGGCAAAAGTTCAAGAGAAGGAAGGAAAAAGAACAAAAGAAGAAAATGCGGGTGGCCCCCCTAATCTTGAATGACGGTGGGGGAATATTATTCACAGGGGCGGTGCGATCTTGGGGGAGGGAGAAAAGAAAAAAAAAAAGAGGGGGCCAAAGGTCTCAAAGAGAGGAAGGGAGCCTAGGTTTCCTGGAGACACGAGGAGGGGGAAAACCGCGCACAGGGCTGCTGGAACCCGGCACAAAAGTTGAGGGTCTCTGCGCTGGGGGGGGGAGAGGGCAGGGGGAGAAAATTTCGAGAAAAAAAATTACGACAGGGCAGGAAAAAAAATAGAATACAAAAATTGCCGTAAAAACTCAACGGCCAGGCCCACGGGGCCGGGATGAAAAAAGGGCCACAGAATCCGGGCCGGATCGAAACGCGACACACTGCCCCGGAGGCACAAAACCCACCAAAACAATGTGGGGGGGGTCGGCAAAATAAACCTGGGAAAAGTGGGGGTTCGAGACTGCCGTCAAAGGTCCGCCCGGGAGGGAAAAAAGAAGGTCGCCACCTGGGGCCCGGCAACACAACCAAACAACAATCACCTCTAAGGGCACCCAGCTCGAGGGTCTGCGTAGCGAATACGTTCCCCATCTGAGATGGCAACATTTGGAGACACAAAGGTAAAAATATACTTCAAAAAACAATACACCAGAAGCAAAGAGCAACGAGGAACTAAAAGCATGTGATGGGAAGTGCTGGGTCCTACGTCCAGAGGAGGAATGGGGGACAAAGAGACAAAGTGCAACTCCCAACATCTTACGGCGACGCGCCCCCGAGGAGCTGAGTCACCCCAGGGCGCATGATACTCATCTCCTTGCAGAGGCCAAAAGCTCAGGGAAAAAAAAAGTGTCTCAAGGGGGAACAGAAAACAACATGTCGTGGCTGTGCCATCAACAAGGAGCTGCGCCAACCTAGGCGAGATAGCCCCGGCAAGGCGAAGAGACAGTACACACGTCCCCCACCCAGTCGAAAGCACGAAGTAAACGGGCAAGAAAAGAAAAACCCGGAGAGGTGCAGGGCCCATATTGAAGGGGTCCGCGCCATGGAAAAAGTGGCTCGAAAGGGGAAGGACTGAACAGCCGGTCTGGGGGGGGCATTACCGCGTTGGACAAAAAATGCAAAAGCAAGGCCCGCTGAACCCCACCCCGGGCGAAAAGGTTGGGAAGCACACAGATGGAGAAAGAAATCGACCGACCTCTTAGGGGTTGTGCGTCCACGTGCTCACCGGAAAAAACGAGGAAGTAGGGAGAAACCCAAAAAAATACCCACAAATAGAACAGGAAAACGCATTGTCACCACCACCGGATGACACTACACCCAAAACTGATGGATAAAACTAGATTCCGGGACAAAAGCTGAGAACGACTTCGCGTGGGTAGGTCAAGGCAACATGACTGTATCCCACTGCAAAACATCTAAACCAAGTCAACCAAAAGGAAAAGGGAGGAAGACAGGATCTTTTCGTCAGACAAGGCCGAAGGGTGGAGGGAAAAGCAGCAACAAAATACGGAAAAGCCTGAATTAGCCAGGGAGGCAGGAAACTTCGAGAAGCAACTGCCTCGACTAAACTGCCTACCCAGGCAATCCACAACAAAGTGCGCTCCAATAGATACATTTCCATGAATAGGCCAATTCCCTAATGAGCTTCGTGCCCAAAGTCGGGGCACTGGTGAGGAAAAGGAACGGGTATTGCGCTTCGACGCATGCCGGGACCATCGAAGGTTGGCCAAAAGCGGGGTATGTGGGCGTGCAACTAAACCGAAGCAAAAATCTGCCCTGGAAGGAGAATCACCCTACGGGGTGGTCGAACAGGGGGGGAGGTGGGCCAGAACGTCGCCGAGGATCTCCGAAGATATCACGAGAGGGAGTTGAACTCGCTTGGGGCGGAGCAAATTCGGTCTCTCAGGGGAACTACGAAAAATAAAAAAAAAACAAAAATAAGCACTTTCAAACAGGCGTCGAGGGAACAGCACCGGGGGGGTGCATGGGGGACTCAGGGGGGAGGCGAACAAGTAGCAGGGGACGCCAAAGGGCCAAAAAAATAGGGATCCGCACGAACCCGCAAGAGCGAAGCCCAAAGCATCACGATGAGTAAAAGCTCAGCTGCCCGCTGCTTCACCCCCAACTGCGCGGGAACAGTCAAGAAATGTACGTCGAGCCTCAAAAAGACAGGGGCAAAAGAGGGGTTTTTGTTTGGGGGATCTTGGGGGGGGAAGGCCCGTTTCAGTTGGGCCGAAACGGGGTCGATTCGGAATCAAACACGAAAGTGGAACTGTCCGAGGACCTGGCCCGTAATCACATGGGGACCCTCTCGCACCAAAACGTGTCAGTTCGGGCTCTCTGACAAGGAACGCGCTTTGGATGCCAAGCTGAGACAAAGCCGCCAGAACCCCTTTACTCGGTCACAACAGGGGCAAGTGTGGAAATCACATCTGCAAGAAAAACGGGAAGCAAAGGGCCAGACACCGGCAGTGGAGACCAGCAACAAAGGGAACCTCTGAGCAATTCGGCGCAGTCCACACCAAGCGAAGGCAATTGTACAGCAAAAAAATCATAAGGGGAACAATAGACGAAGTAAAAACAAAGGCCAAAATATTAGATGAGACAAAACCAAGAATATAGTTTTTGGAAAGTTCCCCGCCATGGGAAAACTTGAAGAGCTCGAAGTTGAAAAACCAAGTTTCAATTGCGGGTCGGACGGGAACCCGAGCCGGCCAACCTTGAAACCCCGCCCCAACGGCGCCTAAGAACCGCGGGAACTAAAAATGCGGTCCCGTGCGCAGATCATTGGGAACCGCGTTTGGGGAAATCAGTCAACGGACAAAGAGAAAGAATTTTACTGGGGCGGAGCCAAACACCTTCTACACCGTGAAACGAGGCCCGCGAAGAACATCGGTCGAAAGACCTGAAGGATCGATGTACAGGCCAAGAACCAAAGGCCCCCCCGAACAGGAACCAGTGGCGCAGCTGGAACCGTTCGGGTGCGGCGGTCTCAGAAGGAGAAATGGCCGGGCGCGAGATAATGCTTTAACGCTCAAAATCGGGAGGGGAGGGATCTCCGACCGTCCCCAAAAAAAGAGTCAAGGTTTGGAGACTGGGACGCAAGTAAAAAGACGTACAACGGTGAAGGGGATGGACGCCTTCCTTGGTATGCTCGGCATGCTCACGAAAAGGAACCGTGGCCAAACCCTGGGTAAGTGCACACGGGTCGCTAGCTCATGTCCACAAAAGAAGGAGGGAGGGGATCCTGCGTGGGCAAAAAGTTACGAACGAGCCAGTTCGTGAAAACTACAGGGGATTGGGCGGCAAAGTGCCAAGCCGGCGACCCTGGTTGAACGGGGAAAAAACCTACATCCACCAGAAAAAAAAAAAAAAAAGCCGCTTCTAGCCTACCGTGATAAAACGAACGATTGTGAACCGAACGGTTCCGCCCGTTCCAAACTGGGGCTTATGTGAACTGAAGCTTGGCGAAAAAGGCAGGGAATAGACGACGAAAAAGCATCTCTAATGGGGACAAGGAGAAAGGGGCGGCGGGGTGGACAACAATAGACGAGAACCGTCAATTAGCAACCTCAAAAGCTGGTGGCGGAAACGAAGCCGCAGAAAAAGGGCGGAAGCCACAATCGTACCCGGTGCGGTTCATAGAGGGATGGTCAAGCAAGGGGGACTGTCCAGTGGGAAGGGGAGGGGAGGAGTTCCGGTGGCACGGAGGGGAGGAGTTCGGTCGGAGCCGCCAAGTCGGGGCGGAAAAAAAAAAAAAAAAACAACTGAGATAGAAAGAGGAAGAAAAAGACACTAAAGGGACTACGTCCTAAGAAGGCCACATCTCCCGACCAAAAAAAAACAACAAACCCCCAGGAACTGACCGGGAGAGAAGGGAAAAAGAACCGGATTGCGAGCGGAAAACAAACTTTCGAGCTGGCCGGGGCGTAAAACCGAAAAACAAGAGAGAGGCGCGCACTTAGGATGAAAACTTTAAAGAAAGGCAGTCCCGACAGGTCGGTCCCATTAAAAAATCATATGGATGATTAGGGGGGAAACCGCAAAAAAAAAATCCACTCTTTGGGGGGGGAAAATAATCACCAAATAGAACAACAGGGCTCGAACCAGAAGGAAGGGGGGAGGGGCCACAAAAAAGTTACCAATTTTGACAACCAGAGTTGAGGAAAAGAAGACTTCAAGCCGCGGCAGGCAGAGCTTTGCCAGGGGGGGGAAGCAACGGCAGGGTCGTCTTACAGGGCAACGGACCTGAAATCGCAAGGAAAAAACCCGCATAAAAACATGGAAATAAATGGAGAAACAGACAAGGAACGCAAGGGGTCTAGCAATTAGCCGTCCCCCCATAATGGGGTATACGAAGTCCTCATCAGCGTCAGCGCAAGAATAGCAAAAAAAGAAAGAAAACCCCTGGGCGACCAACACTTTCCAGGGGACAGGCGCCGGCCGAAAAAGATAAAGGTCACACAGGACCCCACAAGGATAAACGTTGGGAAAATGGCAGTAAAAAGGGCGATAAAGCAACAGACCACAAAGGGGACTTGTGGGTGTAGAGCGTCCATAAAGAAGGGGCGAAAAACCGAGGAAAAGATGAAAAACAACAGACCCTCGCCTAACAGACCAGCACCCACAAACCGAGGAACAGCAGACAGGACCGAAAACACGGGGAGGAGGGCGGCAAGGGGAGCTATTTCGTCAGGCCGGGCGGAATTCCCAACGAACATTGAGAAACAGAAGTGAAGGTGTTCGCGGGTCAGAGACAGCGGATGCAGCCCCCCGCTCTCACAGTATCAAGTGCTTGGCCAAGAACGCGAACACGTGCTGGGGCTGAAAAGTGGACGTTCCATAGAAGTGGACTAACGAACCAATGGGATGGGAAAAGAACCCAAAGAGGATTTGTCAACCGGCCACCATTTGGTCTTCCCGCTGTGGAGGACAAGGCGAAATCGGGCGGAAGGCATGTGCGGCGGGGGGAGGAGGCCCGCCGAACGCACGGCCAAGGAGAAAAAAAGCAAATGCTCAACCGCCGAAATACCACCCCGCAAAACATGTCGGAATGAGGAAAAAAGAAAAGAGGGCCTCACCATCCGCACGAGATCGGAACCAGCCCGAGGAGCACTACGTTTAGACTGGTAGCTGGGAAACTGGACGCTGAAAAGGGGGGCGACCAAAAGAAGGGCGTAAGAAAAAAAGTTGCGGCGGGAAAAGAGCCAGGAAGGGGGAGCTGGGAAAAAAGCTGGGTGGCTGGGAAGCGAAAAGGCCAACCAGGAGAAAACTAGACCCAAGGGTCGTCCGGAGATCAAGCAGGGTGGGGCGAACGGGGGCAGTGTTTCTCTTTGAAACTCAAAAAACGCTAAACGACCAGGAAAATGGAAAGTCTAGCACTAGGGGGGCTCATAGGTTAAAAAATTAAAGAGGCGAAAAAGTGTCACCGCTAAGGGAAGCGCCAATTTGACCCCTCTGAGGGGGGATGGCCAATCTACCCCGGAGAACCCACGGGAAAAACCAGTCAAAATGACCGGAGCCCCACCAAACAAGAAAAAAGTTTTGTCAACAGCCGGGGGGGGGGGGGGAAACGTTTCGAATAAAAACGCCGCCCAGGACAAAATAGGGAAGCGAGAAAAGAAGGCAGCGCGGGTGGCAGAAAAATTGAGAAACGGCGCCAAGCGCATCCCGGGGCGGGGCTCAGCGTGAGTTAAAGTAGGTGGGGAATACTCGGGTGGTTGCAAATTGCAGTACAAAAGGCGAGGAGAGGCGGACCGGAGAAAAAACCGGACGGACCGAAAACGCAGACCGTTGTTGGAAAAAAGCGGGCCGTATGGCGAGATTGACGAAAGTGCCAACCACAAGAGCTAGCATACCAGGCAGCTTAGGAGGGACGCGCAGCCCCCCCCGGGACTAGAAAAAAAAAGATAAAATGGGTGTCAAATCAAACTTAATCGGCGAAAACCAAAAAAAGATGCGCCCACCACCGTGGAAGCCTCCTGCAGGAAAAAGCACGTAAAAACGGACGGGGGGGGTGTCAAAGTGGGCAAAAAAAAGGCGCCCAAATGCGACCACTTTGAGATGCCGTGAGGTACAACGCAACAGCCACGACTGAATCGGTAGAAAAAAAAAAAGTAGAGGGCCACGGCAAGAACTCACAGCGGAAAACTTTCGTGACTACTTAAACTTCTCCAGGTACTAGGGGGGGAGGTAAACCTTGTATGGGCGCGCTCAAAAGGCAAAAAATTAAAAAACCAAAAGCCGGTCATGCAGGCTAACTCGACTCTCGGGAGACATCACAAATTCAGAGTAGGAACGAACTGAGGCATAAATTTTGAGTCTACCAACATTTCGTCAACCAGGGAAGACACCGCGAAAAGGCATATCGGTGCGACACCCTTCTGGGCGGTGTGAAAGTTTGTCCTGAGAACGACGGGTGCCCACCAAAAAAAAAAACAAACGATCAACGGACACCAGCCTAGAACCAAGCCACTGCAGATGGGAGGCCCAAAAGGATCTCTAACCACACAAACAGGAGGAAAAAGGGGGAAAAAAAGAAAGAGAAGTGACGAAGAAAACCATGATGCGCGTTGGTTTCGAGAGGTGCCGCAAGACTGTTCAAGGGGAGGAAAGCGAATATGAAGCAGCCACCAGAAAAAAACCAGGCTGATGAAAAAAAATAAAGGGATCTGGTGGTTCGTGGGAGGAAAAATTTCCCAAACCTGGTCGAAAAACCAAAAAACCTGCAAAATGGCAAACATGAAGCGTCGGGGGGGGACTGCAAAAATAAGAGAAACGTAGGAGAGGAGCAAGGAACAGAAAAACCCACTGGGAAGGAAAAAAATAAAAAACGCGCCCCCCCAAGCTGGCAGCCCTGTTAAAGAAGGTTTGACAAAACGCCCAGGAGGAAAGAGTGCTGTGCCTGGGCCAACGGGCGAAGGCGAAAAGGCGCGAGGCCAAAGTAATGGCCCGATCGAATGGCGGTTTGGGCAGAAGAGAGTTAGGGGACCAAGGACACACGAAGAGGGAAAATCTAATCAAACTTCAGAGGTAACTAATGTGGCGACAGTGTCTTGGGGGGAAAAACCAAGGAGAAAAAAAACAGTGAGCATCGGTGTGGTGGGTAGGGCCTAGAGCTGCACGAGCCCGGGAAAAAAGAAAGGGTTGGTCAGAGCCACTGCGTGCAAAGAAGAGGCAAGGCTTCGTAACATTATGAACACGTCAACACTGCAGGGAGGGAGACGGGAGGGGGGGGGACGCAGGGGGGGCCTGGTTCTGCAGAGGGGCCATCAAAGAAAAATACAAAATCCAGGGGGGAAAAAAAAAAAGAAGATAAAACCGTCGGGACCCGCAGAGGGCAAAAAAAAAAAAAACAACCGCCAAAACTAAACGTCCCGGTCAGAAAAATTCACCTCGTCCAAGAACACTAGCTCAAAAAATCGTAAAAAAAAAGGGAAGACCTGACCACTGGTCCCGCGCGCAGGAACAACAGTGTGGGTGGGGTGGGGTGCGCCAGGGCCGCCCATCGTGAGTCGGGTTTCATGGAGAAACAAGGAAATAGGGGGGACCTTGGAAACAGAAAAGACATGGCCGCAAACTCAAAATTTGGGGAACCAGATGACTCCTTGTGAGCGGGAAGAATTCTAAAACCACAATGGTCCTACCTCAAACAGGGGGGCCAAAGTTGCGCCAAGAAAACAGGAAAAAGGGCAGCACAGAAATGCTCTCAATTTCTAAGGGGATAGGGGGGCCAGATCGCACAAGAAACCTCGGGAAAACGCATAAGTCAGAGGAAGAACCGCGCCGAAAACCAACACAAACGATACGGACCACACCCTGCAGCTAGGAAGCAAACATACAAGCGTCGAACACTTAAGGGGGAACAGGGGGGGAGCCTCCGTCATGGGGCACCATGCTAATTCAGGTGGGGGGGGGGGGGGGGGGGAAAGGGGGGGAGGCAGGCCACGTGGGGTGACGGTGAGATGCCTCATAAAGGGGGGTTAACGCCTGCAAAACCCGGGACCAAAAAAAGGGTCCTGACCCCCGAAAAAAAACTGAAAAACGCACTAAGCGCAACGACCAGAGTTAGAAAACTGCGGAAATCAAAAAGAGGGCAGCAAAAAAAAAACAAAAAAAAACATTCAAGACTTTTTGAGTTTGAAGAAAAAACAAACTTAACAGGAGCCAATAAAGCATAAGTAAACCCCAACGTACGGAAAAAATAATAACTACGCGCAAGTGACAAGGCATCAGGAAAGATTCATGACCAAATCAATATCTGCATTTTCTAGAGTACCAAGAGACCAGAAACACAGTAACGCCGCCCGCAAAGCAACTCCGGCGAAGCATACACACGTGAGGGGTCTTGCTGGGACAAAAAGGGAAGGGGTCGCTTGAGTACGAAAACGGTCAATTGGGGGGGGGAAAAACCCTTGGGGGTCCACCAACGTCGCAATTTCGGAACGTCGAAACGGAAAAAAAAGCAAGCTAAAGGAAGGGAGAATGCAGCAATGCCCAGAAACTGGCAAAGGGGAAACTGGGAGCTGAGGGCGAACGGGCCGGGGTCGCGCACACGCGAAAATTCCCTTAAAGGAAGTGTCAAAGCAAGGGCATCGGTCGCCGGCAAAAACTGTCTGTGCACTCGGGATTCTGGGGCACCACCAAGACGGGGGATAGAAAAGCGCCGGGACTTAACAAGAGAACATGTGAAAACGAATTGCGGACACTAGGCAAAAGGGGGCAAGGGACCGAAGCAACATCACCCGACGCGGAAGCCCACCTGGAAGACAAAAGAGGAGAATCTTCGGGAAGAGACGACAACCGGGGAACAAAAGGCGCCCGTAAACAACTTTCAACTGTCTTAGTTTAGACGGGCTTGGGCGGCAACGGGGACAGAGAAAGCAAAATCAAAGAGGGAGGGGGGGAAGGAACAGAAGAATAGTGGAGGGAAACAAACTACCACAAAGAAGAGCGCAATCGAGCGGTGAAAAAAAGGCCAAACCGAAAGGTGCGGTCTCAAATTCACGTGATGGGAAGAGAGAAGGGGAGGGGGAAAGTGGGGTAAGGGGAAGTGAGGGAGGTCGCTGGCTTTAAAAGGGACGTCTTCGCTTTCGGCGTCAATTCGTGCTGGGAAATAAATGTCACACAACAACGAGAGGGAAAAAGGAGGAATATCAACACAGGGAAGTGAGGGGAAGGACCGAAACGGGGAAAAAAGATCAGCTCCCCAGGACCAGCCAAAAAAAAGGCAGCACGTCAATAAAAGTGGACAGAAAGTAGAAGAGAAAATCAAAACCGGGGTAGAGAGAGGAAAACACCAAGTGGCAAAGAACTTGGGGGGATCCAAAAAAACAAAATCCAGGAGGACTGACTTAAGGGTGGAGAGGCGACATGTTGCACCGACCCCTCGTCTGAATCAAACCAGCGATGATGCTTTTACGTCTCTGGAACCTTGTTTGACATGGAAACCGAAAAAACACTGAAAAAAGGGGAAAACCGACTACAGGGGGGGCCTGGTGGGGGGACCAAACTAAATTCGAACATCTTCAAAAAGCTAGGAAGGCCGGGGGGTTGGAGGTTGCGCGCGTAGGGGGGAAAGGCGAGCGTGAGCAAAAAAAACTGTCAAAAAAAAAAGCTTGAAGTGGCCAGCAATTCAAACCCTTCGGGGGATACCGGAAAGGCAACGAGGGTCCACTGTCCAAAAGGGGGGAAAGAGGGGGGGTGACTAATAAAAGACCAAAGCTCCCGATGCCACTTGTGGAGACACCCAAGAACCCGGAAACAGGGAAAGGTTCCGCCGGAAAGAAAATTAAGCAACATAATCACAATCAACGTGGGAAAAAGGTGCAGTGAGCGGGCGGGAAGCGACGTAAAACACTTTGGTTAGAATCAGTAACCGTCGATCCTCACGCAAGTCAAATGTGAAACCGGCGGGCCAAAAACAGACGCACCCAGCAACCAAAACAGGAAAGTCAAGTAAAACAACTAAACTAAAGGCGCCAGAACGGGAACGGCGAGGCCGGGCGGAGCCGGGTGGAAGAAGGACAATTATCAGGATTGGATCGTTCAGATCAGAGGCTGGTAAACGGTGGACGCAGGAAATTCGAGGGAGGAAACGGGGGTTTATGGACAAAAGAAACGCAAACACAACCGGGGAGACGTGTACGTGAATCCAGTCAAACGAAAAACCAGGGGAGGGCGGCAACTGGAAAAATCAAGGTTGTCCGAGGTCCCGCCGGTCGAAAAGGGAGAAAGGGGGAGTTCTGCCGCCGAAGGCCGGGGAGCAGGAACGGCCACTCAACAGGGGACAAGATCTAAAAAAAGACACTGTCGAATCAATCTGAACTCTAAGAAGGACACCGGCACAAATTAAAAAAAGAGTTAGTGCAAGAAGGAAGACCATCTGCAACCAAGAACCCACGTTTCGACGTGTATTGGAAACTGGGCGCGGACGTTAACGTTGGGGGGGGGGACTGGGATCCAGATGCGATCAAGAAGCTCACCAATCGGAAAAAATAACTGGACACGGGCTGGGCCGGAGGAACATGGGGGGGAGGCCGTAAGAAAGGGACCATGACAAGACGCTCAATAAAAGACAAAGGGCTAGGAGAGCCAGGGGAAAGGGGGCGAGTTCATTGGACGGGTAGTTGAAACGCCAAACAGACCGCGGTAAAAACGAAGCCGCAAAGCAGGGGCCTACTTGGGGGGGAAAAGGCGGCCGGGAAAAAAAGGTCCGCATACGGGATCGCCAAATACACACCCGCGGACGGGGAGAGCATAGATAAGGAAAACCAGGAGGCGGAACGGCGGCCGAGGGGGGAAAAAAACGTACGCAACACCCAAAAAAGAGTGGGTGTCCGTACTGAGAGACAATGGTGAAAAACGTTCTTCGCCTACAGAGACGATAGGTTGTACGCAAGTTCGAAGAGCCGGGGGGGACGAGGGCGCTCAGTGCATCGCTTCTGACGGGCTCCCAGCGGAAAAAAACGCAGGGGGGCGGATTAGGATGCCACGGGGGGCCGCCGTGGAGATCTTGGTTTTTCAAGTTGGCCCATCAGACGAGAGGAGGAGACCGATAAAAAGACAAAAAGGGCCAGCTAACTAAAAAAAGCCAGGGGGGGGTGAAAGTGAAGAAGAAAAAAAAAAAAAAACCTTGGTAAAGAAGGAGGAAAGGTTGGGGGGGGAAGGATTGAAAGGGGCTCGAACCAGGGGAAAGAAAAAAAGACGGCGAACGAAGTGAACATCAGGGGGAGGGCCGGCAGCACTATGGACGACGGAGCACGTTACAACGACCCCAGAATCCTGTCCAAACAAATGTAGGTGTAGAGAACGTTGCAGGACCGAAATCAGAGTAGGGACGGGGGGGGGAAACACAAAACGAAAGGCAGAAAACTTCTCAACGCAAAAAATCCTTCGAATAAAGGAAAAGTAATGATCTCAAAAGGAGCACGAGACGCACGTAGAAATGTCTCCTCCCAGGCAGGGAACAGCAAAAAAGAGAATTACTCGGCTAAAGTACAAGGAAAAAATCCTCCCCTATTTGAAAAACCAGCTTGGGGAGGGAATGGGGGAGAGCGCAGAACAGGGCATTCTAGTGGTCAGAGTGCGAAGACGCAAAATCAAGTAAAGTAGGGCCGGCCCAAGCGTTCCGGGGCGACTAGAACGACTTGTGGCTCGAAAAAAAAAAATTTGTGCCGGTTGGGGGGGCATACACCGAACAGATAGGGGCGCAAGGCCGGGAGTTGGTGGGGGGGGGGACTGTTCGCCCAAAAGTCGCAGTGACTCCAGAAAAAAAGGAAGGAACCCCAAAAAAGACCCACGCACACGGGAAAGAGGGGGGATCCAC
>Ga0179593_1461119_pt1 | contig 13956 bp, 8 predicted proteins | sample CZODoug2_1_08_16_FD_185931 | JGI IMG/M metagenome (GOLD analysis project Ga0179593, IMG submission 185931) | Vadose zone soil fungal communities from Angelo Coast Range Reserve, California, USA - CZODoug2_1_08_16fungal (PacBio error correction) | ecosystem: Environmental > Terrestrial > Soil >...
GGTGCGTGCTCGAGGGGATCCATGGCGAGGGGGTGTGCTCTTACGGGGCGGTGGGATCTTCTTAGGCCTTATGCTGTCTGGGCACCTTCATTTTGTGGATGGAAGTGACTGGTTAGTCGCCGTTGAAAGGATGGTGTCCATCAGGCGGACAGAAGAAGCGCAGAATCGGACTGTTATTTTTGCTTATCAAAGGGCCAACTGGGGGGATAACCATTCTAGCCATTGCGAAACTGAGCCAGGGGTGTCGTGACCGGCCGAGAGATCAAACGTTCCCGCCAACGGGATAGGGGAACCTCTACATCTTCTTTCTGAAATTAGAAGAAGGCCCAAGGTACTTAGGGAAAGGGCCACCACACGCTTGCAACCCGATGGGGGTTAGGGACTTCTGTCACTACGGCTAATATGAAGGGAGGGAGGGAAAAACGGGAGATCGGGTTTTTTTGTGGGGGAGCATAACCAGCGCCGTGTCGTAGAGGGGCAAATGGGATCCCAAAATCGCAGATCGAAGGTCCAAACTCTTATAAAGCCTTCGCCTCCTAGGTAGGAGAAGGTAAAAAAATATTCGAATCGAGGGCGAGGATCTCTAGGCAAGGTGTCGGAGAAAGCCTCGCAACCTCAAATCAAGAGAGGTACGCTGATGAGAATCTAGAACAATGTCAGGACCACGGCAAAGGTAAAAAGAAGGTCATCTGGAGGAAGATCTCAACAAGTGCCGGCGAATGGGATAATTATGCCAACCCCTCAGTGTCCAAAAAGCTACTCCAATTGTGGGCTGAATCCTGTCTCCTTGGAAAAATTGATGCGTACGTGGACGAATAGGTGTTGACGACAACTCGAATAAAGGGGTTCGAACAAGCTAAAGTGGTCTCGTGGAAAAGTCAGAAGGCCGCACGGCGCCGGTTCATAAAGGAAAGTAGCTGGGGAGAAACCTGGGCGTCATTTGATGTCGTAAGTCGGGCCTTGACACCTAAGGGGTGGGGCGCGTAAGAATAGCAGAGGATCGGGCACGTAAATTGCAAGGACGTCCTCAACTAGTTTGCCTGTATCGAGGGCTTGGCAGTGAACGAAGAGCGCAAGAGACGGCAGGGTGCGGGGGGCCGCTCGAATGCGAAGCGCTGGGGATTGTGATTTAAAGCGCAATAGATCGAGGAAGGCCAGAAGCGCAGCAGTTCTGAGTGGGTTGGGGGGGGGGGGGTTCGAAAACTGAAGAGTATGTGGAATTCAGGTTACTCGGTCATGGCAGGTCCGGTGGAAAAAATAGAAAATTGTGTCCCCAGGGTGGAGAAAGAGGGACGAGCCAGGTGATGCTCATTTTAAAGCAGGGGAGGAAGATTTGGTGGATGTGACATCAGAAACAACTTGCTAAAGCAAGAATGCAAACAGTAGCCGGGAAGCGGTGGTAGGGGTCCTCAGTCAGATGAACGTGGAAAGAATTTCGATTTCGAGGCGCGTGCATGCTTCTAGGTCCGATATGGTAACCAGTGGAAAGCTAACGCGTTTCCTCCTAAAAACGCAGAAATCAAAAGGAAAATTGGACAGACGAAGGGGGGTGCGTTCCAGGGCCTCTCTTCCTGAACATAGAGGGGGGGACGCACAGAAATACAGCTTTCCCGCGAAAAAGAAACTCCGTCAGGGGATCGACTGTGCACGAGTTGGGGAAAAGCTCCTTGCGCGAACACATCCGCGCATTGAACATCTAGAAAAAACGAGTGAGGAAACGAGATATAGACATAAAAAGGAGGAGTCGGCCCGCGCATTCAGGTTTACACCTACAGCTGTGCATTCGAAAAGCCTGAGCGGTACATAGACGGGCGATAGCAGAGGGGGCGTCTTGGGCTGGGGGGGGGGATCTGGGGCCCCTTATGTCAGATAGCTGATGACGGGGCGACTCCCCCGCAACCAAGTAGGCAAGGCTGCTCTGCGGGGGTGGGGAAATACCGAAGGCGACAGATAAATCGGCCCGAGAAGTCAAAGATGGGGGTAAATTCGGTCGGAAAATGTCCTGATTACCAGCAAACGAAGTCGGGTCCGGTAACCGGTGATCCCGCCACGGTTGAAACTCTGGGTTGGCAGGCTCCTATAAAATACGTTACGGAGCGAATGCTCAGCAACTGGGAGGCAATACCCCAGTAAGTACAACCGATCTGATTCTTCAGAACGTAAATCGGAAAGAGAGCGTCACGAGGTCAAGAAAGGCAACTTCTTCCGGTAAACAAAATACGTAAAAGCCTGAATTTGAGCGGCCGCAAAATGGCAATAGATAGCATGCGGCAGATGCGCTGCGCAGAACGCGAGCTCCGCCCCCCACCAAAACCGAGGAAACGCCAGAATCGTCCCTCCCCCGCGACACATGGGCTATAAAGGACAAAGAGGGGGCGGGCGAAGGTGCTTTCCAGTAGTTACCGATCCGCGGGGGGGATAAGACCGCCAACCGCCGATAAAATTTATACAAAACTATAAAGCAAAGGCGCAACGACCAATCCCTTACGTTCCAAGAAAAGGGCCGCGGCAGCAATGCCGCCAATACCGTCGGGCCTTTGGGGCAATCCAGATATGAGGGTCGGGAAACCTAGGAGGATAAGCATCGCATAAATAAGAACAATCTATTGCTAAACTATAAAAATTCGGTTTACAAGGGGGCATTGTCATCAGAGCACGCACACTGCTGACGGGATCCTTAAGATATACTCCTATGATTACAAAAAATGTGATAAAGAGGGTACGTGATCCAATCAAATTTTCCACAGCCTCATCGCTGATCTTCTATTAGATCCAGGCGGCCGGCCAGGGGAACCATTTTCCTTCTCGTACCCATCTCTGAAACGATTCTACTAAAGGACATATCCGGGGCGAGTTTGAATCTTTGGGGGGGGCAAGGGATGCTTTTTTATTAAAAAGGTTTGCCCTATACCACAAATGTAAACGATTTGGGATCCAAAAAAAGACGATCGCCGAAATATCCGAGGGAAATAGGACGAAAGCACGTGGAAAAACGAGGAGACCATAAGTCAGCGTAGGGTCGGTCCGGAAAAAAAAAAGTGAACGTCGGTGGGTGAACTAGATCCATGGTCGGGGGGCACCCTCTTGTACTCGGACACGCCCTCATCCGTTGAAGAAAAAGGGGAAACGTCAGGGAGAAAGAGTCCACTCCTGGACGAATACGGCTCTACTGGAAGAATCCACGTGGGCCAGAAAAAAGTCCAAGAGAAAAAAACGCCCGAAAAAACTTTAACACGCGGCCAGAAGTCCGGCGGTGACAAAACGGAAAACAAGGAATGAAACCCGACCTGGAGGTCCAGAGAGGGCAGGCCTCGACATGTTGAGCAAAGGACGGTACGCTCTAAAACAGATAGGAGGGAGAAAGGAAAAGGAATGGAACCTCATGGGGTAAAAACGAGGCCTTAGACATGAGCTAGAAAAATCGGGGACGAAGACTGGAAAGCGTTCAAGTTCAGGATAGAGGGCAACCAAAAAGGACGTATCTGGTTGGGAAAAACGGGTGGTAAGATACCTTCTGGTCACGAAACGTGTAGTAGGAAAAAAGAGGAGGAAGGCTCCCGGGTTATAGCATTTTGGCAGGTGTCCGACTAAACCGCCGTACAGTGCAACCAAAAAAAGGGGGGGGACTGCTGGGGGGAAAAAGAGAAAAAAGCTGGGCTCGAGGACGATTAGGCAAAAGCTCTGACCGAAAAAGGGGACAACCGAACAGACCCTTAGAGAAGCCTGAAAATAGGGCTGCCCCTTCGGGGGGGAATGGGATTTCAAAAGCTATCAAAGCGGGGGGAGGGGGGGGTGGGGGCATCCACCTGCGCGATCTGATACTAGGTAAGGGAATAACACACTCGAATTCAGAAAGGAAGAGCATTAAGAATTCGGGGTGCAGAGTTCCTAAGAAATCATCTCAAATGCTATTGCCAGGGGAGGGGAGAGGAAGCTATGTTGCCTTGAAGAGCTGCTCATCCTTATCTGACAAAAAAATTTCTATAGAAAGGAGGGGACTTAGTCTTACTACTGCGGAGTACGGAACTTATAAATAGGAAAGAATTGCTAAGAGGTATAAGCGGAGGGGAAAGGACAAGTGGGAATGCGCAATCTGAAGGAGGACACAAGTGTCCGAAAATGGGGGTGTATCGCAGCAAGGAGGCTAGAACATTTCCAGGGGGGGAGGAGGCTTGGGGAGAGAAAATGCCTTTTTGACTGCAAAAAGCCCGGTGATACTAACCCACCAAGAGAATTTGAATTTTACGACTTCCTTGCTGACATTCGTCTCCGGTCATTGGATCTCAAGGCCGATGGTCTACTTGGCTCTTGAAGGCGTCTTGTCGATTGAACCGGGACCACCGACGGCCGGGGGGGTGGAGAGAAGCTTCAAAGAGCAGCCGGATGAGAAAGGTAACGACTGGCCAGAAAATCAACAAATGTGGGGAGGGTGGGGGGAGGGGGGGACATCAAGGGGAAAAGGGGGTGACTTCATGGAGGTCAGTACGAATACCGATGGGGGATTCCGCCGGTTTAAAAAGGGGGGGGCAAGAGAATCTCCTTGCAACGAAAGAGAAAGGGAGGGTATTTATGCGAATCGTAATCTAGGCTCGCAAAAGAAAGGGCATGCTTCGGAGGGGTGGTTCCGGGGAGACGTAATGTGTACTACGCTATTCGATGGCGTAGAATTCCTGTTGGGGAAAGGGATGGGCAACTAGTATCAAAACATGGGGGGAGGTAGCTACAGCCGGGACACATCCGAATAGACCTATGGGAGGGGTGGAAGGACGATAGGAGAGGCAAAGGAACATTGCGGAAAGAAGGAAGCCGGCGCACCGCTGAAAAAAGGAATGTGTACCATCAGGAGGATGATAGCTTCAGGGGAAGGAGGACAAGAAAAACTGCCGCGGAAGCAGTCGCCGATCATGTGCGCCGGACAAAGCTACATGCGTTCCCCCCCCCGAAAAAAAAGAGGAAATGGGGGGCCCCGTAAGGAACGCAGTTCAGCAATAAGCGAACAACCCAAAGCAGGGGGGTGAAAAAAACACAAGAGTACCCACCTGGACCCGGGAACAAAGGGGGGGCTTTACCGCTCAAATAATCGAAATGGTGCAGAGAGGGGGAACAGCGGGGGCGCAGGCCGGAAGATCCGAAGAGTCTCTAATTCTCTACCCCTCACAACAAAAAGGGAAATGGGGAATAAATAAGCACGGTAGCAGTCTGGGGCGAAAACACAACATCACTTTTAACCCGAAAAGATGACCCGAGATCCGAAGAGATAGTTTACAATCGGCTAACAGCGGTCCCGGGTGGGCGGGGGGAGCTTGGAAAACACCTTAATGAAAAATAGAGGAGGGTTGACACCCCTGGAAAAACGAGTGCTTCAAATAAATTGCAAAAAATTCTGAACTCCGGTAAGAAAACGAAAACGATCGGCGACCTCCGGAGAGAAAACTGCGCCATCGGGTAAAAGTAAGCTACTCTATCAAGAACGAATGAGGACAACCGGCATCAAAACAAAAAAACCAGGGGGGGTTCAAGCCAGGATTAATTGGACCGAAAATTAAGTTGCCGATTCGAGAAAGAAGCCCTAAAAAGAGAAAAGGAATTACAGGCTTGCAGCACAACATGGCCTTATGATAGAAAAAAAATTGCTAATCTCGGACCCCTCATTGTCGCAAAGGAACGTCGTCGGGGGACGCTCCTATCGCAAAAGACGGAGACTCAGAAAAAAACGAAATACCTCCACAGCGAAGATTTAATGAGGTCGGCCGGGACGGATGGGACATAGAACTCAGTCGAGAAAAGAAAATCGGGCGTCGAGGAGCCGGATAGATCGGGACAACTCAACAAGCGTCGCCACAAGGGGAGGGAGCGGCAGTTCACTGTGCCAAGCAATTCTAAATATTACACAAGATCTTAAAGGATGCTTCGAGGGGAGGAAGACCATTCATCAAAGATAATGGAAGATGATAGAAACGGAAGGTAAGTCGGTGTGATCAATTAAGGAAACGAGAAGCAATTGGCCACAAGGACAAACGTCCTGGGCCGGGTAGTGCCCCGAGGCGGACATGAAAATGCAAGACTGGATCCAGGTGGTTAGAGGAACCAGGGGGTAACCGTTGAGGGGAAATTCTCAAGCCAACCATACCTGGCAGAGAGCATGGATGCTCAGAGAGGAGGGATGCGGGGACCCTAGGGGGTCATCATTCCTGCCCGGCAAGTCTGGACTCGGGATAGATGAACAAAGGGTTCATGAATTAAAGATACAAAGGGGCTTTATTCCTAACATGGCTGAGGTAGAACCACGGCCAGCAAAGGATGGCTTTAGGGAGATAGTCGGACGTCAGGAAAAGAGAAAAGTGGAAAAAAAGGGACTTACGAGGGCTCACGACACTGACTACATCGGAGTCAGAGTACTATTAAGACGCGGTGAGCGGAACAATCTGGGACTGTCTGAGCGGTGTCCAGAAGAGATGCGAGGTTTTCCAGGGTCCAGTATCCGACATGGGAATGCTTTTTGGGATGCCTCCAACAAAAAAAAAAAGAAGGAATCGCCAGCTCCGAATCCAGACAGCGGGAGGAAAAATAGGCAAGGAAGCAGACAGAACGTCTGGAAAGGGGACAGGCTTCAAGTAAGTCAGGTTAAGGAACCTCGTCAAAGGTGGGAAGAAACGGGGGCCGGGAAAAGCAAACTTGGTTGGGGAAGTCGCGCGAGTAGTCGGAGCCCGAGAAAGCCTCCAGGCCCAGGGGATACGGGGGACGATCGCCTCCACGGGGGAAAGGAAAGTCGCTTCTAGGAAAGAAAACCCTATACGATTGTCTGGTTGTGGGGTGGATTGAGAAGCTAGAAGATCGGAAAACGTCACATTGCGCAAGGGGCAAAACCTAATGAAGACTCATGTCCAGAAGGCGGAATTCCGATGGGACAACACTTAGGTAAAATCTAGGAACAACACCAACACCGGATGAGGAGTTATATAAGGTCGACTGGTTTAAATCTTAAAGGGAATCAAAGGGGGGACATGATCCTGACAAGAGTTCTTTTTTGGCAAAGCAGGACGTGGAATGTACTGACGATCCCCGAAAGGAGGTGGCCCTAAAAAGCAAAAGCAAGCGGATCTTTAGGGGGGTTGGCACCGCCAGGGGCCAAGGTTTGCAGAGAATGAAAAAAAAGAAAAACTGCGTCATGGCGGAATGAGCGGGATTTTCCTACTCCGGGGAGTCCTGAACCCCAAGGATCGCAAGGGGGTTGAAAAGGGGGAAAAGGGAGGGATTGCAAGAAAAAGAAAGAGGAAAAACCTACAGTTGAGAAAACCGTACAATGGCACAGCGGCCCAGAAAGGAGCCGCCGTTACCATACGGAAAAGGAAGCTATCACTGTTGACGTGCTGAAGGGGCGGCGAGACACGGATGGTGTTTAGCAATGGGCTGCCAAGGACGGCGGGAGGGGCAAAGCGCCAACCCGCGCAGATAGGACACCGTATTACACGCCAGCCGTAGGGGGCGAAAACGGCGCAAGGTTAGAATGAGCAGGCTGAGCGAAGGAAACACCAGTGATGCGCCGCCTGGCTAGGGGACAGACAGCTCAGGATTGAAAGGAATGTCATGGGGGCAGGCCAAGCGGATGGGCTTCAGCAAACTGGGCAGGATATGGGGGAGGTCAGAAGGTAGGAATAGATTGGGGAAAAAAACGAAAGCTTGGGACGTCGCGGCCAATGCAAACCCCTCCATGTCGAAGAGAGCAAAGGTTATCGAAGAAAATAAGAGATCAGGGGCGCGCGGGCTGGCAGACGATTGTCGCATCAAAAGGTTACACAGAACCAAGACGAACGGGGTTCTAGGGGAATTCCGTCACGAGGCCTTCGGGGGACGGAGGTAGGAAACCGGGACGTGCTTTCCCTATCTTTTGGGAATGTATGGCACATAGAATCTGGGAGACAGTATAAGGTGCAAGACATCAGGTTATCGGCCCGGTCCTCAAGGGAATCGCTGCGTTTCTTTCTTTCGCTCCCGCTCAGGATTAAGGGAAGAAGGATACACGGAGGAAGCCGCTGTTGGCGTTGGACGAGGACCTGCTGGGGCGTAGGAGAATGGAAGGCTTTAGGAAACGGGGAGGCAAGTAGGAGCCATTTGTGACATCAATCATTCGGCGTTGCGAGGAGAAGACTTCAGTATGGGTTGCAAGTCGGGAAAAGAATTTCGCTTTGAAAAAAACTGGGTTGCCGCCTGCCTCTAGTAGGCATGTGTTCGGGGAAGAGGAATAAACGCAAAGGGAGGCGCAGGCTCAGGCGGTTCAAAGGGGGGAAGGGTAGATGTGTCCTAATGACAGGGATCCTTTGGGCAAAGAAAGGGGGTAAAGAGGAAAACACTTCGGACGGTGACAAGAGTCTATTCGGGATCGCGTGAATTTCCGGGGCAGGGGGCGCGCCGAGTTAGACAAATGGGGGCTCAAGGATGTTTATCTTATCCCGTAAGAGACCCATTGGGAAGCCTTCAGGGCACTTCAAAGGGAAGACAACCATCTCTGGACAAAGGAGTGAATCTCATACCACACAGGCCACGCTGAGCCGATCTTTACCGGGGGGATAAGGAGGGGTGATCTACTGCAGGAAGTGAGGGACTGGGGGGAACAAAAGGAGTTTTCGCCGAATAAGATCCGCACGTCCGAGTTATTTTCTGAAAGCTCTCAACACCAGGAAGGGTGAGATTAGAAAAAATAAAGCTCAAAAAATGAGAGATCGTCCGGAGGACACCCAACCGCAGGAAATGCACCCAGACATGCTAACCAGTCGGAACGAGGGACGGTACATATCCGGATACACGGAAAAAATGTCTGCTTGGGCGGACTGCTAGAGCCCAGGCTTGTGGAAGCATATCTGCGGTTAAGGAAACAGGGCACTCCCCCTGACTGCAGGGGCAATCAAGGGGGCGATATCTGGTGGGGAGGGGACGATACCCGAACTGAAAGAAGGCTAACTCCCGAAGCTCAGAGGGAGGATGCTAAAACATGCAAGCAAATCCGTCACATCAAACGGGCTGCAGCCTTTGAACTAAGTGTAAAAAAACTGCAGGATTGCCAACGACAAGTGCGATCTATCTCAAATTATAAATATAAAAAGCGGTTAAATGGGGGTCATTGCTCCCCTCATCACCGAATGAGGAGACACTAAAAACAAAAGTGGGAGGCAGTGGTAACTCTATTCTAAACACTTGAGCTCATGATAAGCTTCACTAGCTTCACAAATGGAGGGCTACTGGTATAGAAAACCAAAAAAGGGGGAAAGTAGGGATGTGCGCCGGAGATGCCGTCAATATAACCCAAATGCATAAATCAAATCACTGAACCTTAGTATCTCGCAACAAAAAGGAGCTTTCATGAAACGCGGGGGAACGTCGGGGGGAAATCCTGGAGAAATTGGACATCAAGGTCTGCTTACATGACAATGGGACCGAAATTGCCCCGATAAAAGGGAAGAGTTCCTCTACACAACGAATGCTTTTTGAAAAGAAGTAAAGAAGAAACGATCCTCAGCCAATGCGCACCAAGGGCTAATCTTCCCTTTAAGAGATGATTCGTCAGGCCTGAAAGGCGAACAGGGGGAGGGGGGTGAGTCGTAACCAGGTGTGAAATGTTTAGGGGGAGTCAACGCTAGACTCATAAACCAGGGAACGGGGCAGTAAGGGGAACAGGAAGATTGCGATCGGAAAAAGGGGTAATGAGAGCCGTCACACATGGGCTAAAGGTCTTCACTTAGACGACGATGTGAAAAAAGTGGGCTCGATCGGAAGTTCTTCCTAAGTTTGCTCCCGCACAGCATCGGCCCAAAAAGAAAGGGATGCCATGGACGAGGGCAGAAAAAAACAGTCGAACGTCGGGCCAACTGGCCGTCTCAAAAATCACTTATCGCTTCAACGATGAAAACAGGGAAAACTACTCGACAAGAGGGAAGGCGCTGATTGAATAAGAGTTGGGGCCAGTCATGATGCAGGGGGGTGGATTGTCCCATTTCACCTGTAATACGACACGGGACTCGAGTGGGGGTTGCAGCTAAAAAACCCACAAGATCTTCGCCGTAAATCTCCTACAAAAGGCGCAACCAAAGTTAGTCAAGTCAAATAACTTGATGTGGAAATGGGGGAAGAGAGACTTTCTGTTAAAAAATGCTCTTCCTGGGGGTCGGTCAGCACGGTCCTCTGTAGAGGTTACACAAATCCGAAAATCCGTTGTGACGGCATCAGGGGAAAATAATCGGTCTGAGCCAATCTCCTTTAAAAGAAAAGGGGAGGCTCTGCATGGTTCTAGAGGAAAGCACGGGTCCGCCCCACCATCTCAGGTCTCGATCAAAAAATAAAAACCTAGACAAAGTATCACGCGTGATGAGTGAGGGAAGTTCGATACGGCACAGATAAAGTCCACTGCGTAAAAGGCCCTGCGGCCACCTCGTTAGTGCCCATCCGAAGGGAAGAATAACGATGTCGAACCAGAAAAAAACATATCCTAAACCAACACGGGGAGAAAATTGCGCGGGTTGGAGGACTCGGGGTCTCAAGAACGCGGGTACATTAGAACCAAAAAGACCCAAGGGGGAAGGGGTGTTCCCGTGGAAGTGACTTTCTTTAGACATATCAGGCCGAGAACGCTCAATCGGAGAGGTGAGGGGTGGATGAGAAAACAGTTCTCCAACGTGAATGCCCAGTGAGCGGATTCAATTATACGGGGGGGCCTAAATAACGCCGCGACAAGAAAACATCCCCAGGTAGCTGCGGGGTGCGAAGGGCGTGGAAAGGACGCGACAAGAAACAGGCAACCGACAGTACCTGCCCCATGCGTCGACCCGTATTGAGGTAGGCCAAAAAGGCCGAATGGAGGCGACCCCGATCGTGGAAGTAAGGTCTGGTACGATCTGATGGGTGGTGGCCAATGAAGGAGAGGGCTCTTATACGATGCATGGGAAATCCACCACCGCAAAGGAAGAATGGCCAATATCCGGAACTTTATTTCGGAAGCCCGTCGAAGGATGAGCTCTATGAGGAAGGCGCGCGCGAAAAAAAAAAATTTACTGGGTTCACGCCTTATCGGGGACCGACATATTGGGTAGAGCCCGGCGGTCCAAGGCGTAACGCCAGGGGGAAGGAAACGGCCCCCAGCTGAAGAGGAAAAAAGCTGTTAAGAAGGATTATAACAGACGAAGCAATTGTTCCTGGCAAAAAAAAAAAAAGACCTAGAAACCCTCAGTGTACGAATCCTCATGGGAGTTGCACTCCAAAAAAAAGAGAAAAAGTTCGGGGCGACGGGCTCGCCGATGGAAACCGGCAAAAACGGGTTACACTAAAGAACGTGTGCAGCCTCGGGCCTGTGGGAAAGGACGGCCTTAAGGTCCCGGAAAAGTTACTTGGCGAAAAAACTTTTCGCAAAGGTCGACTTTTTGATCAAACCCCCAAAGGGGGGTAACCGTATCAGGCAAAGAAACCGATGAAGTAACTCCCTTTCCACTAGAATGGCAGTTCTTGCTGGGAGCCCTTTGAAAAAGCCTTTCTGGAGTGTACCGAACCTATAAATCTCTACCTGTAGGGAAAAAAAGGACCGGGGGGGAAAAAAGTGGGGCGCAGCTCTGCGGCTGGAGGGCATTTATTTGAAGTTACGTCTCAGTTGAGGATGGGGCCGCCTAAAGGATGAAAGGGGGGGGGGGGGTTCGTACGGAAGAACGTCCTGGTAGGTGTTAATCTCTTCGTATTCGTAGGCGTCGAATTCCTGGGGTTGGAGGTCCTGAAAAAGGAAAAAACGTATTAGAGTGGGAAACGGATCGCTACCGCCGTGAGAGGCACTCATCCGGACACGTGGGGTCTAGATGACTACTCATCCCAAAACCAAAATTCAACTTGCTCCAGGGGGGAGTTGCAAAGAGGGCATGGGTCGCCCAGGACTCGGTCCGAGATTCTCGCGCGGTTAGTGGGAAAAAGGCGCTGCGCGGCGGGGGGGTCGAGCTCACAGGTCGTGTATCAGTCGTTCCATCCCCCCCAATGTCACCTGAAAATGGAAAATCGTACATTGGGAGGGGGGAACATGGGGTAAGAAAAAAGCATCAATAGCAAAATGTTTTTGCATAGAAAGCAGCCACAGGCTCAGGATTATCTCCCGACTGTGAGGGGACCTGTTGATCGAACTGGTGAGGAGGCGGGTTAGCAATTCGGGCGCCTTACTAAGGACGCTTACTCTCGGTTATTGCTATCCAACAACAAAAGAGGTTAGGAAAATATGGGGCGGAAGAGGTTGCGTGATTTCGGAAAGGGGGACCCAACGAAGGGAGCACCTACATCATGGACACAGTCAACCCCTTGAGCGCAGATCGGAGATCAGCGGGGGAAGCATGGCCAGGAGGTACTTTCTCGCCACCGAAACCGGCTATCTGCGGTAAACTGACCGACGCGCCCACATGACGGCGGATCAATTTGTTCTTGGAGATACGGGGTAACGCCGGGCTACAAAGTCGATCGTAAAGAACTCACGAAAAAAACAACACCCGCCCGGCAATATCGGGCGAAAAAACGCAAAGACGTCCATGAACTCCAAACGAACAGTCGAAAGTCCGGGGCAGTTTTCCAGCAACCAAAAAAAGGTGCGCGATCGTCATGCATACTGGGGGGAAGGGGTAGGCTGCAAAAAATAACAAGTTCTGTAGGATCACGAAACACAGTCGAATAGCTGGGGACCATTATTATGCAACCAGTGAACGTGGAAGGGAGGGGACGCAAGAATATGCTTCAAGAAAGCCGGCAAACAGATGGTCGTCCGAAACCCCAAACAGGGATCCTGCAAAGTGCTGGCGGGAGCTTCCCGGTCCAGTGAAGGATAACAAAAGATAAAAAGCAATTCGATAAAGTCTCCGGGGACTCGCAAACCCGAACCGTTCCTGACTCCGAGAAAAAAATTCTTCCACTACTCAAAAAACCTCTCCCCTTTTAGGTGAAAAATCTCAAAGGGGACGGTGGGGGGGGGGGGTCGGCCGACGGAAAGTTGTTCACTTTCTTTCTGAAAAGAAAAAGGTCAGTCGCCAACGAATGCCTTAGTGTAGCAAGGAAAGGAATTAGACAACTATCAGACCCCGGCCCCGGGACTTTCCTTTTGTCCCACTGATCGAAGCCATCGAAAACCGGGGGGTCGTCACGGGGGTAGCAGGAAAAAGGGTGTGTGGGGGTCGAATGCCTCCACCTGAATCACGACAGGGAGGTATTGCTCTATACAAATTATGAATGGACACTGAGGGGTGGAAGCGTCCTAACACGTGACTTACGCAGTAAATCTTGCTAAAATCGGATGACCCGGATGGGAAGATAACTGCAGGGGTGGAAATGGCCCAGCTTGTCAGCAGGGCAGCGGGAGCAGTTTGAGAGATCAAAGAAAACCGACACGGCCCAAGGACTTCGTAAGTCCCCTTCCGCCTAGCTATTGCGTAAAACTGAGAGTGACCTCTTCTCTAACTGGCTGAAAAACCGGAGGGTTGTTCCATGTAGACTTCGCTTTTGGGAGCAACATTTTTCAGTAAAGGTATCAGGGGGGCCAGTTGCGACGCCACCACAACCTGCTCGAACGAAATCTCAGAAGAACAAAGAGCGGCGCAACCTGGTAGTGCCCGGCAGGCGACCATAAAGGGATGGTTCTGACAGGGTACAGAGTGTCGGTCCATCGATCGGGGGGGGGTGCTTTCAGCGGGCTAAATTGGGCACCCCCAGAGAGGTTTGGCTTAGACGAAGGCCTTACAAGGAAAAAAGCTATTCAGAGGACCGGATCTGAAGGGGGGGAAAAGCCCTCAAAAATTGGAAAGTCAAACGCGTCAAGCGATAAGAAAAAAATAGCTTGCTGAAATTAGCGGCGCGGCATGGCGGCCGAACGTACCTGCGAAAAAAATGGCAACCAGACACTTCGGAAAATCACCAAGCGCGGGGAAGCCGAAGAAAAAAGTAGCAAGTCGCTTA
>Ga0179593_1356180_pt1 | contig 13955 bp, 6 predicted proteins | sample CZODoug2_1_08_16_FD_185931 | JGI IMG/M metagenome (GOLD analysis project Ga0179593, IMG submission 185931) | Vadose zone soil fungal communities from Angelo Coast Range Reserve, California, USA - CZODoug2_1_08_16fungal (PacBio error correction) | ecosystem: Environmental > Terrestrial > Soil >...
AGCGCGCGTCAGAATGTCGAGGTCAGGAGCGAGAGAATGCTCATCTGCGCAAAGAAAAGGGGATCCCGATAAAGCAGGGTCAAAGCGGCGGGAAACCGCTGTCCCGGTCGCAAATACTTGCGCTGCCGGCTATGGCAAATCTGAGGAGGGACAGGGAGTGTTAGAGAGGAGCAGGGAAAGAGGCCGGATCATTAGATAAGGTCAATAAACGCAGGTATCAAAGGCCAAACAGCGGACAGAAAGGGAGGAGGACTGGAAGGTGGCGTCTAATCGAGAAGAAAAAAAGCTGTGCTCTGTGACTTACTAGCCGGCAGGGAGGCACAAAAAACGGAAGCATTCAAAGGAACGGCCAAAATCATCCAGGCTATCCGGGAGCCCACTAATCAGCGAACAAGAGATCTCCTAACTCAGCAGCACGGCAGCCGGCAAATTCTCTTAAAGTAACACGTGCAGAGAACAAGAAGTATATGCGGGGGGGGGGAGAACGGGGGAGGAAGGTTGCAAAGCTACAGCGAATACTCCGATGGAATCATGCAAGGAAACGGACAGGAATCGAGAGGGCCCATTGAAAGAACGACATAATGGAAAGACTGTTTTGTAACCCTCTTTCAAAGGGCCTTGACTGAATCTTCCATGTTCTCGGAGGAATGGGAGGAGATCACGGCAATGACTGCTCAGCGCCGTGTGGGATCGTAAGGATCTTGCCCGAGAACACAAAAATGGCGAGGAAGCAACTGAGTCTACACAATGAATCGTTACCCAGGAGCAGGGGACGAGGTCACCCGGGGTGGAAGGAACTAAGAATGTAGGCTGAATCGCAGAAGTGTCATGGGTCACGGGAGGCGCTGTCCCGGAGAACCAATTCCTGATTCAAGTGCACCGAAAACCGAAAAGGAAACCGCGCTCTGAAATGCTGCTTCGAGCCCGGGAGAAAGGGCCGAAAGACACGAAAGTTTTGGAACAGCCGCGTAAGGTGACGCCTCATGCGATTTGAACAACCCCACGAAGTGCATTGCAAGATATCGGAGCCGTGCGGCAAGTAAAGCTTCAAAAAAGGTTGTGGGGGGAAAAAACCTCCGTCACGCAGAGTCGAGGAAAGGAAAGGGGAACAAGGACGGGAGCGAAATGTTGCTTTAAAATTTGGCTGGGAGCAGACTTAGAATCACCAGTCGGTGGGGACCGAGTCCAGGGGCACTACTTGGATTCGGTATGCTCGGGAAGAGGGGTGTTTCGAGTAAGCGCCCGACGATGAAAGACTTAGGGCGCCGGGGTAGGCCGGAAGTGGCGGTCTAAAAGTGGCGATCCGAAAAAGAGGCGTAAAGAGAAGCAAAATGGCGTGTCACATTACGATCTGCTGGACGCGCTGGTGAAAGGGGGGGAAGCACTACAAAAAAACAGAACGGGAGGGAAAGGGGGGAAAAGAAAAAGAAGATGAGGAACGCATCGCGAAAGGTATCAGGTGCAAACCCTGGTCGATGAGCTCGGCACTGAAGGAAGAGGAAGGGCGATGGAACAGAAATATCTCGTACAAATTCCGCCCTCCGTTGACAGAGCGGGCGCAAAAAACCAACAAGGGGCAAGGGAAAGCCCAAGAATGGTGCTGGAATGCACAAATGGAAGTGATATCGTTTGAAAGAAAAAGAGACAAGACAGACATTGGGAACGCCAATCTGGCAGGCCCAGAAAGATCAAACGCTGAAGGTGCGGGGGGTTTGTCCAAGCAACACTTGTTGACTCTCCGACCGCAAGCGCGAAAAAAATGAGGCCGACACTTCGGGGGGGGGGTGGAAACGATAATGGGGGGGGCAGTCAGGTCGCAGTGGTCCACATTGAAATTCAGTCAGGAAAGGTGCAAAAAGAAAGGGGGACGAGAGACAGAAAAGTGAGCCGGCTCGCGTGGCAGGTCAGTGGAGGGAGGAAGACAAACGCTCCGGCAAAGTATTTGCGCCACACGCTGAAAAAGGAAAAAACAGACCTGCGGATTCCCCGAAGAAATCTGAGGGCAAGAAAAAAGGACGCCGATCCTCAGGAAAGAGTTTCTCCGCAGCGGAAACATCTGTTGCTGCCACCGGTCAGCTAAAGAAAGGACAGACACGAGACACACAAACGAGCCGGCGCATCGGAACGTGAGTGACATCACTCGCAGCCAGGACCAGGAAGAAAAAAAGATGGGCCCGTAACAGCGGTACCAAAACAGTCCGCTGAGTTCTTATCTCTCTAAGGGTGCGCTACAAACGATGGTCGGGTAGGAGACAAGACTGCAGAAGAATAGGAGGAGGATGCATTGAGGGCACCCGACGCCACACCGGAAAGAGGTGCGATAAGAATGTTTCCTCGGCAAGTCAGAAAGGAGCGAGGTACGGCAAAAGTGTACTCTGCGTATCGCTCAGCCTGGGGAGAGATTCTTGGAAAAAAACAACCTAAGATGGAGAGGGGGGCGGAATGTCCTGCTTGAATTAAAAAACGCCCGAAAAAAAGAAGCCCTCATGTATCGCAGAGTAAGACCAACCTCCAGTCGATATCTCGAGAGAAGATGGACTACGATACAAAAGCTTTTTGGAAAAGGATGAGGCACTAAAGGACAGAGAACCGATGAAGGAAGGCGAGACCACCTCCTAGAAGCCGCCTATTGGAAAATCCCGCCGGCAGGGAAAGGCTGACCGGGAAGAAAAAGAAAAAAAAAAAAACACAAGCTACAGACAATGCCTTAGAAAAGCGGGCTCCTCAGCGGCGCAGGACAGCCAGCAAAAATAAAAGCGCGACGAAGAAAGCGAGCGAAAAAACAAAGGGATTAGTCTTAAAGAATATATATCGAGGGCGCGGGAATGGAATGCAGGAGCGAGGCGTGCGAAGAAGAAGGACCGCGAGGAAGCTGCTCAGAAGAAAGGGTCTGATCTGCGGAGAGAGCGCTTCCCGTTCAGAACAGTCTTTGTAAAGAAAAATGTTTCAAACAAAGGGAAAGGGCGAGGAGGGAGAAAAGGCGCAGAGGGATCTCTTCCAGCGTGCATAGACACGGGTCATAAAGGAGGGTTCCCCATCGTCCAACGCGCCGAAATGGTCAAGAGGGAGACGAGCGAGATAAAATTCTGGGGAGAGGGGGAAAATGATACGGGAGGTGCGACCAACTTCAAGCATTCAAGTACTGCAAGAAGAAAAGGATATCCGGGGGGGGAAAATGAAAAACGAGACCAAAACTGAGCTAAACGTCAAAATGCGCCGCATCAAGGAAAAATTGAAGAGGAAACAACAGAGTAGAGAGACGGACAGCAACGGGTTTTGCGCCCACGGGGTGCAATACGAAAGACCGGAAAACATTGCCGGAGGTCCCATCCGTACAGAGCATTTAAAGCGCTCAGCAATGAAGAAGACGTGGTGTCCAAAGGAAAGGTGCAAGAGAGAGAAGCCTTCAGGGGGCTCTGACGTAGTGAGGGAAGAAAAGGGGGAAAGCCTGACTCAAAGGAAGGGTGGATAAGTGGGGATATTGAAGGGCAAATCTGAAAGATGGAACTGAAAAAGATGTCTACACGCGTGCGGCGAATCGTTTTCAAAAAAGGGGCGAGGGCCGACGGGGGGGGATGAATCATATTGTACTTCTGGGAATAGAAAAGGGTTCATGGACACGGCGGTCCGGAAGAATCCTGTACGGAGGCCCAATGATTCCTTTCCGAGCGTAACGACCCGGCACCGAAAGCGCGGTAAGAGAGGCGGAGCCACGGAGGCACGAGGGGAAGACTGAAAGATGTTTGGACAACCGCTAAATTGCGCAATCAATCGGGGAACACAAAGCAACAACCAACTGAAAGGGAAGGTCAGGTGCGCGCTGCGGGAAGAGGAGAGTCAAACACGTGGGGAAAGACCTCCGCAAAGTCCAGGCGAGATCTGATGCACAGAGCTGGAGGCAAAGGGGGGGATGCGTGAGCGTGACTTCAATCTGAGAAGATAACCACCGGGCTTTGGGGGTGGTCAAGGCAACTAAGATGGATTCGGAGTGAATCGGGACAAGGTCGGTCCAGGCGCGCAAAAACTATGGCCAAGAGGGCTTAACCACACCCGCGAGACGGAGGGCGGCGAAGGGCGCTCCGCGCGGCTAAAAATCGAACAGTATCCCTGAAGAGATCTTTCTCCCTGGTCCGTGGATCCGAGAAAAAAACAACGAAGAGAGGAAAAGATGGGAGATTCCCAAGGAAAACCATAACAGATCGATCAGGGGGCACGCCCTGGTCGATAGCTCGAATCCGAGGAGAGCCAAGGCTGAGCACCGACACAGAGATTTACCCCAAGGACACACCCACCGTGGCAAGAAAGGAAACTAACACCACAGAAACGACCTCCCTAAACTCAGTGAACTTATGCACAAATTCCAAACGTGAGAAAGATTGAAGCCAACGTCGGCAACATAAAAACCATTGCGCGCCAAGTTGTCAGGACCAAAAGGAAATAGGAACGCGGAGGGAGAGGGGTTGTTCCAACAACACGTTTGTGGAACCGAAGGAACGGCAGCAAAAAGAGATATCGGAATAGTAAGGGGGGTTGGAAGAATGAGGAGCAAGTTCGCGTTGTCAAGAACATTGGGCGGGGAAGAGGAACCGATTGCAATCACGGGTCTCGTAAAAAAAAAAGCGCTGACTCTTCCGTGCGGGCGGTGTCGGTGGCAGTGAAACTCAAGGGAATTCTAGGACCAAACGCTGGGACAATTACAACAAGAAGAGTCCGTCCTCAATCGGAAATTTCCCACACGGCAAGCGCCCGACCAGGAGAGGACCGCAGCAGTTGGGAAACATAGTTGACGCGCGACACTAGGAAGATGCTCCTGCAATATAATCCACGGAGCCCAAAAGCAAAAAAATTTCCTGGTGAACCATCACTCGCAAAGATAACCATAAAAAAAGAGATCACAGACAGCTTGCCCCACCGTCGAAGAGGCCAATTGCGGATCGCTCGAGTGAAAGGGAGGAACAAGGACTGGTAACCGAACCCGACAATGAGCTCATACGAGGAGGCAGAGTATTGATTGACCCCGGCGCCACCACCCAGGTGAGGAGCGATCTCGAGTGTGTACCTCGGCAGTTAGAAAGTGACAAAATGAAGGGCAGCCGGTACGCGAGAGGCGAGCACCTGGTAGCGGATTCGGGTGGCTAAAAAAAACAAACAAAAAAACACTTAAGAGCTGGAAGGATTTTGCAAGGAAGTGACAGACTTATGTGGAAAGCCCCCAGCCAGAGCGAATAAACAGACGCCAACCGGTTTACTAGGGGGTCAAGACCACCCACGCTGACCATCATAAAAAATGCGAGCGGACCGCTGGAACTCATAAAGGAGGATGGAAAGTATCGGCCACGACGTAAGGGAGATCAACTACAGCCTCATCAAAAAACGACAACGAAAGGTTCCCGCCGAAACTAACGACGTAAGACGGAGCGCGAAGCAGAAAATATCAGCCAATCCTTCTCGAGCAAATCTCATCGACGGGCGCAGATAGCACCTCGCTCAATGAAAAGAGAAAAAAAAAACTGATCAGAAGATACAACAACAAACAACGAAAGAGGCGTAAAGAGATAGAGGACGCGCGCGTGAGGGAAAAAAAAATGCTCAAAACCCGCGAGGAGCCAGGGGAGAGCATTGATGAGCTTCGGGAAAGAATCTTCCCGGTCAGGGCAGTGGGTTGCGAAAGCTTACTGGGGAAAAAAAGAGCGGAGGTCACGCAGGAGGTGTCGAAGAATGCCCAAGCGGGGAGAGTCCGCAACCGAATAAGCAGGTAGTGACCCCGTAAAACTCAGAGAGTAGAGGACTGTCAGGCGTACGATCGAAGAAAACGGCTGGGCTCGGGGGAAGTGATGAGCAACGGGGGAGGTCCAACACTTGACAGCAAAAGGTACAGGCAATCATAAGAGATACGGTGGGAAAAAACACCAGGAGAACCATGCACGAGACCTACGCAGCGTCAAGGCGAAATCCATTCGCTCATGAAAAGTGCCAAAACTATTATCGGCTCGAAAAGGGGTGTGCAGCCCTGTTCACTCAAAAACCGGAAAGATCAGAGAACTCCATTGACCAGCAGTCCGGAGACGAAAGTGCCGGCTGCATCAACTAGAGCGGAAAGCAATGGGGAGGGAAAAAGTGTTGGGCACCGCTGTCAAATGTGCAAGAAGATCGCACGTCGCCTGGATCGGCATAAGGGAATCAAGGGAAGAGGACCCATCGCCGTTGGGAGTTCAAGGGAGTGTATTTCCCGACAACTTATCAAGAGAAGTTGGACACACAGGGTGAGACAAGACAGAGTCTAATCCGGTACCAGATGATCGGGCAGGAAAAAGGAGGACAAAATGAGGTAGTCCAGGCGTTGGGTGGCATGGGTGACTCTTCTGGCACAGCACGGGGCCGGAGCCAAGCCCTTTGAAGGGGGAACCGAAAACCGACACGGGCCGACGCCTAGCGCAAGGGGGGATGCTCGAACCGGATGAACAGCGGGAATGAATGGGCAGAAAAAATGGGGGGGCAAAAGATTTACGCAATCAGCGTGGCCAGAAAAAAAAAAAAATGACAGGAAGAGAGCGTTCTCGAGAGTTCAATACGGAACACTGGGGGGGGAAATACAAAGAAAAGCAGCTACTGTATGAGCTGGAGAGGGACAACTACATAAGAGGCTCCAATGTCCCTGCGTTCGATGGCTTCAATCTGGAGATAATCACAAGAGGGGGCAGGCAAGGCAACTAGTGATGCCGGGATTGTTGCTCGTAAAGGGGGGTCCGTGGGAGAGCCCCTGCCATCGGAGGGCTTGCCGGGGTACTAAGAACAAGTGTCGGGGGGGAGACAGTCCATGACGCTCCGGCCGCGGGCGAGCAATCGTAAGACAAGGGGGCCGGGCACACATGATACGGAGAGGGACGCTGGGGGGGGGCATTTGATCAGATAAAACAAACAAACCAATCGATGAGAAAAAGAGAGATCAAAATCAAAAGCGAAAGATAGGGATCATGTCACGCCCTCGAGGCTCGCAGGAAAAGTAAAGAAGCGGCTGAGCAAGCCACTCCGTATCAAGGTACCCCAAGGACAGACCTCCGGAAAAATAGCGGTGAGCGACGGAACAACAGAGGAACGATCACTCCCGAAGAAAAGGCCTGGAAGGCACAAATGCAAAGGGGGATATCTAAGAAAAGTGAAGCCAACGCGCAACGAAAAAGGCGCGCAAAGCTCTGTCGTACCCAAAGCATAAGCCAGGAGGATGCTGTTTTTGCAAAACCAACCTTGTTGCAACGTCGCCAAAAAGCATCGCGAACGAAGAGAATGAAAGTAGGGGGTGGGGGGGGGGGGCAAAGATGAATTTGCGAATTAGAGGAAAACAACTGCATCCAAAAGACCGATTGCCGCAAAGGAGAGAAAACACCAAATGAGCTCGCGCGTGGGGTGTGGTTCGGTGCAAAAGCAGAAACCAAGGTGTATCCGGCCAAGATGAACAAAAGCAAGGAAAAGGACACCAAAACCGCCAGTCAAAAATCAGGAGTCTTGTGTAACCACGGCAGCGCAAACATATCAAGGAGATGAGAAGAAAGGTGTAAAAAGGGGGGCCTTCCAAATAGGCAATGCTCCCGGCATATCCGAAAAGGGATCAGAAAAATCGAGGAGAACTTACCCAGGGGATTCCATCCTCGCAGCAAGGACCCAGGGAAGAAGGAGAAAATCGCAAAATTCAAAGGACAACAAACCGAAGCGGGGGAGAAATTGCGGAAAAAGAGAGTGATGCCGGCCTAGAACGTCAAAACCCGCGCAAGAGAAATAATTAATTCGGGGGGAGGGGGAAACCAGGAAAAAAACACGGGGAGTCGATTTCAGAAAATCGCTTTTTGACCGCGGGAAGGGGGATCCATGAAAAAGGCGGCCTCCTTGGGTACAGGAGTAGAGCTCAGCCTGGGAGCGATCTGGGGCTCACCCACCTGAGGGGGAAAATTATTTGGGCCGTGCTGGGAAGGATTTAAAAGTGGAAGCAAACGGAAGGAGAAGAGGAACAGGACCAGAAAGGGGAAAGGGCGATAGGAAATCAACAGATGACCCGAGAGACTAGAGAGGGAAAGCGGAACGATAAATGCGTTATTGAAAAGTGCTGCACGCGGACGGCAGCCCGCGCGAAGGAGAAACGCCGAGCATAAGCAGATGGGGGGGGGGGGGGGGGGGGGGGGGGGGGGGGGGGGGGGGGGGGGGGGGGGGGGGGGGGGGGGGGGGGGGGGGGGGGGGGGGGGGGGGGGGGAGGGGGGGGGGGGGGGGGAGGGGGGGGGGGGGGGGGGGGGGGGGGGGGGGGGGGGGGGGAGGGGGGGGGGGGGGGGGGGGGGGGGGGGGGGGGGGGGGGGGGGGGGGGGGGGGGGGGGGGGGGGGGGAGGGGGGGGGGGGAGGGGGGGGAGGGGGGAGGGGAGGGTTGGGGGGGGGGGGGGGGGGGGGGGTGGGGGGGGGTGGGGGGGGGGGGGGGCGGGGGGGGGGGGGGGGGTTGGGGGGGGGGGGGGGGGGGGGGGGGGGGGGGGTGGAACACCAAGGCAAGCAACAGCAGTTAAGCTTAATCTCTACTCAAGGCATCTCAAACAATGCCGAAGGGAAGCGCTCCTCGCGGAAAGAAAGCAGCTGCCGAGAACATGCAGCGGAGATAAAGACAGCCTCACAACAACAAAGGAGGGAAAAATAAGAGGTTATAGAAAAAGTATTTCGAGAATATCAATAGCGTATCAGGAGCAACGAGGAAACGATCTCGGGAATGCATTGTCTAAATCTCGGGCGCGACGCTTCCCTGTCTGAGAGGGAGCTGAAGGCGGAATTGTGTAAAAAAGCTTCGGTAATTCTCGTGAGGGGGGGTACACCACAAAGAGAGCCGCAGAGGGCTGAAGCCGCGTGACAGATCCTGTTAAAGACGAAAGGAGTTATGTCCCGCGTTCCTCTAGGGAGAGCGACTGGGAGAGTGGGGTCGGAAAAAAAGAAAATGGCAAGAGGGCAGGACCCACCGTGCGTTCGACAAAAGAGGAGCATTCCGTAAACGGGAAATCATAAGAAGAAGTTGGAGAAGCCGCAACAAAGCTAAAGAGAAGCGTAAAAAAAGGTCACCGCATTCGCTTCAAGGGGACTGCAAGAGAAACAAAGAAGTAATCGCAGAGAACGTCAACGGGGGGCGAAGGTGGAACTCATACGGCGACCAATGAAAAGGAAGGGCCGAAATCGTGCCAGCGCAAGGGAAAAGAGATAAGAGCAGCAAGGCAGCATAAAGGTGGGGGAACCACTGTCACACGGACCAAATCGAGGAAGATATGCACGTGGACTAGGGTGAGTGGAAATCACGAAGGCTTCACAGAAGCAGGGGGGTCAGGAAATATTGCCGTATCATCGGGGAACTAGTTGGCAAGCACAAGAACACGCTCAGAAAAAAAGGAAAAAACGATTATAGCGCTGGAAGGGGATGACATAAATATTGAAGTATGGTAATAGCAGGAATGGGGGGGGGTCATGTGACAAGCTGTCTCAGAAGATAATGGGACAACTTAGGCATGAACCGACACCCGAAACGAATCATCGCGAGCCAATGCGGATCATCAAGGGCAAAAGAGGAGAAGTTACTGTCAAAGGGGAACAAACGATAAAAATGGGAACGCAAGAACTTGGCCAACCACCCCCGACTTTTCAGGGATATTCGTGCTAAGGAGGGTAGGAGCGGCAAAACGGGGGTGGGAAAAACCAAAGGAAAAAGAGGCTATGAGACGATAGAATGACAGAGCGGCAGAAAAGGGTAGGGGCGGGCGCTTTGGCTTCAAAGATGACGATATCACCGGGTCATGGGGTGCATGGCAAGAACTAGTGGATTTCGTTGTGCCTCGTTCAGATGGTTGTTTCTGAAAACAGGTTCCGGGGGCAGGGTACGATACTGGTTTGCTTGCTCAGAAATCCGACAGGAAGGCCGGCGAGCGAAATCGGAAAATAGAACCGGATCGTCTTACCTCTGTTGGGAAGGGGGAGCTCTAGCAAAAAAAAAAGAAGAGGGAAGAGATAGATCCAAGGACATCAGCCAGATCGAAGAAAGTTGCAAGACACTTTTCGAGAGATAGAAAACCGAGCCAAAAGCCAGGGACTGAGCCCGAAAGACGTATCGGAACCCATAAGAAAGAATGGGAAAAGAGAGGGAGGGGCCGCACGACAAGCAGCGACCGAAGAAAGACCGATCAAAAGGTCAATTGAAGGCAACAAATGCACTGTTATAGCGATTGAGCCCAACGCGCACCAAGACAAGGGCGCGCCAAAAAAGAAAGAAGAAAAAAACGACGGAGAGGGCGGGGAGGGGGTTTTTCCAAACCACCCTTTTGTTGAAAGATAATGAAGGGAAAAAGCGCACGAAATCTAAGCACAAAAAGGGGGGGGGGGTGGCAACGATTTATTGAACGTCAATTCGCGGGGTCCAAAGGATGCAGGACAGCCAAGAGGGGGATCAAGGGAGCTAAGAAGAAAGGCGCACTGCGCTGTGACCGGGGGAGGGTCGTGTGATGGGAATCAGCCGGAGCAGGGGGAAAAGAGGCCTGCGCCAATCGAAGACTACAAGGACACCACACCTGAGAGTAGCCAACGAAAAAGCAGCTTCCTCAAACAGCGCCCTCTCCAAGCGGGACTATTAACCGACCGGTATAAAGAGGGGACGTGCCAGCCAAAGAGGTTCATACATCAGCAAGATCCTCCACTTATACAAAACTGGCCGCGGAAAAGGTCCGGGGAAGGGAAGAAACTCGCACCGATCCAGAAAACTGGCATATCGACACCAATGGGGACCGCTTACAAACACCTTCGACTGAAACCGGGGATGCCGTGGGAAGAGATAAAGATTGCGCTGCAAGTGGGTAGGAACCAAGGAGGGATCTCATCTATTATTACAGAGATTGAGTGAACCAGGACGCCAAAAAGGGGACGTCGATGAACAGAATAACGCGTGTTTACCTACCGGCAAATGGGCTCCATGATCTAATGAACGCCGCATGGACGCACTGCTGGCTCAAAGAGACTGGTGAGGTAGCAGGGGAGTGAAAAAAAGAGAGCTGATTATTTGGGGAAAAAAGAATTACTTTGCCTGCTGAGGGGTGCAAATAAAACTTAAGAAGAGATCACGGAGCCACAGTTGAGAGCGGAGCGTAAGACAACTCTACCAAGGACTATACAGAGAATATCGGAAGAGGGGAGAAAACTTAGGTGACCAGATCTGCAACACCAGGGGGAGAAAGGGGCTAAGGATAGGCAACTCCATCGACAAAACTGGAAAATCACGACGAAGAGACAACGAAAAAGAAGACCAGGAACGCCAAACGATAAGCCAGTCTCTAGCTCGATAATCGCGTGCTCATATGAAGGCAAGGAAGATGACTCGAACGACGCCGCCGGAGAGAAGAAAACTTCAACAACAAAAAGATGAGAGATATCAGCGGGGAGCTAGGTCGAGGCAAAAGAAGTGCTCTCTCCCCAAGGGATCCCGCTTCTAAGAGGCCATGGAATGAAAACTGACAGTGTCTCAACAGGGAGAACCCAAAAAGTAAATCGTTGCTGCTGCAAGGGAGTATGTTTCCAAAGATGCTGAAGGAGAGAGAGAGAAAGAAAGCGATCTCGGAAGGAGTAGATCAAGGGGGAAAAATAAAAGGAAAAGGAGTATGTACCATCTTAAAAACGAGAGTACGACTGGTCAATGGGGAGTAACGATCCCGAGAGCAACATGCTAGGTGCAGAGGATACGGTAGGAGGCACAAATGCGAAAAAAAAGTACGGAAGAATAGATCTCCGTGGGGGAGCAAAAGAAAAGAGCTAAACAAGAGACCACGCATCGTTCACAAAGGAGGCACGGCATTCCGCTGAATGGAGAAAAAGAAAAAACAAGATATCGAAGCGACGGAAAAAGTGTTGGCAGACGGGGGGGAACTACAAGAAAGAGAAAGCAATGAGCGAGTGCCGGCTTGTCAAAAGAAGCGGCAGAAATTTTCAGCTAGATGAGGAAGACATGGGGAGTCAGAGGACGGTGGGGGTCCCCAGTAACAGTGAAGGGAACGCCTTCGGATAGGATGGAGAAAGTAATGAAAGATGCGCAGCATGGGGGGAGCCGGCTGGGAATATTGCCGGCATAGGAACAGAATTGCGCAGCAAAGATGTTCTACACTCAAAGTAACGAATATAACCTAGGAGAGGGAGAGGAACGTGGGACAGAATCTGAGGAGGGAAACGCGGAGTGGGTTTAAGGGAAAAAAAAAGAGCGTGCTATTCACACTGAAGATCCCTTCTATTTCATGCACCAAACCGGGACGCACTCGAAGCCGCACTGAGGGACTGAGAGAAAGATCAGCCAGGGGCCGACTGGAAAGGACGAAAGTGGGTAGACAAAAACGCGAAATTGAACCAAAAGTGCCCAACCCCCCGACTTAAGGAACCTATGATCGTGCGAGCATGCACTTCGAGGAATAAGGGGGGAAACAAATTTGGGGGTTGGAAAAAAACAACACACTCAGTACGTAGATGAGAGGGAGGGGAGGAAACGAGCGGAGGCAAGAGAAAACTTCGGCTGGCGGGGGGGAGGAAAATGAGTCGAGTATCCAAGTGCATTCAGAATAAACAGTTGTTCAGAGTGCTCGGTCCGGGTGGTTGGAGGGGATCGCAAAACCAGGGGGGGAGGGGAAGGGAACTAGACTGAGGGCTGTGACGTCAAGAAGAGGGCCTTCACCTGCAAAAAAAAGCGCAAATGAAAGGGCGGGAAAACATGGAATCGAGAGGAGAGACTTTTGAAATGGACTCTAGACAAAAAACGTAGGAGGCACAGAGTAATAACCAAGAACCAGCGGAGGAAAAGCGTAAGGGACTCCAGGGTCAGAGGACAGCGCCGCAAGTAAAAAACTACCGAACCCACTCAGGCTCGTAAACAAAAGAACGTCCAATCCAGTGCAATATGGCGCGGAAAAAAAAGATTACCGAGACAATCAACGAATAACATTGAAAGGGAACTACACAATAAAGGGATAGAAAAAAGGAATTGAAAAAAAAAAACTCAAACAGGTGGAGAGCACATCTGTAAAACATAGAAGACGCTGGTCGTGAGCGGTTGTGACCAAACCAAAAAAGGTGGAGATCCTGAAGAAGCAAGAGTCATTCAAAGAGGTTTGGGGGGGGGTCACGAGGATTGCAGGATTTACGCGGGGGGGGTGTGAAAAAAGGACGCCAAGTCACATGCCAGGGAAGAACTTAAATAGGAAGAAACGTCGCGCGGTCAGGCTGGGTAGGGGAACGTGACAATGTAATAAGCCTGGCACCCGGCCAGAGGTCTTGAGAAAAAGCCGCTGACCAGACCCAATCCCACGATTAATAAAAAAAAAAAAAAGGAAGAAGACTTCATGGTCTCGCTGCTCGCCCAGATAAGACGGAAAGGGGTGAGACGCGTTTAGACAAGGGGGCGGCAAATCTGTAAGATGCTAACCGAGATCCGAAAAACGGATCCCCACCGGCGAGGAAGCGTTTAAGGGGGAAAACAACTCAGAAGAAAAGCAAAGAAAAGGAAAGGGGACGCACCAGGGGGAAGAGTGGAGAACAAAGGTGGTCGCCTTCCAGGCTTAGCGCTCGCGGGAAAGGACCCGTTAATTTCTGTCTAAACCGCGGCAATGACTCATAGGGAGAGCGGTTAGTGCACCAGAGACCAAACAAGGGGAAAAGGATCTGCCGATAAAATGTGCCAAAAAAAAAGTCTCATTAAACGCAAAATGAAAGCCAGAATGGGAACGCTTCGTATGAGATCAACCTGGGTAGCGGAGTCGTGTCGAAAAAAAAAGATGATGGTGAAGTACGGGGTTCCTGCAGGGTGTCACAACCCTGCTCAGAGAACAGAGGCAAAAGGGAAGAAAACGATCGGGAACCAACTCGTACCAGTCGAATACTAGGGCTGAGAAGAGGACCGAAGAGAACGGACGTTATTTGACCAG
>Ga0179593_1815662_pt1 | contig 13955 bp, 18 predicted proteins | sample CZODoug2_1_08_16_FD_185931 | JGI IMG/M metagenome (GOLD analysis project Ga0179593, IMG submission 185931) | Vadose zone soil fungal communities from Angelo Coast Range Reserve, California, USA - CZODoug2_1_08_16fungal (PacBio error correction) | ecosystem: Environmental > Terrestrial > Soil >...
AGTGGGGATGAAGAAAATCGGGAAGGGGGCTGGGCTCTTTCTCCTCATACAGAAAGCAGGGTCGTTTTCCTGCGGACCAAAAGGAGGAAGAGATCTGCTCCGCTCCATTCAGGCAATAGGGGGACAAGAAATTGAGGGGCACCTGAGGAGGGAAAGTAAGGGGGGAAGAGTCTTTCATTTTCGAAGAAGAAAAAATTGTCGCGTCCGCTCTCGAAGGGGAAGAGACAGGTACAGCACCAGCGACACAGAGAAGAAAGATCAAACCAGAGGGGAGTGGAAAAAAGGCGTCGGTATTCTTTTTCTTTTTCGAAGGAGGGGGCTTGATTGACGGAATCCATAAGGAGGGGGAAGAGGCTAGCCTCGGCTAATTGCTTCTACGCAGGAGGGTCGAGGTGGGACTCCTTGCCTCAAGAGGGGGAAAAAAGAAAAAGGTGACCCCTCACCTATCCTAACATTATCTTTGATGGGGAGAAAAGAAGCAAACTTATCGCAATGCACTTTCCTCGAAGGAGGGAAAGGAGACCAAGACCTCGATCCGTCTGCGACCATTCAAAATCACGGGAAAACGAGATGAACAAAGGGAGGAAGAAGTAGCCCACTCTCTCTAAAAAAAGGGGGGGGCATAGGCACAATGTCGATTTTCCCGGGAACGCGGAAGAGAGGAGAAGGTGGATGGGAATGGGAAAAGGGGAAGGAGGGAGAAAAAAAAAAAACGTCGTTAATTTCTTTCGATCCTTTGCTGGAGCAAAGGAGAAAAAAGGGGGAGGGTAACCTTGCGCAGAAGTTCGGCACCAGGGAAATCGAAATTGAGCAGTTCTACAGCGTAGTGCGGAAAAAAGAAAAAGGAAAGCCTTCCGCCGCTTGCGAATCCGGGGGAAGAAACCGATGGCTCGTCAATCAATAACCTGAAAGAAGGTTAAGGGAGGAAAAGAAAAACGGACTCAGCAAGGAAGGAGAGGAAAGAGGTATACAAACCAGGGGGATTAGAGAAAAAGGGAAAGTTACTATTCACCGCCTTCTCGCCAGCAGGAAAAGTGGAAGGCTGCGTCTAACTTACCGACTCGTGGAAAAAAAAAAAAACGGGAAGAAGAGCATCTGCTGCAGTCAGAAAAAAGTGTCCGATTCAAAAGGGAAGGCATAGAAGGCCTGGAAAGATGGAATCTCTCGGCATCTCCGCCGTGTTATTAGGCAGAAAAAGGAGGAAAAAAATGAGGGATGATCGCCATACATATAGGAGGCGGGAGAGTCAGAATTCAAAGAGGTGCGGCTGCTCATCATCTATTTCGAAGGAAAAGAGCGATTCCGTGAGAAAAAAAAGCGATGCCAGCGTCACTCGTGAGAGGGAGAAAGAGTCTGGATCTATAAGGACTTAGAAGGAACGCGGTCTCTCCCCATCTTTTTAAGGGAAAAGAATTGTCATTGATTTCTATGCATCCGCTGCTGAGAAAAAAGAAGCGGTGGAAACCGCTCATTAGAGAAAAAAGACAGCGAAGGGAAAAGAGGAACTCTACTTCTATTCCCCGAGGGAGGGGGGACGTGAACGCGATTTTATTTAAATCAAAAGACGCGGCTGCGCGAAGAAACGAAGAGGACAGAGAACGCTGAAAAGGACGAAGAAAAAAGATTTCTTTCTTGCGGCCAGGAGCATCGGCTTCGAAGTGAAAAAGATTGGACTACTAAAAGAAAGAAGCCGAGAAGGAGGCTAAAAGAAGAAAAGGTTGTCCCATCTCAAGACGCGGAAAAAAAAAGCGCGGCAAATTGGGAATTGTCCGGAGAGGAGGAAGCATGGTGGAGGGGGTCTTCGATCAGGTGTCCGGCGTGGCACGAAGAAGGAACTCAAAAAAATCCGCTCTTTTAAATTGGGAAAAGTAAACTCCTTCCAAAAGGACCGACTGAAACTGCCCGAGACACTTCAATCTGGAAAGGGAAGGCTGTTCTCCAGTAAAAAGAAAAGAGAGTGACTTTCTTCGGGGGAAAAAAAACAGTGCCAAGAAGGGAGGGGCGCTGGGGGAGCAGTGGAAAAGTTCACTCTCATCATAAACATCCGCTTTCTCAAGAGGGAAGCCGGTGCGCGTACCCTGGAGGAACAAAAAGAGTCACCTCTTTTTTCGGGGGATAATATCAATGTCTGTTGCGAAGAGGGGGAGGGAAAGCGCCGTCATTCGCTGGTCGAAAATGAGGAGGAGGGGAATAAAGGGAAATTGGTGAAAAAAAAAGATATTCCCCGATTTGCAAGGAAAAAGGGGGGGAGACTCACCATCCCTTAATTACTGGAAGAGAAAGGGAAGGACGTCCATAACCGATTGATGAAGAGAAGGGGAGGAGGGGGGCAGCTCGGAAAAAGAAAAAAGGGGATGAACTTCTCTGTATAACTGGGGAGGGGAGGTGGGACTTTTGGATCGACCCACGGATGGGAGAGGAGGGGAACAGAAGTCGAAGGCTTAAGGGAGAACAGAAAAAACGAGGCCTCTCTACTTCTAAGGGGATCGCCATATTGTCGAAACACAAGAGAGGAAAAGAGTTCGTGATCGCATAGCCGATAGCGAGTCGCGCTTAAAAAGACCGCTAAAGTCGGAGGGAGAAGATTGAGAAGTACCCCCCCCCACTAATCAGATCCGAAAGGTTCCGAAAAGTTGAACTTGCGGACATAAGAACAGGGAAAAAAAGGGGGAGGCCCCTTTCGATTTTCGGGCAGAAATGTCGGAGGGACGAGAAAGGAAAAGGATATCGTCTGCGTAAGGAAAAGCATTTTAATGCATCACAGGGGTCTTTGATTTGAACGAAAAAGGTTAGCATAAAAAGAAAGAAAAAACGGAGGAGGATAAAAAGATATAGAAGGGGGGGAAGCCTTAGAATTTCTCAAGGGAAAAGGAAGGGGAGGTCCCACATGCTGTAATTCGCACAAGAGAAGTTGAAGGGGGAAAGCGGGGGATCGTACCGACTCTACCAGGAAAAAGAAAAGGCGGCCGATCTTCGTCATCAATATCAAGGGGAAAAAGGTTGACACTCCTCGTCATTAGGAGAAGAGACTGGCACCGGAGAAGGGGAGAAGACATCATTCATTCTCGCACTCCGAGAGGAGGAGAGGATCGCTATGCTATCGCCTAAAGAAGGGGGGGGAGAAAAAGAAAATCTGCGATCCCTCGGGACGCCAGAGGTAGGAGGCTCCTAAGAGGAAAAAATAGGAGGGCCGCTAAATAATAGCAACGGTCAATCTGGCGAGCCCTAATCTGTCAGGAGGAAAAGGAGAAAAGAAAATGGTACCGACGAATCGACTATGAAAAAATTTCGGAAAAAAGGGCTCCGCGAAAAAAGGGTTTGTACTAAATTTAAGACGGGGGAATTCCGGGATGGTGCGTAAGCCCAGAAAGAAAGGGAAGGGAAAAGGGGATCTCGATATTCAAGAGGGGAAAAAAAAAAAGTTCAAGGAGAGGGATGAGGAGCTTCCCTCACCTCCACCAAGGGGCAGCAACAGCCATTGTATCCGGAAATAGTCGCGGGAGAACCTTAAAGGGGGGGAAGAAATGTCGATCTTCCCCGGGAGGAAAAATCTTCCTACCTGAGGGAGAAGAAGGGGGATGACGGATTATTCGCGTTGACAGGGAATAGGAAAAACATCCTCTCCCTCATCGGGGGTGGGCTTCCGAAGAAAAAAGTAAAAGAGAATTGTTCAATACTGGTAGAACAGAGAGAGAAGGGTGGAAACTTTCTTCAATTTTCAAGAAAAAAATCATCTTTCCCGGGGAAGGAGAGGGGGGATGATGGGCCGGTCCAACTTACTTTTGTGCAGGGGAAGAAGGGAATTATAAGAATGCAAAAAACCTTCTTCCATTCAAGGAGAAAGTGCCTATATTTGGGGGGGGGAGAAGTTTGCAGTCTTTCTTGAGATGGAAAACAAGGACTTGGAGGGTTAGGGAGGGGAGAGGATGATTTATTTCGTACGTCCCCTAGTGAAAGCCGATTCTGCCCGAGAAAAAGAAAAAAAAGCTTACTCGATCTCATCAGGTGATTTTAAGGGGGAAGTAGGCTGGAGGGGGACCGAAAAAAAAAAGAGGTCCGATTGAAATCGCTTCACGCCGAAAAAGGGGGGAATCGATAGCGCTTTGAAAGAAAAAAAAAAAAAGGGAGGCAGCGCCGAGCGGTTTTCACCGGGCGGAAGGGTGGGGAGATGTCTATAGAAGGATCAAAAAAAAACGTTTCCGACTTTCCCTTCGCTCAACAGGGGGGAGCCGGTTCACGCTTCCGGAGAAGAGAAGGGAAAAAAGATTCAAAAAGAAAAACAGCGTGGAAGGGCATCGAGGGAAGGGGGGGGAAAAAAAAAAGGAGAACGAAGGGAGGGGGGGGCCGAGGGAAAGGGCCGCGTTCAGCAACTATATTATGGCGTAAAAAGAGGGCATTGCGATCATCGGGGGAAAAAAGGGAATTTGCTGGTCTCGTTTGAAGAAGGAATATCTTAGGCAAGGAGGCAAGGAGAGCAGTTCCTTTCTCTTTTGAGGGAAAAAGGGACAGGCAAAGAAAAAAAGGACGGAGAAGACTATTATCGATTCACCGTACTTCGAGCGGGGGGAAAAAGAGTAGAACGACGCCTATAATTTCTCGCCGCGAGAAGAGAAAAGTCACCATCGCCCAGCTTCCAGCAAAGAAAGGGCGGTTCTTGGAGAACGGCTTGGAAAAGAGAATTTAGCGGGGGGGAGGGGGGGTAAAAGAAAGGAAAAGAGTTTTCTTGATTGACTGAGAAAGAAAGGGGAAAGGAATCGGCTTCTCCGTCTTTCTAATGTAGGAGGGGGAGGTGGGCGACTGAACGCACCTTCGGTCGAAAGAGAAGGGGGGAGGAAATTTAATAACTTCGAAGGGGGGAAACCGGGGGAGATATTGTTCGTACTTTCAAGGAAGAAAAAGAGGGCCGCTTGCCTACTGCGGGAGAAAGGAAGAAATAGACAGGCGCAACCGCTAGTAACAGCGAAAGGGGGAAAAGAGACATTGATGAAGGGATAGATCTCGCAAAAAGGATTAGGGGGAGGGCGAGTTTCCCGGGCTCTTTTTCCATAGAAAAAAATGACCGCAGCGGATCGAGGTCGTCGCCGCCAGGAGAAGGAAGGAAGGCGGGGAATGCTTGCTATCATTCGGCGGACGGAAAGAAAAGATCAGGGGCGTAGAGGGGGGCGGAGAAGTTCTTCAACATTTTATCGGAAAAAGGGGATCGGCGCCCCCGCGGGAGAAAAAAAAAAAAAAAAACTCTGCTTCGAAAATCCATTCGCCGCGGGGCCGAGCCGATGCAGGGCTGGGGAGAAAACCGAGAGAAGGGAGCTGCTATCTTCTCTTGTCAAAGAAGAAATGCTCTTCCAGCCTTCTCAGAGAACAGGTTTCTTGATAGCGGATGTTCGCCGGGGAGCTGGTGACCTGAAGGGACAAAGAAGGGAAGGGGTCTCGCAGAGAAAGCTTCTCTAACTAACCGAATAAGGAACCGCTCCAGCACAGGACGGCAATCGATCAAAGGGAGGAGGAGGGACGATGACGGCACATGGCTCCTTATCAGAGAATAGATCAAAAGGAAAACCCCAAGGGGGGGTATCTCGTCATCGAAGAGGGGAAAAACGGGGGTCGTCCAAACAAATCGATGATCGGCCCCTACCCATCAAGGGAAAGGAAGAAGATCGTTGCTGAACTCTGTAACAGAGGGGGAAATTAAGATGATCCCCGAGAAGAAGTTCCAAACCACGGCCCCGCTATGCCCAGAAGGAAAAAGGAGGGGAAGAAAGAGCGTTCGGCTTCGTCGCCCAGAACGCTTGAGGATGAGAAGGCGCTACCCCATCTTTTAATCTAATGGGAAAAAAAAGAAATGTCTGGATTTCTTATGCAAAAAGAGGAGCTTCTCACCAGAGGAGAAAGAACGCTAACTCGGAAGGATCGGAGAGAGGCGCATTTATCTCTTATCGGGAAAAAAAGCTTTCTATGGAAAAGACTGGAGAGGAAGTATACGCGAGTTATCGGAAACCGCGGATGGCATACCAAGAGCGGGAAGGGGGAGAATTCCCCGAAAATCCCCTTATGAAAAAGGGGAGGGAAAATATCGGCGCATCGTTCTCCGAGGGAGCAAGAGAAAATCTGACACTACATCCAAAAAGACAGTCAAGATAAGCCGAGAATGACAAAGGACCATCTCAATAACTAGGAAAAGAACAAAAAGGGAAATCTCGGCTTTGTAAATTTCCGGCTTGGCAGATGGTCTTCATTTTGCTGGAGGCGCAGAAGGAGGCCGAAAAAAACGCTCCACTCTATAAATCCGAAGGAGAAAGCAGCCGCTTAATTCGCCGCTGAAAAGGAAAAAGGGGGCAAAAAGAAAGGCGAGGAATGACTAAAGGAAAAAGGGGGGAGTGACGTTCTTCTTGAAGAAAACAGAAGGGCCAATCCGATTGCGGGGGCAATGGGGAGTCATGTCTGAATGCAAGTAAAGGGCTCGAGATCAAGGGTAAAAAGAGGTAAAGCCTGTTGCGCAGAAAAAAAGGGGGGGCAGATCGACATCCAGTGTCACGAAGGCAGAGTCAAAGAGGTGTCGGGAGAGATCGAAGGTGGGGGCTTCAGTCTTAATTTGTGGGGAAAAAAGGCCTTTCAGGGGCGGAAAAAAAGAAAAAGCCTAACAAGGTCTAAGAGGGAAAAAGAAGGAATTGCACCTCTTATTTATTTGGGAGGAAAGAAAAGAAATGACTGGTCAGAACTACTGAAAAGAAGGGAAGTCCATAAAACCGAGGGGGAGACAGAGGGTTGAGAGGGGGTGATCACTAACAGCTTGGGGGGGAAAAAAAAAGATAAATGTTCTTGTCTTTGTAATGGGGGGATGAACGAAATAGTGACGTTGCTTAAGTAAAAAAGTCAAAGAGTTCTGCGCGACCAATAGGAAGGTAAAGAAGAAAGACCCGCGACATTCCTTTCGTCCAGGGGAAGAAAACAATCATTTCGTATCGCGAGACGATCTCTCTCAAAAAAGGAAGACGGGAATGGTCGCCTGAACTCATCCCACCACTAATCAGAGAGAGAAGAAAAAAAGATATTCCTAGGATTTGAACTTTCTGACTAAGGCAGGATAGGGGAAAAAGGGGGGAGGGAGGTATTCCCGGAAGGGGAAATTAGTCTGAAGAAAGGACGAGACGGAATCCAGCATTTTAATGCAAGAGGGGGGGGGGGACGAAAATTCTCAGGCTTGGGGAAAAAAAAAAAAAATATGGGGGGATGAAAAAGAGAGGGGATGAAAGGAAGGGGGCAAAGAGTTCGTCATTCACAAAAGAAGTCAAGACAGAGGAAGAGTTAAGCTATCTCGGGCTCGACCTAACTCGACCAAGACAAAGAGAACAGGGGGTCGACGACTCGAGGGGCGGAAAGGGGAATTGGAGAAGGAGAATCGCGCTCTCCCCCTTCTAGATAAGAGGGGAGGGTCTCGGCACATCAGGAAGAGACAAGAAGAAAGGGGGTCAAAGAAAAGTCGACTTCGAGATCGGAGATGAAACTTAAAAAGAGGGTGACTCAAGGAGATCCCGCGCTTACGCCAGGAAAAGAAAGGCCTATTCTCTTATCGATTGAGAGTGGAAAAAAGGGGAAAGGGCCGCTAGAAATTCTTACTTTAGTGTAATCTAGGAAAGAGAAGAGCCCAAATTCTCACCTACAAAGAAACGGGGGCTGAAAAAAAATTCGGTGAGGCTAGAGACCCAAGAAACAGAAAAAAAAAAAGATTTCCTAAATTTCGAAGGGGGGGGGAAATATTCCGGATGTTTCTTAATCACCAAAAAAGAGGGAGAAAAAGAGGGATCTCTGATATTCTCAAGTGGGGTGCAAGGGGTTCTTCGCAAAGGGGAAAAAAGAAGAAGTCCCGTCACCGCCAACGAGATGCAGCCACACAATTGATCAGATAGCGGAGACATCAGAACTCCTCCATCTTTCCCAGAGCGGCCCGAGGCGTAGCGCACAGGAGGAGAGAAAAATTAGTCTCTAAGCGAGGGAAGGAGAGAGGGCGCGGGGGGAAGGCATTCCTACCTGAAGAAAAGAGATTGGCCCTGTCTTGCGGACCGTAATAAACGTCAACCAAAGGACGGGGGGGAAAATCATCGTGCATACTTTCCTTCCTCTTTGAAAGAAAAAAGCGGCTCCTCGCGGAAGGGGGAAAGGGGAAAATGAGCGGATTTTTCTCGAGGCGAGGTCAAGAGGAAATGGGGTGGTCTTCAAAAGGAGACCTCATAAAAAAAAAAGGCGTCCGGCAATTCCCAATTTCCGGAGGAGAAAAAGGGGCAGTCAGTTCTTGATCTGGGAAAAGAGAAGTGAGAAGCTGCTTTGCTCGGTTATTTGATGTCGTATGACCATTAAAAGAGGGCGGAGAGGACTAGATTGGGAAAAAATCTTCTCGATGCGAAGAAAAAGGAGAGGGACATGACTCGCTGCCGATTCTGGGGGTCTCAGAAGAAGGAGGGTCCAGAAAGAGAAGGCGTTTGTTTTCTTGGTGGGAGAAGCAGCATCCCGATCTGTAATGACAAGAAGAGGAAGGAGAACAGGGATAGGGAGGGAGGGGAAGCTCTGGTGCGAAAGGAAAGGAAAAGGGGAAAAAATAAGGAAAAAAGGGGGGACATTTCATTCGCTTCACAGGGCACCGGTTTCACGCTTCAGAGAAGAGAAGGAAGGACGAAAGAGTCGACATCCCATCGGTGACGCGGGCAGCAGCGGGAAGGGTGTGAAGGGAGATGAAAAGGGATGTCGGCTTAATCCGCTGATGAGGGAAAAAGGGCTTCGACCGCGCCTGCCGCCGAGATGGGGGGGAGGGGAAAAAGAAGAAAAACGGGGAATTGGGCTTTGTCCGTTCGACGAAGAAAAGAGAGATCGAGAGGAAATTGGCGGGGAAAAAAAGTGTGTTTTATCGAGAGAAAAAAACCAAAAGGCCGGCATCGGAAAAAGGAAGGGGGAAGAAGGAGAGGATTGCGTCCTGTTCTTTAGCGGGTGAAAGGGACTATCTGTCAAAAGCAGACCTGGGGTTGGAGACGAGAATTTGTGCGCCTCGCGCTACGGAAAAGGAAAAAGAAAGGCCGCCCCCTGCGCCCTCTTCTATCACGAAAACGTCGCGGTTCTTGACTGTGAAAAAAGGTGATGGAGGAAATCGCCTAGAGCCAGCGAAAACCACAGGAGACGGGCATCCGGTTCCGACACACAGCGCTGAAAGAAAAATGGCTTCTACCTCAGGGGGGAAGAGGGGAGATGTGGAAAAAAGGAGGCGGGAGGGGGAGTAAAAGGTTACTAGCTCCGAAAAAGGGGGGGAGCCGCAAAGAGCCGCCTCCACTGATCGCAAGCACTTAATCGAAGGGAAAGCCACGAACCTCTGATCCGCTGCGACCATTCAACCTCGAAGGAGGGAAAAAACGAAAGAAAATCGCCACTTGCCTGCGATTCCATGATAGAAGAAAAAAAAAGGGGGGAGGGGGGGGGGGAAAAAAAAAGAAAAAAGGCCGCTGTTTCTCGCGTTGGCGCCGGGAGGGAGGGGCTCTAGGAGGAGAAAAAAAGGGAGGAGATCAGTGGGCGGCGAAGTACTCACAATTCATCAACGACATGTAGGAAGGGGGAGGGACACAGGGAAGAAGGAAAAAGTTCGTCTTTGACCTGAGAACTCCACCTGCGATCCAAGAAAAGAAGACAGAGGAGAAGCCTAGCAGAGCTGGTGTGAGGGAAGAGGATACCTTAAAAAGAAAAGAAGGTTTTCGAGGGAAAACAAGAACGATCCGCCTCAATGCTCCTTCCAAGAAGGAAAAAAGGACGGTTGTCTTGCTAGCGAAGTTCTGCAAGGGGGGGGAGACTAAAGAGGCCGCCGTGAGACTCGGCGGGAGACAGGAGAAAAAAAAATGACCGACTCGTTTCACCGCAAAAAAAAAGAGGGCATGACGTATCAATTGCATTGTCCGATGAAGGAAGAAAAGAGAAGAAAAGCGCACGGCACGCTACGCCGAACACGACCAGATGGAAATCAGGGCTCCTCCGCCGTATTCCGGCCAAGAAAAGGGCGTACAAAAATCGATGATCGCCATACCATCATCGGCGGAAGGAGAGTCCAGGAGAGGTTGCGGAGGGAAAAAAAATAAATTAGCGAGATCCCGATCCGGAGAAGGGTTCAAACACGGCCGCGATCCCCGCGGAAAAAGGGGATGGGGAGAAATCGTTCTTCTTCGCGGCAAGAAAGCTTCGCGAAGAAGCGTGAAAAAAAAAAAAACACGTTTAATCTTTGAATTCCGGCAGAAGAAAATGGAGTGTCTTATGCAATCCGCTGAGAAGACCAAGGATAAAAGAACGACTCTTGTGAAAAAGGGACTCTGCAAAGCGGAAAGAAAAAGCGTTTCCACTGCCTACTTGAAGAAAAAGCCACCAATACCTCCAGAATTCGGCGGTCCTTTGAAGCGAGGGGGACGTCAAAAGGCAGGTCAAAAGAGAGAATCTTAAAGCGCCGTACAAGGGGAAAAAAGAGTCTTTTTCTTTCGGCTTATGAAGGACGCTAGTTCGCCGGTGCGAACTAGTCGAGGGGACTACGAAAAAGATATCGTTCTAATCCTTCAAAAAAAAAGAGGGGTGACCAGCTCCAAGAACGACTTCAAAAACCGGAGGAGGGGGGGGGGGAGAACAATTGGGAATTGCACTTCGCTTTCCGCGGTTCGGTTGGGGGGGAACTGAAGTCCTAACAACCATTCCGAGCGAATCTAGAAAATCCCGCAAAAAAAGCTTATTACACCGCCGGAAAAAGAGGATGAACCTTGCCTACGCCCACAAAATGGGGAGCAGCCAGCACTTAGAAAGGAGAAGAAAAAGATCTGACAGGCGGGGTGACGTTTCTTTGACTGAATAAAAGGCTGTCTCTGCTTTGTAGAGATCAATGAAACGACTTCAAAAAAGAGAGAAGCCCCCCTTCCAGACTCTTGAGCGAAAAATCCGACAAGAAAAGAAGGAATCAGGGGAAGGACCTCGTGTCCTATCGACATAAATGGAAAAAAAAGACGTTGTCGAGGGCTTTATCAAGAGGAAAAGAGGGGATCATCGAGGGTCGTGGGAAAAAGAAAAGCGAAGGAAATCACGACTACCGATGGGAAAGTGGAAGGGGAAGAAGATATAGAGAAATGACAATAAGAATGAACATCTTAGGGGAAATCCCGTAATTACTTTCTAAAAGGGGAAAAACTTTCACACAGGTCCATAACCTGATTGGGATAAAAAGAGAGTGTTCGCGAGCGTGAATCACTCACATCTTGTCAGCGTCGCTTCGGAGTGGGTAAATGGGTAAGGGGATAAGGGGGGACACTTGCTCTCCAGATTCCTTTGGAAGGGGGGAAAGGAAAGGAAACAAAAAGGAAAGAATCGATCAGCTCATATTCCTCGCTGGGAAAAGCACGGGAATTCGTTTGATAAATGTAGAAAAAAAGAGGGTAGGGTATCGCATAGCCCTATCTCGACTTAGAGATGGAAAGTCGCTCCTTCAATTAGTCGCCGGACCAGAAAAAAAAAGAGGAAGGGGCAGAGCGCGTCTCATATCCTTCCTAGGAGTGGAAAGTTCTGGGACATGGAAGGTCTGGGGAGGAGATGTCGAGGGTCTGCCAGACGGGGAAGGAAGAAAGGAAAAAAGAGATAGCTTAAACGCGGCGTTAAATATCTCGGCAAAAAGGTGAAGGACCGCACTCTTTGAATTTGAAAAAGGCACGACAGCGGGAAAGAAAAAATCAGAAACGGAGTTAGTATGAAAATATATATCTGGGGAAAAGACTGAAATTTCGTCAATTCAAATAGTGGGGAGGAAAAAGGGGAATTCCTCCGACGATCTCTTTCCGTCCGCGTGAGCGACGCGGAGAGGCACCAAAAAAAGAGAAAATTGCCTCCGATCTCTTCATCAGAAGAAAAAAGAAAGAAGGACCAATCCTCGAAAACAAAGGAATAGAAAAAAAAAAAATAGGACAACCGGCTAGATTAAAGGGGAAAGGGGAGGGTACCCGGCGAACATCATTCAGGCGGAAACCAAATCTGGTAAAAAAGATAAGGAACGAAAGAGTGTTCCATATGTTTTTCGAACAAGAGGGGAAAAAAAGGAGCAAAGGCACCTAGGCGTGGATCTATTTATCAAAGGGAAACAGGGAAAGGAAAAAGGGACGGGAAGATTCAGGACTTTCTGTACTGCGAAAAAGAAGAAGCTGTTCTATCAAAAAAAGGAGGGAACACGAACATTTTAGAAAAAAACTGAAGCAAGCTGTGTCGGGGAGACAAACAAAAAAAAAAAAGCAATCGGTTATGGAAAGGGGGCTGACACGTCATTCCAGGGAGGGGGAGTAACACAAGCATAGGGAAAGCTCTAGATGGGCACAGCAGTATTCATGCTTGAAAGAAGGAATGACCGTCTCTTCACTAAAAGGGGACCCGCCAAGAAAAAGATATTCTCTGATCCAGCAAAAGAGAAAGTGACCGCCTGGAGGAAAGAAAAAGGAGGGTCAATCTTCCCAGAGGAAGAAAGTTTAAATTTTGAAAAGAGAGAGAGCTATGTGCCGGGAAGGGGAGATGAGAAGGAAGTGAAAGGAGACCTTACGCACATCCGCGAAGGAAGGGGTACTTGGCGGCCCGAGAACGTCACCGTCGACGTCCGGGTGTCATAGAACAAGAGAGCGTGTCATGTGCTTCGGAAAGGGAAAAAGCGGACCGTCGGGAAGAGGGGTCCCAGTGTCCCCTCGTCTGAATTTGAGAGATGCGCGGATAGGGGGGAGGGCTGGGGGGAAGGAACAGGATCTCCGCATCCCGCAAGAAAAGAAAAAGACAAAGTAACAGAGATTGCTCGCAAAACGCAGCGGGCCGTTTTGCCGTCTGGTCAGTGGGCAACAATTCGGGAGGGGGGAAGGTGGCTCACGGGAATTATTGATGTCGTAGTAAAAGGGGAAGGGGAATCGGCCCAGTAAGGGAAGGGGAGAGGGGGAATCCTACTCCTGCAGAAGAGTCTGAAGAAGAGAAAAGTTCTGCGGAGAAAAAGATGAGGGGAAGGAGAAGACGCGGGCCTATAACTCTCCGTAACGACGAAGAGGCTTTGGGTGGGGGGGGGGGAATCGAAGGAAAACGATCGTAAATTCGTCCGACGTCGTCATAGAAGGGGAGGACTCTGTGGCGCAGCAGCATCGATGGCGAAAAAGAAAACACTTGCCTACTTTTCCATTTAGAGAAAACGTCTCGAAAGGAAGGTCACTGCGGAAAGAAGAACGAGTTCGACATCACAGCGGTGAAGAGGGGAAGAGAGAAGGAATCAGTCCTGGTCTTTATCTCGTAAGGAGGAGAGAAAAAAGGAAGGGCAGGATTACAAAAAAGAATTTCTTCGACCGCGAATTGACCGATGGAGGAGAGGGGGTGAAAAAGAGACGAAATACTTCTAGATTCCTATATATTCCAAGAGGGGAGAAAAGAGAGGGAGTTCGCGTTGATTTATAGGGGTCATAGAAAAAAAAGGGGAAATGAAGGGGCGACGCAAAGATTATCGCTGGCCGTCCGGGCTTGGAAGTTGACTGAAAGAGAGGAAAGACGCACGATAATTTTCTCTGCGAGAAAAGGGACTCACTGTAACTGTAAGCACCAGCGCCCAAGAAGAAAAAAAGAGGAGAAAAGGGACGGTCTTGAGAAAACTTCTTGGGAAAGCGCCTTTCAGGGGAAGACGAAAAAAGGGTTCTTAAAAGACTGAAAGAGGGGACGACAACAAAAAGGAATGTCTTCGACTCCTATTCGGATCGAGGGGAAAAAAGAAGGGGGCGAAATTGGCGATACACTGTGCCGACCTTAGACCGAGGGGACAGAAACACGAAGAGGGTGGGAGGATATTGGGGCTTACTTTGAAGAAGCCATCTCAGAAAGAAAGGGAAGGATTCGGAAAAAACGATGCGACCATTCACCTCGACCGCGCCACCGACAAAGAAGATGAAGATGCC
>Ga0179593_1417028_pt1 | contig 13954 bp, 12 predicted proteins | sample CZODoug2_1_08_16_FD_185931 | JGI IMG/M metagenome (GOLD analysis project Ga0179593, IMG submission 185931) | Vadose zone soil fungal communities from Angelo Coast Range Reserve, California, USA - CZODoug2_1_08_16fungal (PacBio error correction) | ecosystem: Environmental > Terrestrial > Soil >...
TATACGGGGCACGCGTCCACGTCGATGGGATAACTCCTGTCGTCGGGTGAAAGCCAGTGTCAACCGCGTGGGCTTGGACTATGACGAGCAGTGTTATGGCCTGGGAGAGGTACTTGAATAATCTCGGGCATGTCGGAATGGGACAACGGGGTGCGAAAGTATAAAGACAAGCGACGGTGCAGGGAATGCAAAGAGGGGAATGGGGACTCTCGGGGGAAGAAAACTGTTTGGGTAGGGGCTCAACGGAAGGCGTTCGTACGAACGAGGACAAACTGTAAAATAACTTGTGTTGGGCTGATCGGGAGGCAGTGCTCTGTGATGCAGGGCTAGACTAAAAGAAAGGGGCCGGAGGGGTAGAAATGTGGTCGCGCAGCACGGGTCGAATGCCGCAGAGGGGCTTACTGACTCTCCAGAGTCTTTCTTGTGAAAAGCCAGGGCTGTCACAGGCTGAAACAAAACAGCGAAAACCACCATTCGGGGGGGCGTGAAGTCGGCGAACCGCGCCAACGCCTGGTGTGGGCCACGAGAGGTCGTGCGTACGCTGCTAAGAACAACAGTACCCGGAAGTGGCTGGAGTCGAAACTGGTCGTGAGTAATTTGACACGCAGAAAATGGGGGATTCTTGGAAACGAGGGAAGACGCTCGGGTTACTTTGTGCTTTTCCATTTCTTGGGAGGAAATAGGTAGATCGAGATGACAGTAAACCGGGAATGGGCGTGAGCGCGGCTCTGCCATCTAGAGAGGGCCCGAATGCAGTGAACTTCAGCGTAATTTGGGAGCCTGGAGCTGTCTCTCCCGAAAAGAACCCCCAGCATGTACGAAATGGGGGAGCAGGGCTTCCGAGAAAAAGCCCGACGATGTTCAACTAGGGAAAGGGGGAGGCATTTCTTACTTACCAGAATATGGAGAAACTGGTGAACTTTCCGCATTCCTGTAAAAGGAAAGCCCGGCGGGGAAGGGCCTTGTTTGGGGAGTGGAAAGGACTGGGCCGGGGTAGGCAGCCTCATGCATACAGAAGTAGAAATACTGAATTGGGGTGGAGTACTTCGGCTGTTGATGGGGGGCGCGCCTTAGCAGTGGCTTTGGTCCGGGCCCGCCAAAGGGACGTGCGAACAAGAAAGTATAGGGGGTGATCCCCAGGAAGAGCTAGTGGACCGAAACCGGGGGTCGGAAGAGGCTCGGGCACGCGGGACCCGGAACGCCGGTATGAGTGCTTGACGGTAGATGTGGAACATTGGAAACAGGGGAGGGTGTTGGAGGTGCCCTCCATCTGAGGTGAACTTCAGGGGGGGACTGGAGGATGGAAAGGGGGCCGAACATGTGATTTCCGAGGGGGAGGTAGCAATAACCGTAAAAGGGCGGGGGGCTGTGGCAGCCAAAGAGGTGGGGAGAGGAGGTGATGATAATTGGGGTAGTTATAACATGGGTGGGACGCCGCCTAATAGGCGACGTGTGTGTTGGGAGCGATGGATAGCGGAGAAAAACTGCGGACGCCTGGGGAGGAGCCCAGAAACGGGCACTCAATACATCGCAAGGATACCCAACAAGGAACAGAAGAGGACCAACAGAGGAGATGAGTGCTGGTGAACGAAGACTCTCAGCAGGGACAAGAAAGACGGAAAAAGACATGAGAAAAAAAAAAAAAGTAGTTGGACCGGGCAGGTCCCAACCAAAAGATTCCCACGAAACCAAGTGGGACAATGCAAGGAACCAAGGAGCTTACAAAAAAAACCGGGGGGGGGGAACAGCTCAGGCGAGGAAACAAAACAAGCCATCCGGACGGAGAGGAGGATGAGAAAAAAAAGCGACATGTACGAATAACTCAGAGTATGAAGTAACAGAACTCCCAAAGGACCTGGGAAATAGGAAAGTAGCAGGACTAGGGCCGGTAGAACGACCGGTGATTGGAAGGGGCTCCGGTGTTTGCACGAACGCTGATATGCGGAAAAATAGTAACAAAAGTCGAGAAAATTAATCGGACTTCTGGGGGGTTAGCAACCGCGAAACAAAACCGATATAAACCCAAGGGAAGCCAAAGCAGTTCAAAAGGAACAGATGAGAAAAAACACTAACAAAAAGACCAACATTCACTGGGGAAGGGGGGTGTCATATAGTCTTGAGGAAGAGCAAAAGTGTCGGTCCTAGGGGCCACCAGTATGGGTTCACGAGCTGTCAGATTGCAAGGAGGCGAGGGCCGTTTCATCTAGGGAACAAATGAAATTATGTCGGGGAAAAGGAAACTGGAGAAAAGATCAAAAAAAAAGTAAACGCAATGGAAAAAGTAGGCAAGACGGTCTGTTTGGGTACGACAGAAAAAACCCGGATGAAAGAGTTCAGGGGAGAAAATAACAAAGGTTTGAATAGCAAGAGCAGGGATAGTCTAATAGGCGTAAAAGGAAGGTCGAGAACCGCATGAGAGGATCGGCGCTAAAACACACACTGAGGAAGTGGTAACGGACGCGGCTTTACGGTTGGTCAGCGGAACAACCTCCATTAAACGTGCAAAAGAAGGTCCTGAGGGAAAAAGAACCGAAACCAACAGCCCGAGGACGGGGAAAACTCATTAAGCCACAATTGACTTCATGGACTTGCTCGCGTGGTCCTTAGGAATTACACGGATTCGAAGGGGGGCAACATAGGTAAAACGCAGAATGGAATCCATGGGCAAAACGCGGAAAAGAGAGTCACGGATGACAGAGAATACAGCGCGACGGAAACAACGTGCGAAGTGGCAATGAAAGCAGCCCGGTCGTCATGGAGCAGAGGGAACTAACGCGGCGCAAGAGCAAGTACACATCGAAAAGAAAAAACCTCAGCCTCCAACTTGGTGGGACACGGGGGGGGCTCACAGAAGCATCCAGCTTGATCTCAGCACTTGGGTCCAGAGGGGGGAACAGAAAGAAAAACTCTAACCTACTCACAACTACAGTCACACCATAAAAAGTATCTCAACAAGAATGAAGGCAGAGTTGGTGGGCACGGCCAAAACAGCAAAGGGCGCCCCTTTCTGACATCAGCAGATTGTGAGGCAGAGTAGGCAGATAGAGACGCAACACGAGCGAGGGCATGCGGTCAAAAGTGCGCAGATGCGGCATGGGCAAAGTCAAATTGTGGGGGAGGAAAGCAAAACCGAAAACCGTGGAGGGGGGCACAAAATGAAGAGACGTCATGTAGAAACGACAACTCCCGGAAGATGGGTGTATCACAGGATCCGGGGGGGCGATCACGTCTTAACAACCAGGTAAGAGCATGGTCTCTGGGTCCAAAAAAGAAATGGGGACTATAAGAAAATTTGTAGAAACGCGTCGGCGCCAACCAGCGGGCCCTTCTAGATGGGTTTTCACGTGCTCAAAGAAAAGAAGCCCTGACGAGTGACGCACGAGTGATACAGGAGCAAAAAGGAAAGCAAAAAAAATCGTATTGACCATACAAGTAGCGAATACCACCGAAAGCGAGATTTCCCAGAGAACGACGAAGGCATACGCGTAAAGCCCGCCTGATCAAGGGGGGAGGGGGTCAATATTTTCGTCCGCGCTTCATGTAGGAAAAAGGACGGGCCGGCTGAGTAATAGCAGAGCATTAAACCTTTCCTCTAGCCACAGAAACAACAATTCGCGCCCACTTTTACGCGAGGATCGCAGGAGTCAGTGATGTAGCTACCTCAGGGAAAAAATTAAGGGCCCCGTGGGGTGCGTCCAACGAGCGCGACGTGAACAGTCGTTACTGGAAAATAAGATGGTTGCCGAGGAAAAAACTCCGTTCCCATAAAAGGGGACCACCATTTGTGGGGGAGACCCTTGCAGCCCGGGGGGACTAGTTGGGGGGTTGGATGCGGCAGGCTTTGCGGGCCGCAACGTGGAACCCTGCTCCAATATTCCGGCGGAAGGTCTAAGCAGACAACCTATCCTTGATAAAGAGCTAACCAAAACTCCAATCCAAAAAGAAATTAACAGAGGAATGTCATGGGGGGGATCCGTCAAAACTTCCAAGCCTCGGGGTGGTCTATAGGGGGGGTCGGACAAATCCTTTCAGGAGTTCGCCTCCGACTAGTGGAGGAGCAGAAGGCGGCAAAGGGATCCTCACAAGTAATTGAAATATTTCTCTCCTGTGCTTCCAGTCGGAACGGCGCACCAAAGGAAAGACGAATCCTTACTGCTTAGAGGAGAAACTGTTCAAAGAACCGTAGGCCAAGAATCCAAACTAATCTGAGAAAAGTGGCACGCTCGAAAACCAAGACCGTCGATATAATTCCAGAGTCTTTATGACAGGATTCGCCATTCGGTGGAAGGACATTGGAGCTAAATACAAGCACCGGTGGGGAAAAAGGAAAAAAGTCGATTCTCGAGTAATGATTATTATAAGACGGGGCGGGGGGGGATTGCCAAGGGCAGGAACTGGAACGGCATCGGAAGGGACACGCAACAATGCCGCAACTCGAATTAAAATCAGTCGGCTCACGGAAAGCAGATCTGCGGCTGCGACACTTGTTTCGAGAAGGGGGGGGGAAGAAGCGACACTAGCCGTCGCACCGTTTTAGTGAAGATAAAAGGGAAGAGCTGACGTACTGGAGTATTGGAAGGCTCAGATACCAGGCTATCTCAACAAAGAGGAAAAGTAGATTATATCTGCAGTTGGGGGTTGGGAGCACAATTCACGGCTCAAAATACGAGTCACACCGGGAGGCTTAAAAAAGGGGGAGTGGCCTCCGAGGGCTAACGCAGTGAGGCGTGAAGAGTTGATTTAAAAGTCTCAGCCGCCAAGCTATTGTCATTAGAGACGGTTATTCGAGGTGTAGGGATGTGAATCTCCAACAAGGACCGATCGTTCTTCAGCCAACAAGAGGGGAATCGCCGTCGTGCAAACTATCCGCCCATCGCAGGACAGGCCTGTACATACTTGAAGGGGGAAACGTGTGACCTGGGGGGACAAATTGTATTCCTCTTGGACGAGGAAACCGGTCGGAACGGAAGATGAAAAGAAGGCGATTGTATCCGGCGGAATCGGGGTTTTGTCAGTAGCGAACACCTTCGTAGTGGCGGGTAAGGGAGTGGAGCCATCGAGCGCAAAAGAAGTGTACGCAGGCAAGAGACACCAATTACAAAAGGGTCCGGTAACGGAGTTGGCCGTACTCTGGTACAAAAGTGACGGTCTGACACACGTGGCGGCCAGTGAACAGCAAAAATGAACGCCCTGTTCTTATGCCGGTTCAGGAAAAGGGGGAATTAGAGTGCCAACAGCAAGGAGGCGGACCTGGGGAGAAAAATCGGAAACAAATGCGCCGGAAAGCCACAATGGTAGACGTCAGGGATGTTTTCCGAGGGAAAAAGCTTTAGGTACATGGTCAGCGGTATTGCCATGTGGGGGTCTTCGTTTCCTGCGGTTCACAAAAATACGGGTGTGTGGCTAGAAAGAAAAAACCAGGTGCGGGACCGGGGCAGATCTCACAATACGCCAAAAGGAAAAAAAGGCAAAACGAGTGAAAAGGGTTGAGGCCCGAGGGGGAAAAAAACCCATGGGGCCACAAGTGAGAATGAATCGTAGGAGGAAAGAGGCTAAAACCGTGGGGGCTTGAAGAGACGCCATGGCTCAGGTGCCACAAAGCAGGGAAAACATCTGCCGATGATAGAAGAGGGTACCCATAACCACTACGCTCAGGCACCGGGCGTGCGCAGTCTAGCGAGGCTAACAACTTGAAGGATGGTGAAAGAACGAGAGACGTCAGAACTGGCGAACAGGGAGGAAAAGGTATTCTACCCGATCCTGACAATGGTCTTTGCCAAGGAAAACAAGGGGGACAAACCGCAGGGGCAAACGAGGTGGAGGGAGAGGGAGGAAGGCGAGGCTGTGAAATGACAAAGGTGGAAGGTGGTATTCGCCGGGAAACTAGCTCTGGTCAAATAAGGGCCGTTGGCCCATTGGCCGGCTTGCAGTTCTGTCGAACATGGCTGGGAAGGGATTCTTCTCGACAGGTGAGAAAAAAGAGAAGGCTGGGGAAACGCCTGCGGGCCCGTCGCAAGGCAGTGAGTGGCGCACGGCACGTTTTACGAAATGACTAATCAGTCGGTAGAGGTCGGGTCTCTGCAGGGAAGAGAACGAGGACTCCGTCTCGGGCATGGCGGGAGGAAGGCCGAGGGGGGATCTGACGCCAGGAGTTCACTTGAGGCCGGGCGGGAGAGGAGGAGGCTCACGCGTGGGGAACAGTTCTCCGCGCGGGAAAACCCGAGGGGAGAAGAGACGAAAAGCCGAAAGAAAAAAAAAACTGAGTGAATAAGCATTGGTCTCAGGTTTGTCTACGCGGAAAAATGGGGAGGTAGGGGGGGAAGGGTTCCGTTTATTAGCTGCACAGGGAAAGGCAGGAGAAGGCTCACAAGAGGGAAAGGGCGGCTGAAGAAAAGGCAGGGCGCGCGGTGGGGTTGAAAACCCGGGGGGGACGAAATTGTGTGAGAAACTGGGAGTGACTTTGCGAACGCTAATGGAGGAGAGGCAGCCAATACGAGACATCCTTCTTGGGAACATGAGCCAGGATGAGACGCGAGGGGGAAAAGCATCACACAAATAAGAAACCGTGGGTTGTGGCTAATCTCGTGGGCAAGTCTGTCGTGTAGCGTCGGAGGTGAACGGAGATTCTATCTCCGCGAGACGCGAAGGTTCGGACAAAGAGTGCGGCTGGACCGTCGGGGATGCGTGGAGGGGGGTTGCAGGGTCGCAAGGTGTTCGTAGTGTGGCCTCCAAGAGAAACCAGCGATGCACGTCACTGTTGGACGTCAGAAAGATAAACGAAAAAGTAAAAAAACAATCTCCGGAGATACTTCGTAAACAAAGCTTCTCGAGCTCAAATTCTACACCGTAGCTTGAGTAAGATTTCCTACTAAAAAAGGGGAGTTGCCGGTCTTGGAGGGTGGGTGACAACACTTGGACAAAGGTCTAGGCGCCTGGCTGGGAGGATGAAAAAGTAGGGGCAAGAGTCAGGCGCCTGTGGCGCCAGCCCATCGCTAGATGTCCACTATACTGGCACAAACCATGAGGGAGGAGTCCCTTTGTATACTTAACTTGCTGTCTTTCTGATGCAGGGACAGACAGGAGGAAAAACCACATGACCATGGGTCCAGCAGCGGACCTCGAACCACAGACAACACATAAGCAAATGGAAAAGTGTGTGTGGGGGAGGTAGGGCGTGGTCGAGCTGTTTTGTTGTGAAAACGATCACGGTGGGGTAGTTTCTGGGGATCGGTGCGCAAGGGTAATATTGGGGAGGTGTAAATATTCGGAGTATATGGGGCAAACCATAACAGACCCGTGTACTTTGAACGAATTCTGAGAAAGGTAAAATAAGGGCCACAAGTGACCATACATGCTGAGTTGCTGTTGGGCCCACTCGGTGCGAGGGCCAGATTTTGGGAGACAGGGGGGGTACTGACCAACCTTGGCCTACCTGCATTAAGTCTTGCCGGACTTAAGCTGGGATATCGGGAGACTGCATACGGTAACGTGTTTGCAAGATGCCGAAAACTCCTCAAAAGACACTAGGGGGGAAGGGCTTTTTTTCAGAGGGACATGTTGAAGCCTAGGTTGCCAGGTGGGTGGAATCAACGGGTGGGTCCGGGCCGGGGGCCAAATCTTGGTGGGAATAGCCTGGTGGGGGGGTCGACGTATGGTAGAAGATGGGGACAACAAAGCGCCACTAGCTGATTTAATAGCTGATTTAGTGTGGGCGGGCTACAATTTCTCAAAGCAACGACTCGCAGAAAAGTTGGTACTAATACCAAGCCCCCGCAATGCAGGCACGATGACGTCGAAACCACCACCAACAAGCACGCCCAAGGAGAAGAAATCTAGGAAGGCGTGACGTTTATCCTGTCGGGGGGCGAGTTCACACCGGCCTGTGAGGAAGACATGGCAAAAAGGACAGAAAGTCAGTAGGGAAGCAAGGGAGGCTCAACAGAACACATTTAGAATAAACTGGGTTCGTATCACCATGGGGAATCTCATTCCACAAAGCGTGTTGCAAACAGAATATTCAAACGGGGCCCCGACACAAAAGAAAGTTCCATCGGTTTCTTAACGTCACAACTCAGAAACGCAGGGACCGGCAGGGGGGTGAAGCTTCCACGGGCAAAAAAAAGTGTCTTCTAGCAAAAAGTGCAGGGATCTACGGGGGACGAGGATCACCCTGGGGATACGTGGGCACAACACAAGCGAGGCGTACCAAGCCCCCAAAAAGAAAATAAAGCAACCACCATCGGACAGGAACATGAGGATGAAGAGGGGATGACATTTAAACAGCAAGGCACGCATGAATCCAGTGCACCGTCTAAAAAAGTTGGTAAACGCGGATAAATGAAAACAAAAACCTTCCACATTGACGGTGAGGGGACGCTCTAACAAGGGGAGGCCGGGGGGTCATTAACGAGTGCGGGGGGGAAAAAACAAGTGGGGGACAGCAGTAAAGGGACGTCAAAACAAAGATGTACTACAAGCAGAAGTCGGAGGGTGGGGAAGAGCTGAGTTCCTAAGATGGAGTCGAGTAAATCGGAGAGACAAACAGGCTTCAACAAAACCACAACACACGCCATATTTAATCAAGGCAAAACAGGGTAATTATTACGGCAAAAGGAAGACCGGCAGGTAAGCAACTAGTGAGCGAGGTAGCTAAACAGTTAGGAGATGCAATCGGGACTAGATAGAACAGAATAAAATTACAGGGCGAGAAACACGAAAGAAGAACTTCTGAGTGGCAAGAACTCTTTTGTGAACAAGCAAAAGACCACATCAAAACACTGGACACTATATAAACGGAACAAGAGTGAAACCCGAAACAATCCCACATTCAGTACGAAGGAGGGAAGGACATATAAAATCAGGGGGCACGATACAGATCAAACGGTATGATGGGGGTGCTGTGAGAAAGCCGGCCACGAGCCGTGCGAAGTTCCACGGTGCCAATGACCGTAAAGTCGGTAGCAAAGACGGTCCAGCGGGAGACATAAAAGAAAAGGTGGCTCGGGCGCGGTGACGCAACTCAAAAAACGCGGCAGGATAAAATAAAGGGGGGGATCGAAAAAACTCCTGGCCACTTGTATACTTCCTCGACAAAACACGTCGCATATTCAGGTCAAGCGACTTCAAGAATGACTATGAACTCTATCCAAAAATGGGATGTCTTGGGTACTGAACGCAAAACCAGAGGATCAAGCCCGTCAAGGCTCGGGAACCACTTAGGTTCAAGGTGGAAGGCGGGGGGGGGCTGAGATCACGGTAAAATGGCCACCGAGTACTGTTTAATCTACAAAAAGGAAAAAAACAAAGCCCGTGCGAAAGCAGCCACATCAACGGACAGCGCAGGTCGGCACTCATAGGAGACTGGCGAGGAACACGTAATCGCCGAAGAGCAGATGTCAAGCAGCGCACGTTGCAGGTCAGGCCCCGTGCGTGCAGAAAAAATCCAAAGTCCGCCGTGCGCGCCGAACCGGACGCCCTTTCCACACACTTTATAGGGAAGGGGGCAGCTAGGAGAGGGAGAAGAAGGCCCGGGGAAAAACAACAGTCTGCATAAAAGCGAAGCGTTGGCAATGCCAGAACACCAAGTCAATCAAACCAGGAAGAATGAAAACATCCTCTAACATGAGGTGAGGTCCATAGCATGAAAGGGACAAGGAGCAAGGAATCCCGCCCCTCAGGGGAAAATGGTTGAAAAGTTCTCCAGGGGCGAAGAGGACACGTCCTCAAAAACAGGTCGCATCACATCCCTGGCTCTAAAGGTTTAGCTCAGGGTAGATCGGCGCAATCACATTTTCCAGGAAGGCTAGACAGACAGTTCTAGTGGAAGAGGAGGATTTTGATAGACGTGGGAGAGTTCAGCTGATAGGGAAGCGTAAGTTTGCTCCTGGTCACCCACGATCCTGGTTGCCAGGGCGGAAGGAGGGATTTCCGGACGCGACTTTAATGGGACGGGGGGGACAGAAGGGAGACCACGGCGAATTTAGTGAGGGTGGGGGGGGTCGGGGGCAGGGCAGCAAGTCCTGGCGAACAAACCCGCAGAAACAGAGGAAAACACAAACGGCTTGACGAGACAAAATCGCAACCAACAACGCAAACAAAGTAAAAATAGAGCGAGCGACACAGTGATCAAACCTCAAAAGGGTCTTGCAAAGGGGGGGGGAGAAAGCAAAGGGGGCCGCCGGGGCACTATGTGGGGCGGGGGGACTCAATGGTAAAATGCAATAACTATCACTACCCGACCTGCATTGCGAGCAGGGTAGAGGGAGCCGAAAAAAGGAAACCTCAGGAAAAACAGAAGGAGGCCGTAGAATGCATGCCCGTTCTGGCCTCGCTGAGCCATCCATCCAACAGAATCACACTGGTGTACGCCGAACAAAGCAGTGGGGATACAGAAGCCCGGATCGATCGTAAAACGGTTGCCGCCATTGCCAGAGGAGGAAGCGGTGGGGGGGGTGGAAAAGAGAAACCTTAACCGGGGGGGGGAAAACTCTAAACAGAGAACGGCAGAGGGAAGTTTAAGGAGAGAAGATAGTGGAGTGGACACACGCTGTGTCCCCGGCAGGGGGTGGCGCTTGGTCGATTAGCACCAGGCGAACAGAAAGGGAAAAAGTAAACCTTAAGGCGCATGTAAATAATACAACAACGGACCTAGAGTTTCGACTATGGTGTGTACATTCGAGAAACCACCAAAGTGGGAGGCTGAAAAGGCAAACTTGTGAAGCGTGATATGTACCAGTCAGAAGCTTAAATATAACGGCTCTATCTCAGAAACAACCAACAGGGGGGAGGGCTTTCTAGAATCGCGACGGGGGGGATTTTTATCCACCCCGAGAAGGAAAAATGAAGCGGTGAAAGCACAAAGATGGTCAGAGTGAGACCGAAAAACGTACATGGTACGGCGAGATACCAAAATATTCAAGAGAGGGAAAAGTTTCTTAGTGAAGCGAAGCCTTTTTATGGGAGGGCGTTGGGGAAAAAAAAATCCACATAGGAAAAAACAGGGCCATGAAGGATGGGGCAAAAGCAGAGAGAATGCATTACGAAAAGCCCTGCAGAGGGCGGACCTTAACAACTGGGGTGAGGTAGACGTGACACCTAGCGAGGCGAAGGGACTACCTAGGAAAGGACAGGGCGAGATTGATCCGCGGAAGGTTGTAAAGGTTGTGTTGCGGTCCAAAGTTGCAAAGGACATCGCGGTTATTTAGGGGAGCACAGTCGGGAACAATAAAGTTGTGGGGAAGGAAGGAGAATCTAAATGGAAAGGGAACGCGGAGGTCGCGTGCAGCTTCACGCGAAAGCGAGATAAGATAACGGTGTGACTCCTGCTAGCAAGGGTGAAAAAGGAAGAGGCCTCCAGATAAAAGCACAAGCAAAGCAGAAAGGCTGACAAAGCCATCCTCAGTTCAGATCGAAGTGGGGGAAAGTTAAGTTATGGTGTACAGGAATCGTTAGGGGGGGCGGGGGGGGGGGGGGGTGCGGAGGGTGGCAGTCGGGCTCGGGCGGTAGCATTTGCAAAAAAGACCGGTGCCAGTACTTTGTGCATATGCACCAGAAGAAAAACCAAACGAAGGCCCAAGTGTGCGCTGGTGAGGCCTGAGGGTCCAAAAAAAACGGAAGGCCCCTTAGTACGCGACCCCCGGAAATGGGGAAACTCCAGTAGGATCACCAACGTGTGGGGACTAAACATGACTGTTCAACTGAACAGGAGAGGCTGCGGCCGAGTAGAACAGGGGGAGCATCAAGAGAGGGGGAGTGGGTTCAGCAGTCAATCGCAGAAGGTGTTCAAAAGTGAGGGACCGCCATGGGGACTAAAGGGTGCTAATCTCAGAGGGAAGCAGAGGGTCTGAGGAAAGGGAAACGCGGACGGAATTTCTTGTGAAACTGAAACCTGACTAGCGCGTATCGAAGACAACATCCAGTACGCAGGGGGAGGGCCGACGACGTTGTCAGGGGGATCTTGAAATCTCCGAGGGAGGGCGGGCGGGAAAGGGTCGCATCCGCCGAAAGGGTACTCAGAACGCAAAATGGGGCCGAATTGGAAGAACCTCGGGAGCTCCCGAGTCAGGGGAGTGCTCTGAAAAAGGGAGAAGAAAAGGAAGCGGCGAAGGGCAACGGCGGTCTATGACGGGGTCGCGGACCACCGCCGATGGCATGACGACGGAAAGAGCTGGATTGAAGACGACCGCACGCCGCTTCTGACCGTAATATCATGTCAAAGGAAGGATCAGGAGGGGGGGGAACATAAACAATATGGTGCCTGGCTGAGAGGGCCAAACAAACTGATCGAGAAGTAGGATACATGGCGTGTTCTCGCGGGAAATCGACCGGGCAGTGAAAGGGGAGGAGCAAAAAGTGAGAAGGAAGACCACGCCGCTGACTCTGCAGGTCTGTTGGATACTAGGGGAAAGTGTTACGAAACTGAAGAGGGCCACGGTGAGTGAGGGAGCCGCGAGAGAGTGATTAGCGGCATTCTAGGTATCATCTAAGGGATAATGGACATGGGCGATCGAGGGAAGGTGGAGAGCTGCGGTGGCCCGACAGTACAGGGCAAAAAAGGGGAGGAGCTTGGAGTCCTGCTTATGGGAGTGATGAGGGGCGAGGGGCCCTCTCAGAGGACTTCTTGTATAGAATTGTGGGGGGAGGCGGGGAAACAAGACACGAAAAACTACCTATGGGTGGTGTTGTGTGGCGGTGGGGGGGGGGGGGGGGGGTTTACGTTTGTTGGGCCTCACTGTTCTCTAGGTTGAAGGAGAGAAGGTCTGTCAGTGGTAAATCGAGCGAGTCGCGTGAAATAGGTTCAAAACTGTCGGGAATCTCGTAGGTGGAGCTATTTTTTTATGAAAGTGCTGTCGTGACGAATTGATGTGACTGAGTCATTCTCACGCGAAACAAATAAGAAACACTGCGTCTTCGGGGTCGTCTCCGTCCAGGTAGTTGGAGAGAGGAGAAACGGAAGAGAAGGAAGGACAGAAAATGTTGGGGTCGTCTATCCTTACCGGCTCGTGACGCTGCCGGGGAGGAGACGGGGCAAACCTACACGTGATCAAGACCGGAGGGGTCACGTGACTCTGACTTCGTTGTGCCCTTCTAAGGGGTCTGGGTTTTGCAGGACAAAGGGAGGGGCGAGCAGGTAATTCCAAATATACAACAAGAGGAAAGAATCGGGGGGAAGGCATAATTTTACTTCGATGTCTGGTGTACACCGCTGGAACACATTAGCGATACACTTGGCAAATCACGGAAGAAAGGGGGAGAAAGGCAAGGGAAAAGGAAGATTCCAAACGAAACAAGTGAAGGCAAAGCTCATGGAGGTCTCGGGGGGGGGGGGCCAGCAACACGAAAAAAGGGTTCAAAGCTGGGGGGGAAGGATTGAAGTGTGAGGAAGGTGGAGATGGGTTGCCGGTGTGCATGTCTGTTGTCTGGAAAAAGGAGGGGGAGTGGGAGGGGGCGAAGTAACAACCTAGTTAGTAAGTGTAGCTCCCATGCATCCTTAATGGTGGTTGCTGTTGAGTTAAAGGCGTGTTGCTGGGCCTACCTCAAGGTGAAGAGAGGAGGGGGGGGGGCGAAATACGTTATTTAAGAAAGACAATTTACCTGGAATAGTGATATGATCGTGCGAAAGGAGAAGCTCGAATAGTGGATAGGGGCTAAACGTGACAACGAAAGGAGGTTTAGCTGCGTTGCAGTTCCGGGAAATTGAGATACCCTAACCCATTAAAGGGGGGCTGCGCTCGCCTAAAAAAGAAAGGTCAAGGGCAGGGTGTGAAGCCAGCCGGTCACTGTTGCGCGTAATGAAACCCGAGTTTGGGGGATGTGCGTAAACTGACGGCGCCCATAATAGGGGGGAGCAAATTTGCAGGGCAAGGATCTAGGGAGGGGGGAGGACGTGGTAAAAAGCTAAGCAATTAGACTCCAGAGGTCTGGTTTTGAGGCTGGAGACTCTACCACATCTCCT
>Ga0179593_1448730_pt1 | contig 13954 bp, 21 predicted proteins | sample CZODoug2_1_08_16_FD_185931 | JGI IMG/M metagenome (GOLD analysis project Ga0179593, IMG submission 185931) | Vadose zone soil fungal communities from Angelo Coast Range Reserve, California, USA - CZODoug2_1_08_16fungal (PacBio error correction) | ecosystem: Environmental > Terrestrial > Soil >...
GATAGCAGAAAGAGTAGAAGTTAACGAAACTTTTGAAGAAGGTAAAAAGAAAAAAAAAAGATTAACTCAGCACCTCGTCAGCCAGGATGATCTAATCTCTACGGTTCAAGGCCTCAAACAAGAAGTTCCAGAGTGCATAAAAAAAGAAGATAAGTGAGCAGGTGCAGTTGAATAGCTGCAAAAAATCTCCACAATCAATCTGTTGAGAAGGCAAACCAGAAAGGACTATGAACACCAAGGTGGGGGGGAGAACCAGGGAAAAAAAGGGCGACAAGGCCCAACCTTTGATGACCAGTAAAAGGGGTAAGAAAACTCAGATTAAATTGTCCAAGCCCGACATTGGGGACAAGAGAGCAAATAAGGCAGAAAAGGGAGAGAGAGCAGGGGAGAGGACTCCCGGCCCCAGGTAATGGCAGTCGCCCGTTGGCAACGGAGAGAAGATCACACAACACAACCCAAAAAAGGAGGAGGAAGAAAGAAATAACTCCCGAATTGGACTGGATAGCCTGGGAAAAACCCCCCAAAAACACAAGACCGCAGGAGATTTTCACCCTGACGGGAACGCCACAGTCTGCAACAAGAAATCTATCATAGATAGCCCTCTCATCAAATGGGCTAAAGGTGGTGGCGGGGAAGCCGACGCCGATAGATTATTGACCTCTGGGGAATAAAAAACCGCTGCACTCAAGGAAAAGCCAAGAGGAAACTCGAATAGGGCTCTGCAAAAAAAAAAAAGTTTCCTGAAACCCTCGGTTCCGAGCGTTAAGGGGGGGCAGGACGGGTCGAACGGCTTTGGCAAGGAAGGGCACCGAGAATCGGCAAAGAGTTCCTCAAAAGCGGCCGACGGGACTTCCTTGGCACGTCCAAACGAGGGTGGCGGGCACCGAAAGCGAAAGGAAAAAGCGATCCTACGGGCCACGGGTGGCGTCTAAAAAAATCTACCTGCCGGGACAATGCGATCAAACAGGGGAGTGTAAAGCGGTAACGACATGCTCAAACGGTTGGGGCAAAAAAGCTTTGAAAAGGGCCAAACGCTGGGGAAAAACGGAGAAAACGAATTAAGGGGATTTCGTCAGGGGGAGAAAAAAAGTTGGGAAGCAAGAGAAACAGACGTCTCCCATCCCAGGACGGAGTCGGAGGGGTTCATCCAAGGACGTGCAAAGGGGGACAGGAAATGAGAAGAAATCCGAAAAAAAACGGACTCCTGAAGGGTCGAATCACGTCTTTTAAAGACCTCTGTCGGGTGGTCAAAGCAAAAACGATCGTGAACAGGGGAGGGCCCAGTTTGGTTTTTGGGTTTGAACCGGGGGGAAAATGGAGTACCGAAAGAGGAAGCAGATGCCCGAGGTCTGAGGGGGGGAGGATCAAGGGACAGCGGTTATCGAAATTGACAAGGAGGGGGGGGGGCAGTCAACAACACCCGAAACCAACGGGCTTGGGGAAGGAAAAGTTCGCGAGGAAAGGCAAGAGCAGGAGACGCGGGGGGGGAGCAGGGGTTTCAGGTAAAAGGGGGTAGCTCCATGGAAGAAGCTTGCGCGTTGGGGAGTGTCGACCACAGTGGGGGGGCAAAAAGCCGAAGGGAAGTGAAGATAAAATGACAAAAAATCAGGGACCAGGGGAAAAAGGCAGATTCAACAGAAAGAAAAATTAACAAAAAAATTTGAAAAACTATAAAAAAAGAGGGGTTGGCACAACTGAGAATGCCAACTACGATGCACGCCGGGGTGGAGGGGAGGCCAGGGAAACAAAAAGTGGGTGCCATCGCAATGAATGTTTGTGAAGAATGGAAGCAAAAAAAAAGGAAAAGGGGGGAGGGCCTATCTCAGACCGGGAAAGTCGATGGGCGGACCGGTTTTGGTTGTTTAACGGACGAAAGAAAAAGTAACTGGATGTCATTGGAGGGGGGGGGGGGGGGTTTGGGGGGGGGGCCAAGAGGGGGACGGGGAGGGGGGGTGAAAGAAAGGGGGGGGGCAAACAGGTCAAAGGCATAAGGACCTATCGTGTCCACCTAAAAAAATGGGGGGGGGAACGTGAATAAATAACGCGATTCGCTTCCCTGATGGGCAGAGTGATTAACATCCCAGGAGAGCTTAGGAAATGGATTGCAAGAAACTGGGAAAAAGAAGATAACGAGATTTGTGGGTCTACTTGCCATAATTCTCTCGCTTTCCTGGGGAGAAAGGGGAAAACACGGGTGGGAGTGGGAACGTTGAGGGGAAAAGCTAGGACGGAATGCTTGAGATGCCTCTATGCTGGGCTTGGCTGATAAAAACTGTTTCGAGGCAAATGGGAGGGGGAAAAGGAAAAAAAGGGTCGGCAGTTCAATCATCATCGCAAACCTCCCTAGGAGCAGCCAGAAAAATGATGCATGCGGGGCTCCAGGGTGGTTTGGCCGGAGACTACTACATTAAAGAAAGGAGGAGAAGGGAGGAACACGAGAGCAGAAAAAAATCCAAAAACCTCAAAAGTCGGGATCCCCGAATAGGTTGAAGGTCGGGGGAAACTTTTTAGACCGTGGAAGTCGCAGAGAGGAACCTCGCCACATCTTTTTTGGCGCAAATCAGTTGGGAAAGCAGCTAGGGTGGGGCGAAAAAATCTGTATGAAAAAAACATGTTTTCGGTTTGCTTCAAAAAAGACCCAAATTCTCCTCAGTCAGGGGGGGGGGAAAACAGGTGGCCAGGGAAAAAAGTGGTCGCAACTCAAAAGGGAAAATCCCTATTGGGTTAAGCAGGGCACAGCTGAAGAGGGAGTCTTTCCTGTTCAACTGAACAGACGAAATCGCCCAAGACAACGGAAGAGCGGCGGCAAAAGATCCAGCGCATTCAAGAATACTCCCAACGTCCGACCAGGAAAAGGGGGGAATGGGAAAAAAACGATCAGAACAAAGGGAGTCTATCGCTTTTAATGATAAATCAAATTTCCAAGCCCGGCCGAAACAAAAAAAAAGGAAGATGTGGAGACCAAAAAATAGGGGGAAGAACAAAAAGTGGGGAGAGTCAAAGGGAACAATCAGCATGAGTGGTTGTGATAGGTCGCCGAAACCGAAAGGAAAGGGCATAGGAGGGAAAAGGGGAAAAAGTGCAAAAACAAGGAAGGAAAATAAAAGACTAACAACAACCCCTAAGAAATTCCTATAAAACAAAAGGGTGGATAGAAGAAAGCTGAAAAAAATCCCCTATCTTGTACTTCTCAAAGAAAAAAGAATAGAGGGAAAGGGGGATCCGGGAGAAAGTGATTTTCCTCGTTCATGGACTGAAAGACCAAAGCATGGGGGTAGGGAAAAGGGAAGCAAACGGAAGGAGTCGTGCATACACTACTCAAGGCCGTCAACATCCCGGGGGTAGCAAACAAAAGAAATGGGCCACAGCCGACGGGTGAAAAAAAAAAAATGAGGCCGGGCTAGGAAAATTCAAACACCAACATACGGAAAAAACCGAGGAAAAAGAGTAAAAAAATCCAGAAAAAAATGAGAAGATACAAGAGGGGAGAGGACGCTAACAACTATGGGCCAAACCACGATTTGTAAGATAATCATGATTATTGAACAACTTAAACGATATTAAAGGAAAGAGCAGGGATCCGCCCGTCAAAGGTTGCCACAATCGAAAAGATTCAAAAAAAGATGAAAAACTACGGCCTAAAAAAAAAACCGACCTTCCCTAATCCCTAACGCTCGTAATTATAAATGTGGATGGTTGGTAAAGGAAATTCCTTTAACATCAATTGGAAGAAAAAAAAAAAAAAAGATAAGGAAAAAAACACAGTGAAAAGAGGTGCTTGGGGGAGAAAGTAAAGAGGGGACTATAGAGACGCATCTGTAAAACACTTCAATCAGGGATGAAGGGGAGAAAGAAAAGAAAGAACCTGGGGTTGGACTCATTGTAAGACTGGTTCCTCAGGAGGGGTGGGAATGGGAATTACTGGCGGAACAACTCAACTGGTCCGGGCAAAAAAAAAAAGAATACAAGGATTGCACGACGTAAAGAAACGCAAATCGGGATGACCGGTTCATTTGAACTCAGCTCATTCAACGTTTCCCCACCGAGTGGCAAGGGCGAGGGGAGGGAAAAAGAACACGGGGAAACTACAGGCATACCGTGGGGCGGAGCCCAAGGAAAAAAAACCGGGGCGAAAAAGGGGTTAAACTGGGGGAGATGCAAACTTGCATTCAACAAAAGAAGGGGGAAAGAAATAAAACGACCACGGAAAGACTAAGAACTCGCCGGGAGGCAAAAACGATTTCAAAGGGGTGCAAAAAAAACTCGGGGTTCAAGACGGAGTACTGACAAAAAAAAAAGCGAACGGCAGCGAATGCGGAGCGGCGTCAAGATCGGTCGGCTTGAAAGGTGGGCTAAAAAAAAAGACAGATCACGAGGGTGGTACCAAGGGGGCTCAGGAGCGAGAGCGGATGGTGGGAAAACAACGAGGGACATCGTGGACGAGGGGTACGTGACGGTAAAAAAAAAGAACAACATAACACACCAGAAAAGAAGCAAAGACAACAACTCGTAAGAAAGTCACCCCCAGCCAAAATCCAAAGTCTGCCTCGGCCCAACAACTCCTTGAAACCGAACTTAAAAGAATACGAACCAAAAACTCTCGGGAAAATTTTGCTTTCTAGGTGCCAATTAAATTAAAAGAGTTCTGTGTGGGGCAAATGGGGGAAGCAAAAAAAGCGCCCAAGAGTTGGCCCGGTAAAAAGTCATGGTTAAGTGGAAAAAAAAACAGATGCGGTTTGAATTGACCTTAAAAAAAAAATAAAAAAGGAACGAAAAACTTGTGGGGTCTTTTGCAAATAAGTTTTGGGCCAAGTAAAGGGGGGTGGGGGGGCGCGTCAACGGGGAAAAGTTCGAACATCCGGGAATCGACTCAGCCGAAAAAGGCAACAAATTCCAAAACCTCCACGAAGAAAGATAAACATGATTTTATAAAACTTGGTCACGAGAACAGTACTCTCCAATCGTCTTCCCAACAAAACCGCATTGGGAAAAAAAGATAGCCAACACTCTACCAGGTCGGTGGTGGGAAAAACGTCCGGGCAATGCCTTCAAAAAAAATCTTGAAGTCAGCTACCGATTACATACAAGTCAAAGAATCGTCAACAACTCTGAACGCAGGTCGAATTGGGGTCATTTCTAGACATCACGGTCAAACAAAAAAACATTGGTGGCGATAGGAACAATCACCGAAGTCCAGTAATGGGGGGAGGCGGTCTACCAAACGCGAAACCGTTGAAACCCTCAGTACATTTTCACAAACAAGCGAAAAAGACCCACACCAGGCCTGGGGTTCCTGCAACAACCGAAGAGAGAGAACAAAAAAAAAAGGGGGGCTGGGGTGGGTCGAGTAGACCCTCAAAAGGAATATTTAGAAACCAATGAAAGGCAAATAGGAATAAAAGGAGCTGAAGAGAATCCCAAAAAGGCGTGGGTAGAAAAAAACAGGACGGACGGAAGGGGAGGGCTGCGCGGGAGGGAGCAGGTTCCTACCAGCTCGTGGGGGAAGAGGAAAAAGAAGATGCTGGGGTGTGGGAATAGGGCCAAAAACATTGGGTGGGTGGCTTTGTCTGGCTGGGAGAGAAGCAACAAGGGGGAACAAGTACTCGGAAGTCGGAGGACGCTGCACAAGGCAGGGGCCCAAAGTGTACAACTATGTTCGGAGTTGGGCGAAAGGGTGCAAAAACTTCGGGGATGCAGGGAAGAGAAAAAATGTGCCGAATAATTCTGCCTTAAGAGGGACCTTGTACGCAAAGGGGACTGAAAGGACAGGGATAATCTCCATGTATGATTAAGGACAAAATGGAAAAAAAGAAGTACTACAAAAGGGCAGGGGGGGGAAATAAACCGAAATCTTGGGGTGCAAAAGATAACGGAGGGGGAACATGTGGATGGGGGGACGGGTAAATAACAAACAGATGTAACAATGTGGATTAGAAAGACTATTTTATAAAAGTGGGGGCCAAGGCGGAGGAATAAGGTGCACTCAAAATCTCGGAATGAGGAAAAATCGCCGAGGGGGACGCGTCTGGGAGAAACTTACACAGAGGGTTTGCAAAAACAAACGCTAAAAAAATATCGGAAGAAGCCAACAGGACGTGGACACCGACTTGTTCTTAACCGAGTGGGAAAAATCAGGAAGTTGGGAACAAGTTGGATCCTAAGCGAGCTGGGGAAGTGCGCGGGAGGCAGGTCGATGACGAAAAGTGAAAAAAAAAACATTTAATTTCGAGTAAAGTTGAACCAAAAAAGGGGGAATTGTAGAGCCCAATGGGATCCGCCCAACAAGTGGCAAAGGGGGGGGGAAAGAAAAAAAGGGGGGGAAAAAGGATTGTGGAGGAAAAAAAAAAAAAAGGGCATAGTAACGATGGGTGTAAGGGAGAATGCAGCACCTGTTTCATCAAAGGGGCGGCACGAAAGAAAATCTCCAGTAAAAAAGGAATTTGTAACGTTCGCCAATTGTACAGGGAGAAGTATGACGTAACATGATCTTAAAACAACGTAGTAAGCTAGGAGAGTGAACCGTCTGGGAAGCAAAAAAAAAAAAAAGGTGTGAAATGAATGAATGGGGACTGGAAACTGGAACAAATTAAAGCTTGGGGACAGGAAAAAGTCGCGCTGGGGATGAGGGAGGCGGGGACAGGTCGGGTTTAGGAAACGAATTCGAGAGGGTGAGTTTTTGCACGGAATGCAAGACTGGAGCGGGAAAAAAAAAAAAAACAAGGGGGACCGCGTGCTGGGTCGAAAGGGTTGACCAATGCGAGCAGCGAAATTACAAACCAAATGTGTGGGCTTGGGGCAGATGAAAAATCGGGGGCGAAACGAGGGGGAGAGATGGGTTGGGGGGGGAGCCTCAAAGGGTCAGGCAATAATCCCTTAGAAATCTGGCAACCCGCGCAGAAGCTTGGTCTCACAGAGGAATATTGACGGCAAAGGAAGAGGTAAGAGCAAAAGTCAAGGAAAACAAGACAGGGGGGGGGGGGAACTAACCAGGGGTGTGCTCACAGAATACAGGAAATGCTATACACGAGAAAAAAGAATATGACCAGGTGAGATCAAAAAGCACAGAAGGAAGTCTAGGGGAAAAGGACAAAAAAAAAAAAAAAAGAAAAAAAATAAGGAAGGACTACAGAAAAAAGACACATACAGAAAACAACTATACGATATGGAAATGTACGAGATAAAATAAAACAACAAAAGAAAAGGATTGAGGGGACATTTGGGGAGGACAACGGGGGTCCCCTCCGGAGGAAGTGCTGGGGGGCGGGGGGAACAGGGAAACACAGAAGGGAAGACGGGGGACAGGGGAGGAAAAAGGTTACGTCGGGAGTGGGCGTTCCGAGGAGACTGCTCGTGCCGAACTCTGAGGAGAGATGGTTAAGGAGGGGTGATGCAGGAGGATGCAAATTAGGCGAAACGCAGGCTGAGAGGTTGGAGACGGGGGCAGGGAAAAGAATCCTTGGGACTGTGCTCATCTCCGCTGAGGGGGGACATTCAAAACCGAACAAGACGTGTTCATGGTAAGCAAAAAGGGAACGGGTACCGAGGGGGGGGAGAAAAGGGAGGGGGGTGGGGATCAGGAAATACGGAAAAAAGGGAAGCAACCATTTGTCGACTTATAAATCACAGAATGTCGGTAAATAGTCCGGAAGAAAAGTAGAAGAAGTAGAGTCACGGGACAAAAACCATCGAACGGCGGTTTGTAAGTGTGGGGCGTCACCTCCTGAGGGCAGTGAAAATGGGCGGGTGGTTGTGACGAAAGAAAAAAAAGGGTAGGAAAAAGAACAAGGGCACACAAACCGTCGCTCAACAAACGAGAGGGAAGGTAAATCAAAAGTCATTTGCAGAGATCCATAAAAAAAAAAAAAGGGACACGACAACAGGGGGCTGGGAAAAGTACAGAAAAACGTACCTGGAAAAAAACCAAATCCGAATGCTCTGTAACCTTTAAATCAGCTAGAGGGGGGGGCTGTGGTAATACGTCGGCAAAAAGTAAATAGAAGAGATCAAGAAAAAGGTATGAAAAACAGAATGGGAGGAGAAAGAAAAGCATGGGACGTGGTTAAAGGGGGGGGTGGGAATAAAAACCCAGCCTCACAAAAAACAAAAATTGCACACAAAAAAAACAGAAAACAGGATTCCGGGCGGAGTAAAAACGTAGAAGCAAAACCGGTCATGGGGGGAGACAAGGGGGAGGAATCACCTGTAATGGTTGGGTCTTAATTATTCAAAAGAAAAGGAAAAATGTAACGAGGCAGGAAAAAGGTGGGCAAGACGCGGGGAGAGCCTAAAGGTTAAAAAAAGGAAAAGGGAGAGGAAGGGCGGGGGTTCCGGAGGAGGGGTAAAAGCGGTAATGAAAAGAAAAAGGGACTAAAGGTTTGATGTGGCATAGACAAAACGCCTGGTGGGAAAACTTGACCTAAGCAAAACAAAGGGGGGGGGAAAGGAAAAAAAAAAGACACCAAATTGGGGTACAGCCCATCGGGGGAGACCTTTCTAGTTAGTCGAAAGGCAGAAAAGGGGGAGGGGATGGGACAAACAAGGAGTCAAGTGAACCTGGGTCGCTATAAAAGGGGGGAAAAGAGACAGACTTTTTGGTAACGGAAAACCCCAAGAAGGGAAAAACGGTGGGCAAATCGGGTTGAGTGGAAGAAAAAGGAGTCTTGAATAGGTTCAGATGGAAAGAAAAAAGGAAGGATAAAAAAAAAAAGGGTGGGTTGTGGGGTGAAGCAAATGCAGGTCAGCCAACTGGACGGAGGAAAGGAGATAAGGGCTGGGGAGTGAACGGTTATGTGTAACATGCGGTCCCAAATGCAAAAAAAAGAAAGAAGCAGGGGGGGGGGAAAAAATTGAGGGTGGCAACCTGGGGGGCCAGATTGTGAAAACGGTAAACCGAAAGAAAAGAAACTGCTGATCGGCAAGGGCCGAGGGGTAAGGACCCAGGAAAGCAAACTGTATTATCGAAAATTCAAGAAAGCAGTGGGGGACTGCGGCAAGAGAAAGTAACCAACGGAACAGGGGGAACAGGAAAGGAGGGATCAGGGGGGAAGTGCAGCTGAAAAAAAAAAAATCGGGAAAAAATCGGCTACGGGAAAGGGAAAAAAATTAGCGATATGAAAAAAATGAAAGCTGCAGAAAGTCGGAAAAAGGAGAGCCTCCTGGAAGTGGACGGTGGGGTGATCTTCATAGGCCATGTCCGGACCAAGGCCAGAAAAAAGGGGGAAAACAGCAGGGGAAGCAAAGGACAGAGTTAGTTAGGAAGCATGGTGCGGGCGGGTGAGGACCCGGAAGGTATGGAGCACTAAAGGGCCCCCCAAAAAAAACCACCGTGGCAGAATACAGGACTCGAAACGAGGAAGAGGTAGACTGTGGGAGTTGGGGGAAGGAAAAACAAAAAACTCTATTAAATGAAAAAGGGAATCATGTCAGGGAAAGAAGAGGATCAGAATGTCACACGTGCTCTCAAAGAGGTCAAGGGCATTTGGCGTGTGGGTAAAAGACAAATGCCACAACCTTCAAACTCCAAAAAAAAAAAAAAAAAAAAAAAAAAAAAAAAAAAAAAAAAACCAAACACAAAACAAAAAGAAAAAAAAAAAAAAAAAAAAACCACCAAAAAAAAAAAAAAAAAAAAAGAAAAAACCCCAAAAAAACACAAAAAAAAAACAACAAAAACAACAAACCACACCCACCAAACAAACAACACCCAAACAAACCAAAAAAACACCAACCAAACCAACAAAAATCAAAGAAGAAAACCAACCCACACCAAAAAAAACCAACCCAAAACACCAAGAAACAAAAACCAACAAAAAAACAAAAGAAGAAAGAACAAAAAAAAACCCCAAAAAAAAAAAACCCAGTCCAACAAACAAAGAAAAAAGAAAGAAACAACAAACCACACCCCCAAAAAAAGAAGAAGAGAAAAAACCACACAAAAAAAACCAACAAGAACACCCCACAATCAACCCCACACCACAACACCAAACAAAACAACCGCCCACCAAAAACAACAATAAAACACATAGAGACCCCCCCCACAAACCCCAACCAAAAAACCACCAACCCCAAAACGCAAACACAACAAAGCACACCCAAGACCAACACAAGCCGAACCCCCAAAACACCCACCAGGACCAAAAAAAACGACACAAAACCCGCCAACCACAGAAAAAAAAAAAAAAGAACGACACCACCACGACAAACCCACCACAACCCCCAGACACACACAACCCAACACCAGAAACCAACAACCACACCCAAAAAAGAAACCGAACCCACAACCAAAAAGAAAAACCAACCACCCAAAACCATTTTAAGAGAACAATCAAAGACAGCTGACCGTGACAAGTTATGGAGCTGCATTGGGGACGGCAAATCCCGGCTTTAAGGCGGCAGCAAGGGCAAAAAGGAAAGTAGGTCCCTCGTAAACAGAAAAACAGAAAAGACTACGGGACAGCAGGAAAGCATTTGGGAAAAAAAAAGAGATTTAACGCACCGAAAAAACGCGAAGTGCTGACAAGAATCAGCATGAGGGGCGTCAACTAAAATCTCCCATGGAGCGTGCCACCGGTGGAAAAAAACAGGTATGCCGTCATAGGTTTGAAGGGGGAGGGAAGGACAACCGACTTAAAAAGGAGGACCTCAAGGAAGTATTCTAGCACGGGGAAAATCCAAGTTGGGAAAAAAAAAAACAAATCATCCCACGGTCTAATCGCAATCGCAAAGGGTCCGAGCCAAGAGTCTTCTCAAAGACTGAAAAATAAAAGCCAACCACCTGGGGGGCGCACTTGTAAGCCAGAGACCAAAGGTGACCGCTGTGAGGAAAAAAGCAAAAACGATGAAAAAAAAAAAAAGGGGGACTTACTTTCAAGGAAGGCAAGTGACAGAAAAAGAAGGAGAAATAGGAGAAAGGGAAAATGTGAAGAAATTCTGAGTAAACAACCTCAAAACAGACTGAAGAAGGTACTCGGAAAGAACCGTCTAGAATTGAGGGAGTAAACTGTTTGTAAAAGGGTCAAAACCCTTGGGGGGACGAGTGGCAGACAAGGGGTGAAAAAAGGGACCTACAAGGGGGGTACACAAATTCAGAAGGTGAGTTAAAAATGGGGAAAGAAATAGATTAGACTAATGAAAAACAAGTAAAAAAAACGACCGGACGAAAAAAACAAAAAACGAACTTCTAAGGAAAAAAAGATGCAACCAAAGAATCGGAGTTAAGGCGGGGCCTGTGGCTTTGGGAGGGGAAAGGGGGGGACGGGTTCTGGGGGCATCGCATAGTATTACCGTGGGGGTGTACGATCGTAATCGAAAGAGGAGATCCGAACCAGGCCAGGAGTTTGGGAGAGGCAGCTAAAAAGCCGGAGAATGAACTAGGTTTTTTGTGGGGGGTTTGGAAAGGAAAGATAAGACCAGGGGAATGCTGGAATTGGTCAAGGGTGGTGGGCCGAGTATAGGTGGCGGGAGTTGGTTTTGTAAAGGGAAAAACATGTGGAAACTACAAGTCTTCGTCAACAGAAAGGGGGGGGGGGGGGCACTTTAAACAGCCGAAAAAAACATGAATACTCAGCATTCAGAGGAGGCAACTGAAGGAAAACAATCGCCAGCAAAGGAGGAGAATAAGGAAAAAGTGGGTCCACCGGGAACAAATAAAAAAGAGTTGGGGGGAAGGGGACTGAGGGAACGTAACTTCTGGGGACTTTGGATAACGCAAAAACGGGGGGGTAGTGGGGGGAAAACTGTGTGCTGGGGATCTCGGTGCAAAAAGGGGGGTAAACGGAACTCAGTGGGCAAGGAAAGGGTGGGGAGGACGGCCAGAACTTTAGAAATTGGGGTAGGCGTAAAACCATCTTCACATTTCGAATAGAAGCTAAAAAAATTTCCAGGAACATATAATTCATCTCCATAAGGTTGGGTCTGATCATGTGGTGACGTCGAATACAGACAAAAGCCGGGAATTTTTAAAAGAGGACGACAGAAAAAAAAAAAAATCCAACCAACACAAGGAAAAAAAACGGATCTCACCTACAGACTGGGGATTGTTAATCGAAGAAAGGTGGTAAACTGTCAGACGAAGGAATCAAAGGAACGGACTGCATAAAAAAAAGCCGTTTTCAGGAATTAGGTGAATAAAATACTCCGATTGCGACTCTCTAGGGAACGTATGTGCCTGGGGGAAAAAAACATTATGAGTTGAACAAAAGAGACAGGAAACCTCAAAAAGGTCGCAGAATGGAAACAGGCAAAATCAGTTGTTCTATAAAAGGGGACTAAGGCAACCTGAGACTAACTGCCCGATACTGGGGGTTGGATCGTGCGTGGAGAAAAAAAACACAGTGCAAAAACAATGGGCCGCGTCCCGAGATTCCTAAATAGGAAAGCGGGGGCAAGGACGAGGCAATTGAAATCCTCAAAAGGAAACGCGGAAAACGGTCCTAGGGGGGGGGGAACGCAAAAACCGGTAGTCGTCCGAAAGAAAAAAAGGAGGGGGCCAACACGCAGTTTTTTGGGGGAAGGTTGCACCACTGGGGATGAGTCGCGACAAGTGGTTTAGAACGCACCGCCCAACAAGGAGGACACCCGGAAAAGCCCCAAGCAGGATATGTCATAACAAAAAAACGTTGGGTGGGAGAGGGAAGCCAAAAGGAGATGAAAGTGGGGTCGTGGGGGGAAAGAAAAAGGGGAGAAAAAAAGAAAAGATCAGAGGGAGAAAAAAAATTCTATAGATCACAGACTTTTCCCTTAATCTGGGGGGAAAATATCGCCGGGTTTGGAAGGGAAGAGAGCGGGCCAAAAAGAGGAGGGCGAGCAGGGACGGGAGAAATGTGTCGACAGGTCTCTTAAATTTCCATCCTAACGGTTGCGGGAAGAAACGTGGTAGCAAACATAAGGCTGGGAAAAAAGGGGGGCAGACGTTCGGCATAACAAGGTGACTTTCTTTTACAAGGTCCGGGGCAAAAATGGGGGGGTGTGGGACTAGGAAAAAAGGTGGTGAAAAACCAAGATAAGGGGTACAGCCGCGGGGGCAGGTTCTGACGGGAGAAAGAAAGTACAGAGGCAAACGACAGGAGTGGAAACACCAACCAGCGGAAAGGGATGCCGAAGCACGGCAGCGAAGGTCATCAACGATCGTTACGCGGGGGGGTCTAGCAAGAGGAAAAAACTAGTTGTTGTTAAAGGTCAACAGAAATCCGATGAAGGAAAAACAACATTATAAAAAAAAGCACGAAAATTAAAAAAGTAGTATCCTCAAAAAAAAAGCACTGGGGCAGGAACACAAGGCGTCACCAAGCCTTAAACAAAAAAAACAAGGGACGCAAGAGGGAATATGCCCGCTCGAGGGAAAAAAGAAGCAAGACAAGGAAGTAGCCTAAAATCTAATTGACTCCCAGGGGGACATCTTCGGGAGGATCCAGGGTCCCTTCATTCATTTTGCGAACAAGTGGAGTGGAGTCAAGGTGAGAATACGGTAACTTATAAGGAAGTGGGAAGGGGCCAGAGAAACACGGCATAAAAAGGTTAATAATGGACATGATAAATGGGTAAGAAACGAACAAGGGGGGGGGGGGGAAAAACAACAATTGAAAAAGGGGAAACGGTGAAAGTCTTGAAAGGGGAGATTCCTGCGGCCATCAAGGAAACATCAACACGCAAATCAAAAGGGAGAAGCTCCTAAACAAGACACAAAAAGAGATGAGGGACAGGATGACTCGGCTCCCTCAGACTGTCAACAAACCCCGAGGGGAAAAAAATTGGGGTGGGAAGAGAAAGTCGGGGGAAGATGGCCAGAAAGATGTTTAAGGGTGTGAGGGGGGGAAAATCAAATATAGAGGAAAAACGGGGAGAGGGGCAAAACAACTTGGGAAACGGGTAAAAGACCAGAGTGGGGTAATGCCTGACAAACAGAAAAAAGACGACAAAGACTTGTCCAAGGAGAAAACGGAGAAGTACCAAAAGGCGG
>Ga0179593_1496026_pt1 | contig 13954 bp, 14 predicted proteins | sample CZODoug2_1_08_16_FD_185931 | JGI IMG/M metagenome (GOLD analysis project Ga0179593, IMG submission 185931) | Vadose zone soil fungal communities from Angelo Coast Range Reserve, California, USA - CZODoug2_1_08_16fungal (PacBio error correction) | ecosystem: Environmental > Terrestrial > Soil >...
GGGAGATACCTCCAAGTGAGCAGAAATTTCACTCAAAAAAGACTAAATTACGATGATGCGTTGGGCGAAGGGTTGCAAGGCGCCCCTGAGGCTTGGGATGCCCGCGGGGGGGGGAACTAATGTTTCCAGAGAAAAGCACCCAAGTGGGGCCCGAAGCAAAAACGCCGAATCCATGGCCACAGTAACTGCCCAAACGGTCCACCGGGCCAGCGAAGGGATCAAAGCAATGCTGCAATGGGCGCCGGTAGGGGCGGGAGGGGCAGAGCTACCTGGCAAAGAGGTTCCAGGCGATCTTCGTTGACTCCGGGCGATGGCCAAGTCGGGCCAGGGGAAAATAAAAAACAGGGTTGTATTAACTACGTAGTTGTCGTGAGAGAAAAAAAAACATCTACCAGGGGGGGATGGGGGAACAACACGGAGAAAAATCGGCTGGCGTGGATTAGTGGATCGAGGGGCTCCTGTTAAGCTGATGAAGGAATCGCGACCATTCACAACAAAGAAAAAGAAGGAAGCGGGATTCTTCAAGGAGCATCGTCCTGGGGAGACCAGAATAAAGCAAAAGACGCTGCTAAGAGAAACCACTCCGGGGCACCGCGGCCATCAGAGAGCGGGGGAGCAAACTCCAAATAATGGGCAAGAATGGAGACGCCAGAAAAAAAAAACGTGACAGCCGGAAAACTAAGCGTCCAGCCAAACCTCCCTGAAAAGGTTGAACTTCACCGGTCAAGATGGAAGAATTACAAGAAGGGAAAGGTGCGCAGGATGGCTCAAAAAAAAAAGACCATGAGTCAAAAACCGCCAGGTCAGTAAAAAGAGGCCCAGAAAGAAACGTCAGCGAAGGGGGAAAACCGAATAGAACAGGCGCGCGGGTGACGACGGCAGCGGAAGGACCGCGGGTTAGTTGACAGCAGGGGTGAACGTGGGGAAAAAAGTCCCGTTACAACTGTAGAGCAAGGGACGCGACGAAAACACAAACTGTCGGGGGCAAATGCTCAGAAGAAGAAGGAGGGGGAGGAAAGTTAACAAGGACAGGGTGTGAGCGGGAGAGAAAAGACGTGGATTCCGGCCGCAAAAGAGGCAGCGAAAGAAAGAACCCAAATCACATTTCCCCGGAATGAAGACGGCGAACTTCCTAAGAAAAAAGTGCTGAGCAGGCGTGAAAGGGAAAAGGGAACCTCAACGCAAGAAGCGATTTCGGCACCCAGGGTGCACGAAGAAAAAGAAATGCGAAAAGAGGATCTATGCTTAAGAAGAAAGAGCCGACGACTCAGCCAGAAAAAGAAAGTCACTAAAAGATAAAGAAGGAAGCGATACAACCAAAGAGAAGAAGTACTCAGTCGGTAAAAAAGTCAAAACCGTCGCGAGCGCAACACAACAAAAACAACTGGTGAGGGAGGAAGAAAGGGGCGAGAAATAAAAACTTATCGGCCGCGACGGCGGATGTGGATTAAAAAAGGGAGGGCATAGAATCAATCAACTGGCCGCGGCAGCTGGAGGTGGCTGAGATCCCCCACTGCAAGTGGGGGGGGATGGGGACAAGAGCAAAAGAAAAAATTGCAGCGGGACAAACGGTCGAGGTGGTGCAGAACGAGAGCGAACTGTGAATGTCGCTTCCAAGAAACCGGCAAAGAATGGACGCCGGTTCATTGCTAATAAGAAGTCCGAGGGACAGTTGCCATTTGAGAGGGCGAGATTTTGAGAAGTGCGGCCAACTAAAGCTGGAAAAGGGCTTTTAAGGTGAATACCCTCCCAAAGGGAGGGGGACTGAAGAGAGGGGGACAAGGGGGGTCGCGCGTAAAGTGTCTGGAAAAGGGGCAAGAGGGATAGAGCAATTTGGAACGAAAAAAAAAACGGCGATTACTGAGGTAGAAAGGAGCCAGTATTTGAAAAGAAAGAGAAGAGGCTGAGTGTGGTGATGATGTGTCGTCGTAGGGGACGCCGTTGTTTATATTTTAAGAAAAATAAGAGCTTTATAACTAGAAGCAGGGTTACTAGCAACTAGTCAGTCCTAACTAGACGAAGGCTTGCGCTGTGGTAACTGGGAGCTTTCCGGCTGAACCTGAAGGAGCTGACCAAAAGTCGGCCGAGCATATTATTTAGGAGTTGATCCGCGACCGTTTAGCGTTCGATGCTGTATGCGGGGACAAACTGATCATTCAGGAAGAGAAGAATTAAGCTCCTGAGGTGAAGACGAGAGGAGAAAGAAAATACGGTTTCAAATGCCGTCCGCAAGAAGGATAGAAAGGAGCGGCAGGAGGGGTGGGGCACAACCGATGACCGCTCCCGGGGGGAAGAGGAGGATAGTGAGAGAAGCAAAACGCTTGGACACCGATGCAGGATCTGGGGGGCGGGGAAAATGCGTGAGACGAACAGGGATACCGCAAAGAACAGATTCTGCAAGGAGCTTATGGGATTCAGACCGTGTCCCTCGGGGGGGGGGCGGGGGACTCATAGACCGGCGATGGCAGTACTAATTGGAGGGGACGGCCGTTCCAGGCTAGCGGAAGCTCTGGAGGTTTCGGCGTAAGACAGCTACATGGAAAGAAAGGAGCACTACGTAGAACGAGGTCACCTTTCCAGGCGCGGAAGAGAAAAAACACCTGGTCATGAGCTCAAAACAGGGGGCGCTGGGAAGTTAAGGACGCTTGGCGGGAAAGGGGAACGAACTTAGATCTAGAACCTCGTCGGGGGGGTGAGAAGAAGAGCTAAACAAGACCATTTTTCAAGAACAAAAAACAAGGATCCGGGGGACTACAGAGACGTCGAAGAACGTCGCTGTGAGGACGTACACTGCCTACAAATGTTTTACTGGTACTTTTACGAAAAACCGGCCCAAAGATATTTACAAATTTTAAGTACTCTCGAAAAAAAAAACACGAGGAAAAACGAGAGATGGGTTGTGTTAAACACTGGTGTAAATTCGGATTGGGCAAAGCCGGGGAGGTACGGGGATAATTCATCGGTAGGGAAAAAGCCGAGAGTTGGGATCAATTTACTAGCGTAGTCAAAACGAAAAAACTGACAGGCGCCGACCTTAGTTTGCGGCCGCCCGTCTGGGCGCGCGGGGCTGCTTGCGAGGACCCAGAAGGGCGTCCAGGGGCAACAAGCAGGAAGCCCGGTCAGAAAATGAGGGCGAATGAAAATACGGGGGAGTCAAAATAAGGGAACGCGATAAAATCGTGTAAAGGGCCCTACTCGGGAGGTGGGAAAAAGACGTGACGGAGCTCGGCTGCGCGGGCCGAAACATGCAAGAAGGGTGAAGGCCGAAGGAAGAAACGGACCGCAAAAACGCCGGAGAGATCATGTCCAATTTTCCCAGCTAAAAAGGTCGAAACTCGAATCCGACGCAGCTGTACGGCCAGGCGACTTGTAATTTCCGCCTCAGGAGAAGGACAAATACACTATGGTGGAGGCTTAGTTGGAAGGCACGACGGGTATCCCCGGGCGGGCTTTAAAACTGCGGTGGGGGGGTGCCTAGACCCGTGGGGGCCGGTGGGTGCGTGGGAAGAAAATCGTCGACAAACGCCGCCAAAAGAAGGTAGGGCCGTTGGGTAAAAGGAAAAAAGCCGGGGGAAAATGGCGATGCAGGCAATACAGTCAACGCAAGGCAAAAAAATCGACCCACAGACCCGGGTCAAGCGCGGTCCTCAGGAGGAATTGCAAAATAACCTCAGGTGAAAAACAACGCAAACAAATCCAAGCGGAAGACACACCTTCCGCATTTGCCCCAAGGGAGAGGCAGAAATCACGCCGAATATTAATGCAGAGGCGGGGGGGCAGGGAACCACCGTAGAGCTAACGTGTAGGCGGGGCAAAAAAAGAATCACGAGCAATCGTGGGGTGGGAAAAAGAACTCAGGAAACAGCAGTCCTGGAGAGGCGTCTTCCCGACGGGTGGTCAAGCAATGGGAACGGCACTGGGCTCAAGGGGACCAAACAGCCTTTCCGGCCCGGCCCCAAATCAGGTCGCAGTCTTCAGGAAAGAAGCGAGAGGGCGAGGGCAAAAAGTGCTCCACAATCTAACGAAGGCCGGCGCAATCCGCCTCAACAACACAACCGGAAACGCAGTAACCTTCGCCGTCCTAAAGGGCAGGGGGGGGGGGGTGGGGGGGGGAGGGGGGGGGGGGGGGGGGGGGGGGGGGGGGGGGGTGGGGGGGGGGGGGGGGGGGGGGGGGGGGGGGGGGGGGGGGGGGGGGGGGGGGGGGGGGGGGGGGGGGGGGGGGGGTGTGGGGTGTGGGGGGGGGGGGGGGTGGGTCAGGGGTGTGGGGGGGGGGAGGGGGGGGGGGGGTGGGTGTGAGGGGTGGGGGGGTGTGGGGGGGGGTGGGGGTGGTGGTGGGGGGGGGGGGGGGGTGGCGGGGGGTGTGTCCTGCCTCGTTCTTGCATTCGTTACGCGTCGGCGTGTCGCGCGCCGGTCAGCTGCGTATGCGCGGTAATGTGGAAACCCAGGGCCACGACCGACCCCAGCGCGGACTGGAAAAAAAACGCTCGGCAAAATATCGGCAACCGCCCGGGCACCTGTTGAACTCTAAAAACATCAAAAAAAAAAACAAAAGATGAATACGCCGAAACCCAGCATTCGTCGAATCACAGAAAGTAGAGAAAAAACAATCCAAGAAGACGGAGACATAAAAAAAAGGGGGGGGATGGGAGGAAAAAAGATGCCTTCGTGAAAGTGAACGGCTACGGGAAGGGGATGACGACTGCTGTTCGAGTCACGTCCGACCCAATCGGGGGGGTGCAATTCTTGAGAGGGTTCGGGCTGAGAGTCACGACGGCTATACCGGTCGTGCTAGTGGAAAGAAGGGAAAAAAGGGGAAAAACCGAGGGGCGGTGCCTGGGTTCCTAATGGCGATCAAAGTAGGGGAAAGGAGGAACAAGGGGGACAGTCGAAGCACACGGTATGAAGGCCTAAGTGTAGCGAGGGGGTAAAAGCCGTTCAGTTTGCTTTAGCGCTCTTGGATTTCCCTTAATTAAAGCCCGGGGCGAGGGAAAGTAGGGGGAAAGAAAAACTTAGGTAGGGAAAAACTGCATTCGAGGGGGGGGGGGGGAAAAAGCAGGAGCTGGCAGGGAAACAGGTCCCCTCTTCGCGCGGAAACAGGGGAGAAAGAACCGAGGCTAGTGGCCCCGAGGCGAAAAACCTCTCCCATAAGGAAAAAAAAAGGACGGAGCTGCATTATTCTGGCTCTTGGCATAAAAAGACGGGGGGAAAGGGAACGTCGCTGTGAGAAAGTTAAACACAGTGAAAATGAGAAGGCGTCTGGTCTGCGGGGGACGTGGATGAAGAGACAGGGGACGGGAAGGAAGGGTAAGGGGTGGCCGGCGTGTAAAAGATGACGCTTACAGGGGGCAAGGAAAGTTACATTCCGAAATTGGGAGAAATCTGCCCGGGTTAATGAGCAAGGAGAGATGATAAGGAAGATGGTCCGGACAGCCGCCAAGCCGGACGATGGAAAAACTGAATAGTTGGTCAGGAAAAGTTGGGGGGATTGACTAGCACAAGGAAAATACCAATTCATACAATCAACACAAGAGCCTGTCGCGCCGGGGAAGCCGAAATGTGATCTGGAGTACGAGACAAAATACGAAACTTAAACCTAGAGCGCGGTAGGAATAATCTGGTGGGAGATGGGTAGGGGGGTCTAGAGGAACCAGGGTCCAAAAAACGAGTGACCGGGAGCGGATTTAGTGCAAAAAAAAATCACGACCGAGGGAAGACTGGAGCAGACATCGAATCGCGGATGGCCGGACGGCAGCATAAATTTAGGCGCAAATATCTGAAGAGGAGGGTCTGAGAGTTGTTTCGGGGCGCGGGGACGCAGAAAGTGTGAAAAAAGAGAAGTTCAACACGACGAACGATTTCCAGGGCAAATTCGACAAGGAACTGAACACAAACGGAAAAAAACGCTCATCTCGCTAGAGGCTCTGCAATGAAAGTAAGCCGCCTCATATGGTTCAAGGCCGACAAAACGAAAGCGTTAAAAATTCCAGGGGGAGAACCGGAAAAGTTGGGGATGATTGGAAAAGCGGTAAAAGACAAGGTATAAACTTGTCTGGGTGCCGGTGAAAGACAGATGAAATGGACACACTTTTACAAAAAAAAAAAAAACAGAGATTGGAAACAACTTTTACTTGTACACAAAAGGGGCTCGAAGGAAAAACAAATGATGCGGATTGGTGAGTAAATCCTAAGCGCTGAAAAAGGGCATCAAGAGGAAAAAAGTTCACGTCCCAAAACGTGGCCAGAAAGTGGGGCGTCATCTTTCTACGGATCAAAAAAAACGGGAAAATGCGACGAAAAACGGAGGCAGGTGGCCGGCGCCGGCGAGCAGGTCTTTACTGGTCGCAGGAAAAGGAAAGATCCCTGCCTTAAAAAAACACAAGTGACGGAAAAGAAGACGGGGGGGGGAAGTCCAAAGACGCCCTTAAAAGCGGGCCTCGCGTGTTGACGGAACGGTTCCCCTGCGCGTTCATCCCGAACAAGTATACGGAAAGCTCCGCAGACCTGAAGAAAAGCACACTCCATGTGGCGGGAAAGAAGCATCCGCCGATCAGAGCAATCTGAGGGGGGGGGAAAAAACGAAGGTGGGGTGCAAGGTCCTTTAGTGGGAGTCGAGCTGCTACTCCGCGCTATAGGTCCATTTAAAGGAAAACAAGGGAGTTCCGCCGCTTCAAGGCCGAAGCCAAAAAAAAAGGATTGTAGGTAAACGATTCGGTTGTCGAGAATAAAACCATGCAAATAAACCCGGCGGTTGGGAAAAAAAATGAACAAGAGCTGGGTGCCGACCGACTCCTGGGCCCGGAAAAAGGTAGATACGCACGCACGAAGTAGTAGCGAGTTTTTTCAATTCAGGAAATACCGGAAGAAAGAAAGGGACTACCGTCAAAAAAAGAACGGACCGCCAGAAAAAAACAGAGGGAAACGGCCACCTCCCATAAAACTGGGAAAATGGTAGGGCGCCGCGGGGAAGAGTTCAAAGGGAATAAAAAAATGGGCAAAAAGAGGAGAAGAGCCCAACGACGGGCGGCAGTTGAAAATCAAAGCTACTCATCAGTGGACAAGAGAGGGCATGAGCAGAGAGCACTCGACCGACCCGTAATCGCTGCAAGCAAGAGGGTGGCGACAAGATCGAACAGCATCACAAAACTGCTAGGATGGTCGGAACAGCTAGCGATCGGAGAGCTGACAACCGGTGGTCCAGCAATGGAAAGGTACTCCAAGGAACCCGTCCAAAGAGAAAAAACGGGAACAAAAAAGGGAAGCTCTCATCAGGAGGAGCGAGAGGAACGTTTCACAACAAGGGTGTAACTGGAGACAACTTCCGGAGTAAAATCCACCGCGACGACAGCAAAAGGGGGAATGGGTCCCCGTCAAAGGACGGACGTAGCCCTCTCCGTAAGGGAGAAACGTGCGGGTGACCGAAAACTCGGGCATGCGCGTTGTAAAAAAAGCACCTGGTCCAAAACAACTGCTATCGAGAGGATTCAGGAGCCGCAAGGGAAGTACACGGGACGCAGGGCGGGGGGGCCGTGGACATGAGCGGGAAAAAATGCTGACTGGGTGCACTAAACCAATGAGAAAATGGTAATTCGTAAAAAAAGGCAAATAGGAAAGCCACAAAAAAAGTAAGAGAAGAGAAAGGCGGACCGACAGATGACTTGCCTTAAATGCGTACGGGAGGGACGGAGCACGACTGCTGCAATGCCCGACATTCTACGCGCGAAAATGGAGGGCTGAGGAAAAGCAAGGCCTATGAAAAAGGGATAGACGTTGCGAAAAGCGACGAAAGGGGCGCGGAAAGAGGGAGGGAAGGGGGGAGCAAAAAAAGGCTGCGAGGTTGTGGCACCGGCGGGACCTCAGGCAAAAACAAAAAAAGAGGAATTTGGAAAGGGGGCAACGGGACATTGTAGGTGGAGTCGCGAGGAAGGGGGCGAAGGAAGAACGTCGATCGGGAAGGCTGCGAAGGGAAATACCCGCGACCGTATTATTGAAGACGGGGCGAAAGGCAATTTGGTGAAAAAAAGGAGAAAGTTAGACTTGGAGAAAAAAAGGAAGGCGCAACGTAACGAAAACAAGGACTGGAAAGAACAAAAAACGAGCCCTTTGGGGGGGAAAGGGGCGAGCGCCGGGAGCGGGGCCATTAGGCTCGGAAAACTTCTGTATTAGGAGGAGCTGGGCCAAAGAAAGGTGATCAAGAATACGGGTGGGGAGCGGGAAAAGCAAAAGTTGACGACAATCTGGTCTGCGAATTTGGAAGGGCAGAAAGCAACAAAGCTGGAGATTAAGTTACGAGTGGGGACTCGGCTTAACGGTAAAAGGGAGAGACCAAAAAGGAGGCCACGTTATTGAGGAGTTGGGAGTCGCGGGGTTAGTGGCGGGCGAGTTGGCAAGGATTTTGACGGATGATTCAAACCTAGTCGTCCGAGGGTGCGACAGGAGACGAAGACAATAATCGCGCTTACTGGTCATGCGTTCGGTGAGGAAAGTTTCCGCCCGGAGGCTTCCAAAAAAAGAAAGGAGTCAAGGAAAAAAAAAAACAAAAGGAGTCTCCTGATGAAGGAGACCAAAAGGAGAGTCGTTATCGACTTTTGCCGGAAATAGCAGGAGAGTAGGGGAAGGGCGGGGAGAGGTGTGAAAAGGTCCCGTGGAAGAAGGAAAAAAGAGGGCAATCGGTGTGGGGAATCCCGGACAAGGTTGGTGGGCGCTAAGTTAAGCGGGATCAGCATTGTCTCCGAGCCGGGCGTCCGGGGTCCAGGAAGGGCCATAAAAGAGAGGCTTCGCGGAACTTAAGGGAGAGGAGAATGGCGCGCGGAAAAAAGCTGGTAAAACCACGACGGATAAACGATTGAGCAACTTAGGGGCCTGAACCATAAAGCCAAATCGACTGAGAGAAGCGAACTGGCTTTCCTGCGGATTGTCAATCCTGGGGGCAGCGGAAAAAAAAGAAAAACGGAAGGTGTAGCACCCAAACAAAGTGAGGGGCGGACGTTCAAAAGAGCATTGGACACGAAGGGAAAGAAATAAAAGCCCCGGTGGAGAAACGGCGGACCAGAGGAAAATAACCAAGACTTAAACCAAAAAGCTGCCATAAAATTACACTCTTTGACACAACCACTCTCAGCAACCACACCGAGGGGGGGGAAAGAAGAGCGGGGGGGGGGAAGGTAAAAGATGGAATATCGGGAGAAACACGTAAAGGCAGAAAAAGGGGGGCGGGAAGGAACCGGGAAAATCCTACAACGATAAAGAAAAGAGCAAGTGCTTACAAGGGGGACCAACGAAGACGGGCTAAAAAAACGCCTCCCCTAGGGGGGGGGGGGGGCGTGGCAAGGCAGTGGGCCGCGGGCGCTTGAGGGAAACGGGGGGGAGCGACTTTTCAAAAATGAAAGGCGGGTGGACCCACAAGGTCCAAAAAGTTCCCAGCGACTGTGGGATGTGAAAAAGAGGCGTGAAGTCATGGCGAAGGAGATGGCCACGGGGGGCAAAATCGTTCTCGGGCGGTCTTGCGGGTCGGATTGTTTTAAGGTTGCAGGCGGCAAGAACAAAAGGCGGTAATAGGAAGTGCGCGGGCAGGCTAGAGGTACTGCTTGAAAGACAAACAATATGTGGAGGCAAGTAAAAAAAAATCCGAATGGATAAAAAGAGAGCCCAAAATCAAAACTTCATCCGGGGTCAAAATCCGAGCCCTGTAAGCATCGGTGGGTCCAAGATGGCGAGTGACCGGGTGGCAGGGGTGGCAGCGCAAACAAAGAAATCCCCCCCCCAGATACTAAAAAAGGAGGAAAAAAGCGAACGTAAAAACGCGCGCGTGCGTCGCATCTTTGTGGTACAGTGCGGCGAATGCAGGTTGGGGCCGTAGGGACCGACCCGAAAAAATCTGCGAAGGAAATCAAAAAAAAGTAAGCCGCAACAAGAAGTAGCGCTTGAGGGCAGGGAAGACAGCGGCCGGGGGCTGACCCAAACGCAAAGTACATGACGAGTCGACACCGCGGGCGACACAAACGGACGAGCGGCGAGAGGTAAAAAAAGCATTGAACGAACGGACAGGAAAATCACACAACGGAAAACAGCAACTTAAAAAGCGTCCCCCAGCCAAACAGTGTGCCCTCACGCGGGATGACCAGATCACGCGAATAGCTTTGCAATGTCTGCAGAGGGGGTGACGACGCGCACCACCCGGGGGGTTCGGCAAACAGAGCCCAAACGGTGGGTGGCGAGCAGGGTCGCCACAACCCAAGGCTCGAGGCACATGGCTCGGAGGCGGCAGAAAAGACTCGGTGCTCGCGGAGGGGGGTGCAGGCAGGAACGGGAACACAATGGGACTGGGAGCTCAATTCGCCCGGGGGACGAACCATCAGGGGCGCAGACCCGAGGAAAAAGAAAAGCGAAAACCGCTACGGAAGGAAAGGGAACACGCAACGCCCGCAAAATCCAGAGGGCAACGAAAACCTGGAAAGGTCACGGCGGGCAATGTGGTACTGCCTCGCCGCAAACGAGGGCTCGCCTGTAGGGAAAGAAGGGCACTTACAACTTCAGCTTAAAATCATGGCGCACACAAGCACAGAAGTGTGTCCAGGTAAAAACACAACTGCAAACTTCGATCGCAGCAGTAAGCTCGCGCGGGCATAGGATTGCGGGCTCAAAGAGGCCATATGACGCGACAAAGAAGGAAGTGCATGAAGAGGAAGGCCACAAAGAACTATAAAGTAGGGAGAGGCGCAGCCTGTCTCGGAGAAGCAAAAAAAAGCCGGGTGACAACAACAAAAGGGGTGCAATATGATATGGCGACGGGACGATGTTACTTGCGAGTCGGGGTGGGTCTGCGACCGAGGCGGCGTTCGACAAAAAAACAAATCAAAAGGACCCAAAAATCAGATGCAGAGTCAGGGCCGGAAATTGGCTGCAGTAAAAACGGCGGCGAGATGCATAGGTGGCCGTTCGGTTGCCGATAGGGCAACGCAGAAAGGGACCGAGGGAGCCCCGAAACGGCTCTTCGAACTCGTGGCGGAGGGGGGGGGAAGGGGGCGCGAAGCGAAGCAGAAAAGTCTTGAGAACCGTGGAGAAGAAGTCACATTGCCAAGGACATGTCGGTGTGCTGGGCCGTTGCGTCGGGTGGGATTGCGCCGCCTAAGGGGGCGAGAGGTAAGGCTTTCAGGAGGACGCCGTGCGGTGCCGTTATGGTTCCTTAAGGTGGAGACGGCCTTTGCCGTCACTTTGCGGGGGTCGGGGGGAACGGGCGCCGGGCGTACAGGGGGGGGCGTAAAAAACCCCCGGGACGCGGGACGAGCGCATCTGGCCCAGGAGTTCGGAAAAAGGCGCGCTGACTCATTGATGCGGTTACTGACGTGGCCAACGAATTGGCGAGTGAGCACTTGAGGTAGCGTGGATGCAAATCTGATCATAACGTAGTTGGCGGGTGCGAACTGAGTGATCAGTCGGCGGGAAGGGAAGGGAGAAACTATGTGAAAAAGGATGCGCTGGAAAATTCTGGCGTTGTTTCCGGCGAACGCGAGCGCAGGGGCGGAAGGTCGGGCCAGACAGGGAGATTTAGATGGAGCGGGCTGCGCCGGTGGCGGTTCGGGGGAGTGGAGTTGGGAGGAGAAGGGGACGGAGTGAGTGGGTGCAAAGAGCGAAAAAAAGCCATCCGGTGAAATGCTGCCTGAAAAACTCTCTTCTTGGTATTCGCGAATGGGCAGTCAAGCCGCAGAACCCGGTAGTCAAGAAGCAACAAGCTGCGGGCAAGCCGAAGAAAAAAGTTGTATGTACTGCAGTCAAGACAACACGAACTCGTAAAGAACCAGTAGTGCAGTGGACCGTGAGTTGCGTGGGGGGGGCTAGTGAGCAAGACCAGGTCGGGGCGGGAGCTAAGGGGGAAAAAGGGAGCGGACCGCGATTGTGGAAAGGGCCAGTAACGTGCCGCCGAGAGCTGGAGCACAGGAGCTTAGCGGCGACAAAATAAAACTTTCCGGTACACAAGACGGAGAGGCGGAGGAGGGAACGGGGTCGGTAAAAAGGAAAGCAGAGTTGCAAAACGAAATGACTATTTTCCAGGGTGCAGCGCCGCAGTGACTGTCCACCCGCTAGCAGGACGAACGCGCTGAGAAGGGAGACGTGTAGTGAAAAGGGGGAGTCGCGCACATAGGGGTGGCCGACACGAAAACCAAAGTAATGCATGGGCTACGACAACTCAGTACGTGCAGTTTCATAAGCCCGAGCGTTTAACGCGGTGGCGAGGGGCAAGCAAGTGGGAAGCAACTGTCGTAAGGACGGGGACTGGTCCCCCGGGGTAGACCTCGAATACAAGCGATAGGTGACACGCTTTTAACTGACCAACTACTCAACAACAACAACGCGGCGTCTCCCGGATGGGTAAGGAAAGCTGAACTATACGGGCAAGAAAATGGGCGGGCAGTCAGGACCAGGGTCGAATGATCAGGACCAGGCCGACAGCCAAGCGGATCACTTGATGGGAACGCAAAGTGGTGAACGACTCGCTCTTCACCCCGAGACAAGAGGTTTTGACCAGCATACACGCGGCGCGGGTCGGTCTGAAAACAAAAACGATAAGGCTCTCCGCAGAAGGCAAAAAATTCGAGAAACGAAAGATAGAATGATAGCGGGGGGCAGGGGAGTGGCGAAAGAACTGTCACGGTGAAGAAACCCCTCGGGTAAAAGCTGGTGTTGGGTGACCCGGCATAAGCGTCCCAAAGTGAAAACCACGTGAGCCGGCCGAAAGCCGAAAAAGGTCCTGATGGCCAAGCCCACTGACCAATCTTTACGTCAAGGTGCCGCCGGAGCAGATCAGGGATGATCAAAACAGGGCGGCAGGACCGGACCAGAAAAAAAGAGGGGGGAAAATCACGCCGCCGCAGCGTGTGACCTGCGGCGACTGATAGGCGGCCGCCAGCTTCGACCGTGCAGCCCCCATCAATCAAGAACTTCCGGAGTAGGGGGGAGGTAAAAAGTATAGAGGTGCAGGCGAAGATCAAAACGCACGAAACCCGGCGGGGGGGGAACACAAAGAACGAGCGCTTGTGCCTTATTACCGGAGCGCAAAGGAATTCTGCGGGGACGGATAAAACGCGACAAATTCCCCGGGCGCACGACGTGGAAAGGACAGTGGAAGGCTGCAGGGATACAGGGGAACGTGCCAGGAATCCGAGTTACCGGCGCCGCACAGAAGCGCAAAAACGCCAACCCCCCCGGCACGACTCGCCGCAGGGGTACGGCAGGGCCCGGCGTTCGACGCGCACTTGGGTCCACAAGAAAACACACAGCGGCCAGCTGGAAAAGAAAAACGGCAGCTGTGGCCGCGGGGGGAAGTTTGCCCTCAGCGGTAGACTACATCCTGGGGGTGCTATTTTCAACCTAGGTGGTCGAACGAGCCGACCCGTACTCGCGAAAGCTCGTCCCAGGGGTAGTGGCGACCAAAAAAAAAGAACACATACTAATCCGGCCGAAGATTCCGCGCCAGGCAGGGGCGCGTAGCAATCGCTACACCGACGGTGTTAGACAAGGGCAAACGGCCTTGCGCACGGGGGACAAAAGCATTTCCGGCAACGACGCCACTGGCAGTCGGCGGAAAAGTGCGGAGAAATAAAGAAGGAAGGTGCGGAACCGGGAGGGCAAAGCGCACTGCGAACGGTCAAAAACGCAAATCCCGGCTCCAGACAGCACAAAGGGAAGAATAAAAGCGGACAATCTGTGAAGCGTCACCGTCCCAGGGCTCGCCGGCGTGATGATGGGTCAACCGGAAAACCGAGCAGCTTAAACCCGCGGGTTGCATCAACCCGGAGGCGCACCCTCGTCAACCGAACAACGTGGATCGTCTTCGCAATACCACACCCTATGGCGGGACCAAACGAACCGGCCGCGGCCAAGATTCCTGACTGTGAGTCTGAAACGAAACCAGGAGGCTAAGCGCACGTCGGGAATTCAAGAAGAAAAGGCCGTCGCC
>Ga0179593_1525519_pt1 | contig 13954 bp, 19 predicted proteins | sample CZODoug2_1_08_16_FD_185931 | JGI IMG/M metagenome (GOLD analysis project Ga0179593, IMG submission 185931) | Vadose zone soil fungal communities from Angelo Coast Range Reserve, California, USA - CZODoug2_1_08_16fungal (PacBio error correction) | ecosystem: Environmental > Terrestrial > Soil >...
GCTCATTGGACCGCCGGCGGCCCTCCCGCAGCCTGTAGTCAGACACGATGAAGCGGCGTTTGGCGTATCGCGGCGTGGATGTCGAAAATCACCGGACCGGTCCACGTTCGGTGGCGCATCTCGACATCCTTGCTCGATCAGTCCAGTAATCATCGGCACCAGGGTCGTCGACGTCGGGTCATGCGCATGACCGATGTTTCCTCCGACGATCCGTTCGGGCGAGTGGACCACCACCGGTCCACTGACCGTGCCACGCACGAAGATGGTCGTGCCGGGTGAAGCGACGATGTATTCGGTGCGCTGACCGTTTGTCCGCTGCCGGGGCGTTGGTCCCATCCTCCTGCCACCCGTAACTGCCGTCGGGAGTAGCAAGGTCACACGGGCGCGCGGCCTAACGACCGCAACACATTCGGGCTGTCACCCAGGTACTCGCCAAACCGCGGGAAAGCTGCCGGCCAGTGCGATCCGTGGCGTCCTTGGTCTCATGTGCCGCCGACGGAAGAGCTCGCGCAGTATCCTGCTGCCAACCGTTGCGGACTTGACCCCCACTGCCCGTGGTCAGCCTGCCGAACTCGCGGGTCGACTCCGCGTATAGGACCTGGATCTCGAATTACTGTGGAAGCGGCCCTCGATTTGCATCGCGTGGAGGTGGTCCCGCTCATCCCATCTTCCGCAACTGTGTGAAGTGCGAGAACGCCAACCGCTTCGCTGCAACAGTGTGCGCATTAGCTGCGTTGCTCCTCGTCGTGATTTCGACCTTGAGCGTGGTCGACGCCCATCTCCTCGGTGGCCGGCCCGCCGCTCGAAAAGTCTGTTGTATGCCGTCCCTTGTTTTTGCAGCGAGAGCCGCGCCTGCGTTCGGTTCGCGTCCTGCATGCCCTGTGCCGCCTGCACATCCAACGGGCCAGCATCTCCTTCGCGCCCCGATAAAACAGCGACCCTCTGCTGCTCCCTGCCTCGACGCCTCGGCAGAGGGCCGTTCTTCCCGGGCCGCGCTCACCCCCACATGGTGACAACGGCGCCTTTCCCGCCGCGAGTCGCCCGACCGACCCGATCAGATGGGGTGGTGCATCGCTGCGGAATCGGCCCGGTGTTTTCTGGCGCGCGGCGTCGCCCGCCGGGGGTTGAAGGACCTGGTCGCTCGGGTGCCGGTCAAGCTACCCAGCACTTCTTCGCTGGGCTTGTGTTTATGGCGCAGACGCTCCACCGTCATCCAATTCAGTTTCGGTTCCACGACGGCCGTCCTCAGTTCGACAATACAGCGGTAGCTCAGGGGCTGAGCCGGGCCGGGGATTGGAAGCTAGGCCACCCCCGATCGTCAACAGGATCAGCAGATGCGCACCGACGCCGAGAATGCGCCGCTCCCGACATGGCGCCGTTAGACGGCGGCCCGTACGACGTTCGACCGTGACGGCAAAGAACCTGCTGGGATCGTCACGTTTCTTCGAGCTTCGGCACCGCACTGTCCCCGAAAGCTGTCTCCTCGCTACGGACGGCCGCTCCCTTCGGCCGCAAATTTCGTATCTCCGGAATCCTAGATATTCCCGTCATGCCTCGTCGCCTCGTTTTTTCCAAGAAAGTTGCCCGACCGCCGACCCGCCCCCCTTGCCGGGACGGCCGCTTGGAGGGTAATCCACCGGACGGGCTCACCGGTCGGCCGCTGCGCACAGACCTCGGATCAGGTGAAATGCGCCCGGCACAGCGTACTCTCCCGTGGTCACTTGGCGGCTTGAACGTCAGACCCTCACGGGTCTAAGGCCCCCCGGGGAGTGTTTTGTTCGGAACACCGAAACTGATCGTACTGTCGTTGGCTTCTCGTGCTCGGTGCAGCTAGGCGGTCACCGTTCTGTATGGGTTTCGAGGCATGCCCGCGAACTCCGGTTTTACGATGAAAACAAGCTGCGCGCGCGCCGGGCCCTGCCGCCGCCAACGGTCAGGTTGTATCGATAATCTCTTCAGGGGGACGCACCTGGCACATCGGTGTCTGTGGTCCCCCACGGACGCCCCCCCCGGGCTCTGCTCGTACGGGCATGGATGCTAGTTCTACTTGACCGCAGTCTGTGCGCAAAATGCGCGGCGCTTCTCAGGGGGGAACCTGTCTGACTCGTTCCCCGCCTACTTTCTCCTGTCCGTAAGGAGGGCGACGACGTGGATCCCGGCGCCCCGCTTCGCCTGGGGCGGGCCCGTGTGTCGGTGGTTGCGAGGGCTATGCCAACCGCCGAGCCCTGCGTATGGCTCGTCTCTGCGCTCAGCCCTTTGCGTTCCCTCAATGCCAGCCGCGCAGCGTGTCCGCTTCCATTTTCGTGGCGTGAGCGCTGCACCCGCCGTGCCCCTTTGGTCGGCGAACCAGGGCGGCAGATCCACTCGTCTTCCTTCCAGTGCGGCGCGAGAAAATCCTCCGGCACCCAGGGACGGTCATGCCGCGGCGTTGGGCTCGCGTGTTTGCATTGGCTGGGCATCCTCACCTGCTCTGCAGGACACACCTGCCTGGCGCCGGATCAGTGCCGGGCCTCGATCCCTGCCTCCGGACCCGCGTACGGAAACTTCAAAGCGGGGCCCCGTCCGCCGGTCCCAAAATCGACTCTCCCACGAGCCCGTCTGCTGCGGACCACAGGTCGCCGTGGGGCGTAACCAAACAGCCGCACGGATTGGCTCACAGCGGAGCGAACATCACGGTGGCGGTCAGAGCCGGTCTTGGCCAGTCGCTGAGGGCGGCGATGCGTTTCCGTGTACAACGGCCGTCCGGACGACTTGCCTTCAGCCCGAGAGCGCTATTTGCCGGCGCGCGCTACCGGAGCGACGACGAAATACCACGATTTTTCATTCGAAGCGGAAGAACGTTGAAGGCTTTCTGAGGCCGCCAATCGGCGCGCGGTCCGCTTGCGTGGGTCGTATACATAGACCGTCACGCGGCACTCCCACCTGAGCGGTAGTTAAAGCGACGTTTCCCACTCGATGCCGCGGCCGTAACTGAAGACATGGCCGGTGGCGCAACGCGCCGTGTCGGTGTGCGCGCCGCGGCGACTCATCGGCCGCCGCGAGCCTGCTATACATGGCGACGAGCGGCACTAGCGGTGTGTCGGGCTTCACGATCACCCCGTCCGTTCGTACCGCGTGCAGCGGTTCTTCTGGTCTTCCGTCCGCGATGCGATCCGCCGATTCCGACTCATGCCCCGCTGACAAGGTGGCGAGCATCAGGTTGTCCGTACTGGCTACTCATGAACACATCGCACCACGGCCAGATTCCAGAGCGCGCTGCCAGGCGCGAGGTGGCCAGGAACGTATCCCATTTTTCTTCCGCTTCCGAATTGGTCCGCCGCTTACGCGGATGGGGGTGAGAGTGCCGTAGTCGGGTGTCCCTGGGAAAAACTGTCGCGCGGCAGCGCCATGGGTACTGCCCAATCTACAGGCCCCTTCTCCCGGGCTGCACGCGCCATACCGTCGGAAAAGTCGAGCGCCACCCTCGAGGCCGCAGCGATCTCAGGGGACGTCGTATATGAAGTTGAACCAATCCTGCAGCGCGCGCGTTTTCGTTGACGGAATCGAATTCGGCGAATATCGCTCCTTCGACGGTGGTTGTCAGCGTCGAGCGCCACGAACGCGGCCGGCCCGGGCCGGCGTTGTACGCCTCGGTCGCCAGCGCCTGCGCCCCGTCATGTCGTTGAGGACCAGGGTTTCAACTAATTTGGGTGCCAAGCTGGATATTGTATGATGTCTGCTGACCTGGGCCGTTATTAAATCGTCTCATTCCGGATCTTCCTGGCGAGAAACGCGCGGTGCTTGGCCAATCAATTGATCGCCCGGATGCGCCGACGTGCGAACGCCGCATTCAGGATGAGCGCGATTCCTGCCGGATCAAGCCTTAGACCCCATGCCAATGTCGAGAACCAGGCGCCTTGGTCGAGCCTGTACATGAAATCGCGAAGGGCGAACGGAAGCGCTGGTTGAAAGCGACTTTCAGGTCCGGTGCGATCGTAGTTATTCACCTCGGTCGAGCATAATTGTTCCTGTTTCTGGCGCGCGTATTCCGTCCGCCGCCGCCATATGCTGGCGCTCGTTCATCTTGCGTATTCCCGATCCATTTCCCTCCCGTTTCCCGTCGACACGCAGATTCATTGCAAAGAAATTTAGCGGCGCGGCGGAATCTTCATTGCCCGCCATAATGCCCCCCGCGATCTCAGCCTGAGTTACCGGCTGCGCCGCCAGCCGGATCGGATTTTCTGGCCCAGATCTTCCACTTCCCTCGCCAGTTGGGCCGTCAAATTGGGTTTGGCTTGGCAATCGATTGATACAGCTTTTTGCGCTTCTTCCGTTCCTCCTGCCTTCGTTTTTTGCAGGCGCCGCCGCCCCATCCAGTACACACAGCAGGTCGGTACGCACCTGCGGCATCAGTTCGAATCGCGTGCTTTGACCAATTTCCGTTGCCGGCGCGCAGCCCATGCGCACCTTCCCTTGATAGCCACGAGCTACAACGTGGGGCATTTTAGTCTTGCCCCATAGCTGGTAGCTTCGGGCAATCGCTGAACGATAAGCGGCGCGATTTGCGCCCCGGACCGAGCGCCTGTTCCGACGGGCAGTAGCCTTTTTTTGGCGACATGGCTCAACTCGCGTTTCGCTTGGTCGGGATTGGTTTCTGGCAGCGCGCCAATGCGCGATGTAAACAGCTCGTGCGGCAGTGCGTCCGCCGGCGACGCCGCGTGCCAGCACGCCGCGATTGTCGAGGTGCCTGATCGAACTGGACTACCCGCGCTTCGGTCAAATGCAAGAAGTCTGCGCGCTGCCTGTGGAACCACTCTCTCGAACCGCCATCCGGATTTGGCGTCCCCCGATCGTTGGCATAGGTTGAACTGACCAGTTTGCACCAGGGTGGGATCAAAAGCCCAGGCAGCCCTTCGCCATAATCCTGGTTCGGCCACCGTCATTATATTGTCGCGCATCGTCCGCAATGGCCTGTGCCTTGACCGCGCGCTGCGAATCCGAGGGCTACCCTTGACCTGCGTAATCGCGTCAAGGCGAATGTGCGGGTGATTGTTCGTCGAACGTGGGCCCATCGTTCTTGGCCCCCAATTCGAGCAACCAATCCGTTGCGTAGACGGTCGGCGCGATGGCGCTGCCGTCCATAAGCGCTTCAGGAAATCGCGATTGCGATATCGGATGCTCGCGCAGGCGCGATTTCAAACCGATAATAACTCGACATAAGACGGGACCCCCCATATTGTCAAGCCGGGACGCCATATGGCCCGTTGGCCGGCGTTCGCCTCCTTGCCGCTTCACCAGCGCCATGATCACTCGTCGTCACTGACAAAAGCTTCGCCCCGTTTTTGCGCGTGGGGCAGCCGGGTGCAACCAAACGCCGCCGTCGCGCCACGGCCACACAACCAACAAATCCATTCACACCGAAACATCGAGTAATATACCGCCTTTCCTTATTTATCTAAGCCCATATACGAAACGCTGGCGGCAACATCGCCGCCGCTAGATTTCAAGCAGCTGCAAAGAACAACGTCTTCTAGGATAGCCCACACAAAAAACGGTGATCCCACAAAAATCGTCACCCACCGGACAACAGCCGAATGCGACGGACAAATCGCAACCTCCAAATCGTGCTGCAACGGTTTGCTCGCCCGCCCCGCCGCGCGCGTATCGGTGGGTGCGGACCGGTTTGGACACTAGCCTCTCGGCGGCCTATCTGATCGCCTTGTTGACGGCACACCGTAACGACGCTGGGGTGTATTGGCCGATCCGCAACGAACCCGAGCGCATCCGATTTATGCGGAGTGCAGCATGCGCGTACGGCTGGTCATGCCGATTGCCAAGGACAAAAATTGGCCCTTTGCAATTATTTCATGGCAACCCGGCGATGCGCTGACGCAAGTACTTACGCGTGGCGATCCCTGCGGCGGCCGCGAAGTATTTTCCCCGAGGCATTGCGATCCCTTGTGTTGGGATTCAATCCGCAACGCGTCCGTTTAGCTCAAACGGCGGCGGTTTTTACGGACAGAACGCTTGCAAATGCTGCCGCGTCCGCTAAGTATTCGCTTGCCTATGCGTGCTGCGCGCGGCGTTTGATGCGGCGCCACACGAATAGTCCCGCGCTGGATTCGAATCGGCACTCTGACACTGCTGTCGCCAATACCTGATCGCGGCGACTCCGCTCATAAATCGCTTGCTTCTCATCTCGTCAACGCGTAATGCGTGCCGCGCCAGTCCACTCCGCCATCCACAGGTCCAGCAAACTGCCGCGCCACCACATCCAAGTTTCGAGCATGCTTATCAATGGAAAAGATCAGGCATCGATAGCTCCAGCAATCGCACGAATCGAGCCTGCATAAAAACCATCGACGATCAGGGGGGCCGAGGTTGAACCATTTCCCGGCCCGTTCGCGACAAACATCCCACGCCTGGCCAGAGCCTTGCTACCAGCACCCCCACATCGTAAACACATCAGCTTCCGAGCTGGTATCTACGCGGCAAAAATATTCTTTTTGCAGACCTTTCACCATCTCTGGCGTGCTGCGGGTACCATTCTCCCTGCGAACCTGCCAAGGCCAAACAGCACCCTGCTGCCGGAGCCAACCGGTTTTTTTTCAAACACGTGCCCAGCATCATGTCGTCGGATCGCCAACCGGATCGCGCATGGCCGCCGACCGCGCGCATTAGGCGGTGCTGCGTATCAGTTGAACGCGCCGAGACCGATAAAAATCTTGGCCGACGTACTTGCTTTCCTGGCTTGAAACGGACAAAAAGTGACCGCGAAACTCAGCATCCGCATTCTGAGTAAATTTTTTCACAACGGCGTCAACATAGCGTCCATGATCGATCTGGTTTTTGCTCGCAAGAGGCGAAATCGCTGCGACGAAAGCACTGATCGTCGAACACCGCATCGGCAATCGGAAATAATCAGGTAATCGCCGTCCCGCCAACTGCGCGCCGCAGTGCAGCTCGTGATTTTTTTTTCCCCAGCCATCCCCGGTATTCACGCACCTGCAGTACACGTAACTGCGGAGCGCTTGTGCGATGCGGTCGAGTATTTGCGGTGGTTAATCGTTACCGAATACCACCTCGCAATACTCGACCGCATCGCACAAGCGCATCCCATTACGTGTACTTGCATGTGCGTGAATTACCGGCGGTGGCTGGGGAAAATCACGCGCCTGCAACTTGCGTCGCGCAGTTTGCGGACGGCGATTCCCCTGTTATTTACCGATGCCGATGCGGGTTTTTCGACCGATCCCTGGATTCGTCCGCGACTGCCTATGGCGAGCCAAACCAGATCGATCATTTGACTCTAGTGTTTACGCCGTTGGAACAACATTTACTTCGAATGCTGATGACTGATTTCGCGGTCCAACTTTTTGTTCCGTTTTCAAGCCATTGAAAGCAAGTACTCGTCCAAGCATGTATCGGTATCGCGCTTTCACCTGATACGCAGCACCGCCTATCGCTCGGTCGGCGGCGCATCCGCGATCCGTGTGGCGATCCTCCCGACATGATGCTGGGCAAGCTGTTTGAAAACCGTTGGCTTCCTGCAAGCAGGTGCTGTTTGGCCTTGGCATGGGTCGCGGTCGAATGGTACCAGCAGCACGCCAGGGGTGAAGGTCTGCAAGATATTTTTGTCCGCGTTCGATTACCAGCTCGTCAAGCTGGATGTTTTTTCGTGTTGGTGCGGGTGCTAAGGAGCTGGCCAGGGTGGGATTGTTTTGTCGTCGAACGGCGCCGGTAAATGTTCAACCTCGCCACACTGATCTGCGATTCGTTTTTTATGCGGCGGTTCTTGCGAATTGCTGAGCTATCGATGCTGACTTTTTCCCAGTGATCACATGCTCGAACTGCTGATGGGTGGCGTCGGCAGTTTGCCTGACCTGTGGCTGGCGCCGCTGACTGGCGCGGCACGCATACGCGTTGGACGACTGAGAAGCAAGGATACGGGAGGCGGATGTCGCCGGATCAGGTATGTGCGACAGCATTTTCAGTGACGATCCTATCGCGGATATCGTGTGCTCCGCATCCAAACGCGCGCCGCAGCACGCCTATGGCAACGCCGATACTTAGTCGGACGCGGCAGCATTGCCAGCGTTCTGTCGGAAACACCGCCGCCGTCTCCTAAACGGACGCGTTGCTATTGAATCGCACACAAGGGATCATCAATGCTCGGGAATACTTCGCGGCCCCAGCAGGTATCGCCACGCCTAGTATCTTTCGTCAGCGCATCGCCGGGTGCCATAAATAAATTGCAAAGGGCATTTTTGTCCTTGGCAATCGCAATGCCAGCCGTACGCCGCATGCTGCCCGCTCGCGCATAAATCGATGCAGATCGGTTCGTTGGCGGATCGGCCAATACACCCCCACGTCGTTACCGGTGTGCCGTCCACCAAGCGATCAGATGAGGCGCCCGATGGCCGTGTCCAACCGGTCCGCACCTCAGCCGCTACCGCGCTGCGGCGGGCGAGCAAAACCTTTCGCAGCACAGCTTTGGCGGTTGCGATGTCCGTCGCTCTTCTCTGTTTGTCCGGGTGACGAATTTTGTGGGATCACGTGCTCATCGGAGACGTTGTTGTCTTTGCAGCCTGCTTGAAAATCTATTGGTGTTCGGCGATGGTTGCCGCCACGTTTCGTATCATGGGCTTAGTATAAATAAGGTAAGGCGGTAATCCGATGATTTTCGGTGAATGATTTGTTGGGGTTGTAGTGCCGTTGCGTCGACGTCGTTTGGTTGCACGGCGGCCCCGCGCAAAAACGGGCGCCGCTTTTGTCAGTGACGACGATGGGTTTCATGGCTCTGCGTGAAGCGGCCAAGCGCGGCGACCCGGCCAACTTGCCAATCTGGCGTCCCGGCTGACAATTATGGGTCCCGTCTTATTTCGATTTTATCGGGTTGAAATCGCGCCTGCGCACGCGCTCCGATATCGAAAAATTCGCGATTTCCTAAGCAGCTATTACGGCAGCGCACGCCGACCGTCTAACGATCAACGCTTGGTTCTCGAATTGGGGCGCAAGAACTACGGGCCACGTTCGACTAACAATACCCGCAATTCGCCTTGGACACGATACGCAGGTCAAGTGTTAGGCCTCGGTCGCGCGCGCGGTAAGTCACAGGCCATTGCGGACGATGCGCGCAATATATTGACGGGGCCGAAAGACTATGGCGAAGGCTGCCTGGTTGCTGACGCCACCCTGGTGCAAAATGTTCAGTTCAAAATGCCAACGATCTGTGGGCGCAAATCGGCTGGCGGTCGAAGTGGTTCCACAGTCTCGCGCAGCGACTTTCATTACTGACCGACGCGTCGGTCGTCCAGTTTCGCTCAGGCACTCGACAATCCGCTGGCGCTTGCTGGCACGCGGCGTCGACGCGACGCACTGCGCACGAGCTGTTTTGTAGCATCGCGCTTGCCGCGCTGCCAGAACCATCCCCTCCCAGCTCAACGCGCGTTGCGCAATGTCGCAAAAAAGCTAACTGCCGTCGTAACAGGCGCTCGGCTGGGCGGAATCGCGCTGCGCTTACGTTCAAGCTGATGCCCTAAGCTCAGCTATTGGGGCATATACTTACAAGCCCCTTTGTCGCTCGATGGCGACAATGGAGTGCGCTGGCGCTGCGCGCCGCACTGGAAATTGGCCAAGCCGCTATTCAACTGATGCCGCCGTGCGCGTACCGTGTCCTGCCTGGGTGTACTGGCGGGGGCGCGCGCCTGCAAAACAAGGCGGAACAAGAAGCGCAACAATCTGTACAATCGATTGCCAGCCAACCACTTTTTACGGCCCACTGTCGCTTGAAGATCTGGCCAGAAAATCACGATCCCGGCTGGCGCGCAGCCGGTACCCCGGCTGAGATCGCGCCTATGGCGGCCAATGAAGGTGCCGCCGCGCCGCTAAATTCTTTGCAATGAATTGCTGTTCGAGGGAGACCCGGAAGGAACTGGGAATTTACGCAAGATGAACGAGCTCAGCATCTGGGGCGGCGGAAGACGCGCTCCAGAAATATGCTCGACCGTATGGTGGAATACCTCCGATCGCCCCCGGACTGAAGTCGATTTCAACCAGCGCTTTCCGCGCCTTCCGCGATTTCATGTACGCCTCGACCAGCGCTCGGTCTCGACCTTGCCTGGTCTACGGCTTATCCGGCAGAATCGCGCTTCATCATTACATGCGCGTTCGCAAGGCGGCGCCTCCGGCCTGATGCAGTTGCTGCCAAGCACCGCGCGTTTCGTCGCCAGTAAGATCGGGATGAGCGATTTAATCCCGGCCAGGTCAGCGACATCAATCCCATATCCATCTGCACAATTTTTGAACATGGCCCTCCACGACCTGACGGGTCGCATGCGCTGGCGACCGCGGCGTACAACGCCGCCCGGGCCGGCCGCGTTCGTGGCGCTCGCGCTGACACGCCCGTCACGCGCGATATTCTCCGAAGCGATTCCGTTCAACGAAACGCGCGGCTGCAGGATTGGCTCAACGTCATCTACGAGCGCTCCCCTGAGCTCGCTGCGAGCCCTCGAGCTGGCGATGCCTTTCCGACGTATGGGCGTGCAGCCCGGGAAAAGGCCTTTCGATGCCGTACTACTCCATGCGCTGCCGCTAACAGTTTTTCCTTCAGCACCCGCTACGGCAATCTCCCCCAACATCCGCGTAAGCGGCGACCACTTCGGACGCGAAAATGGGATACGTTCCTGTACACCTCGCGCCTTGCGGCGCGCTCGGCCATCTGGCCGTGGGTGCGATGTGTTCATGAGCCGCCAGACGGCCAACCTGCTGCTCGCTCACCTTGTCAGCGGGCATGTCGGAATCGGCGATCGCATCGCGGCCGAGACAAGCAGAACCTGCTTCACGCGGTACAACGGACGGGGTGATCGTGAACCCGCCACACCGCTCCGTGCCGCTTCGACGCCATTATACTTCAGGCTCGCGCGGCCGATATCGCCGCGGCGCACCCCGACCACGGCGCGTTGCGCACCGGCTATTGCTTCAGTACGGCCGCGCATTCGAAGTGGTGAACGTCGTCACTCCCGCGCGAGTGGATTCCCGTGACGTCTATGTATACGACACACTGCCAAGCGGACCGCGCGCCGCTTGGCGCCTCAGAGCCTTCACGTCGTTCTCGCTTCGAATGAAACTGTGTATTCTCGTCGTCCGTAGCGCGCGCCGGCATAGCGCTCCTCAGGTGAGAAGGCAATTTCGTCCGCCCGACGGCCGTAAACCCTCGCCGCCCTCACGACGAGCCCGACCGCTGACCGCAACCGTGATGTTCGCTCCGCTGATCAGATCGTGCGCTGTTTGGTTCGCCCCACGCGACCTTTGGTCACCCGCGCATACGGCTCCGTGGGCGAGCTCGATTTTGACCGGCGACGGCCGCTTTGAAGTCTCCGTATCGCCGGGTCCCGAGGCCGGGCTCGAAGGCCCGGCAATGAGCCGTGCGCCAGGCTTCGTGTCCTGCATAGCAGTTGAGATGCCCGCCATGCCAGACACTCTAAGCCCGAACGCGCATGACCGTCACCTGGTGCCGGAGGATTTTCTCGCCGCGCACTGGGAGGCCGACGGCCTGGATCTGCCGCCCTGGCGCCGACCAAAGGGGACACGCGGGTTCAGCGCTCAGCCGCCACGAAATGGAAGCGGACACGCTGCGGCGGCTGCATGAGGGAACGCCCAAGGGCTAGCGCAGAGACGAGCCAACGCACGGCCGGCTGTGCAATTCCTCGGCACCACCGACACCCGTGCCGCCCCAGGCGACGCGGTGCCGGCCGGGCTCAGTCGTCGCGCCTCCCTTAGCGACAGGAGAGTCAGCGGTACGAGTCAGACAGGATTCCCCCTGGAGCTGCCGGCTTTTGCGCACGAACTGCGCGTCGAAGTAGTAACACTTCGCATCCCCATGCCCCGACGATGCCGTAGCCCGCGTCCTTGGGGGCCACAACCCCGCTGTCGCCATGTGCGTCCTCCAGGAAGCTATTCTCGATACAACCGCCGTTTGGCGGCGGCGGCCGGCGCGTCGCAGCTTGTTTCATCGTACAACCGGCAGTTCGCGGGCATGCCTCTCGACCATCCATACAGACGTTCCCTCCATACTCAGCCGAGCCGAGAAGCCCACTACAGTCACGATCAGTTTTCGTTGTCCCGACAACCCTCCACCGGGGCACTTCGACCCGGGAGGTCCTGAAGTTTCACGCCCTCCAATTTGACCCGCGAGCGTACGCCCGTGCCGGGCACGCATTTCACCTGATCCGAGGTCTGTGCGCCGCGGCCTCCCGGGGGGGGTGCGCCCGTCCGGGTGGGATTTCCCTCCAGCGGCGGTTTCCCCGGCACGGTGGTGCGGCGTGTCGGGCACTCCTTGGCAAAAAACCGAGGCGACAGGCAGTGACGGGATATCCGCTGATTCCGGAGATACTACATGCGGCCGCAGGGAGCGGCCGTACCGAGCGATACGCTTTCGGGGCCGTGCGGTGCCGACGCTCGAAGAAACGTACGAGCCCAGCAGGTCTGGCCGTCACGGTCGACGTCGCTCGGGGCCGCCGTCTAAACACCGGCCCATTTCTGCCGCGCATTCTCGTCGTTGCTCATCTGCCTGCTCCTGTTTACGATCGTCTGGCCAGCTTCCAATCCTCCGCGCCCGGCTCAGCCCCTGAGCTACATCTGTATGTCGAAACCTGCGGACGGCCGTGACACCGAAACTGATTGCTGGACCGTTGAGCGTCCTGGCGCCCTCCCAATCCCAGCCGAAGAAGTGCTGGCGTCGCTGACCGCACCCTCTCGACCACGTCCTGTCCACCCCCTCCGCGGGCGCACGCCAGCGCGCCGCCAACACCGTGCGATGCCCGCACGATGCCACCACCATCATCGGGTCGGTTCCGGGCGACTCGCCGCAGGGAAGGCGCCGTTGTCACCACTGTGTGGGTGAGCGACAGGGAGAACCGGCCCCAGGGGGGGGTGTGTGGGGTGGGGGGGGAGGAGGGGGGGGGGGGATGGGGGAGGGGGTGGGGGGGGGGGGGGGGGGGGGGGGGGGGGGGGTGCCGAGGCGGCGAGGCAGGAGCAAGCCTCGGGTCCTGTCGGCGGCGGCGCAAGGAGATGCTTGCCGCTTTGGATCGTGCAGGCTGCACAGGGCCTGCAGACCGAACCTGACGCAGGCGCGGCTCTCGCTGCAACACAGGGACGGCATCACCGCGTTCTCGAGCGGCGGCCGGCACACATAGGAGATGGGCGTCGACCACGCAAGGTCGAAATCACGACCGCGGGAGCCTGCAATCCCTCCGCACCCTGTTGCAAGCTGTAAGCGGTTGGCGTTTCTCCGCACTTCACACATTGGTGGACGATTGGGATGATCGGGACCACCTCCCGCGATGCGCGAGGGCCGCTTCCACAGGATTCCGAGATCCAGTCCTCTACGCTGGAGTCGCCCCCGAGTGGGGTCGGCAGGCTGACCACCGCGCAGTGCTGGTCAATGTCCGCAACGGTGCAGCAGGATATCTGCCGAGATCTTCCGCGGCGGCATTGAACCAAGACGCCACGATCGCACTGCCGGTCACTTTCCCTCGTTTTGGCGAGTACCTGGTGACGCACGAGGTGCGGTCGTTCGCCCGCGCGACCGGTGTACCTTCTCCTCCCCGAACGGGGGCAGTTACGGGTGGTCGGAGATGGATCAACGCCGCCCGAGCTCGACAAACGGTCAGCGCACCGCACTACAGCGCGCTTCACCCGCACGACCCATCTCGTGCTGGCACGGCCGGGACGGGTGTGGTCCACTCGCCCGAACGGATCGTCGTCGAGGGAACTCGTCTATGCGCATACCCGCCGTCGAGCCCTGGTGCCGATGATTAACCTGGGACTGATTTCGAGCAAGGATGTCGAGATTGCGCCACCGAACGTGACCGTCCGGTGATCGCGGGGAACATCCCGACGCGATTTACGGCAACGCCGCGTCATCGTGTCGGACTACCAGGCTGCGGGAGGGCCGACGGCTTGTCCCTTGCGC
>Ga0179593_1596380_pt1 | contig 13954 bp, 22 predicted proteins | sample CZODoug2_1_08_16_FD_185931 | JGI IMG/M metagenome (GOLD analysis project Ga0179593, IMG submission 185931) | Vadose zone soil fungal communities from Angelo Coast Range Reserve, California, USA - CZODoug2_1_08_16fungal (PacBio error correction) | ecosystem: Environmental > Terrestrial > Soil >...
AAGGGGGGAGAATCGCACGGGAGTACGGACAAACCCCGAAGAAACCGCGAGCCATCCTCAACAAAAGGATGTAAGAAAGAATTGCCTTAGGGGTGGGAGTTTCAGGTTTGTCCCGCCTCCGAAGGAGAATGGGGTTCGAAAAAAAAAAAAAAAAAAAAGAGGCTACATCAGGTTGGGGAGTTTGAAATCTAGGAGCCCTACACGTCAGCAGTACTTCACTGGGCGGTGAACTTGGGTCAACAAGAAAAATATTGTTTACCGGTGGGTGACGCCAAGGGGGGGTCAGAGGCCTGAGGCGGCGGCGGACGGATAATACACGGCAAAAAAATTCGGAAGACTTTTCGCAAAACAAAAACACAACTGGAACCTCACCAAAGAGGAAAAGGGAGGGATCACGTTCAAGTGTAGGATCCAAAGCCGGTGGCCCAAACGGGGAATCGCAATCGGGGAAGGGTGGACCGCGCCCCATAAGACCAAAGGGGGGAGCTATGGGGGGGACTCGGTAAAAACTAAAAGGGGTTGCAAAAAAAGAAAAAGGAAAAAAAGAAAGGTGAGGGCACTCGTACCCCCGCCAACGATTGCGAACGGAAAATGGGGCGGGTAGCTTTTCGCGCCCAATCAATAGGGGGGAGACAGGGAAAAGCACCAGGGGGAGATAAAAAACTGAAGGTTCGCGATCCCTTCTTAGGGGGGAACCGGAGGTGGAAAGGACACGGGCGCCCTCTGCGATGTCAAAAAAAAAAAAAAACAAAAGAAGAAGGGAAGGGGGAAAATCGGGTCAACTGAGGAACTGGGGCACCCAACATGTCCCTAACAACCAGTATACGGTTTTTACCTAACTCCGAAGGGACCAAAAAAACAGATGGGAATATTAACCGAACAGGGACCCAAAAAGAAGCGGGAAAATTAACGACGGGGGAAAAACGCCATCCTTCCCCAAGGAAGAAAAAAAAGAAAAAAAAAAGAAAGGTTGCCAAGGGGCGCCCCCAAGGAAAAGGCGAGTGAATTCGAAATTGGGCGAGGGTGGGGAAAAAAAAAACATTCCTCAGACGCACAAAAGGGGTTCCCGGAAAAAGAAAGCTACGTAAAGGCCGACGGAAGGGGTGGGAAGTGAAAAAAGATAGAACCACCCATCCTGGTTAAATTCAGAGGAGGGACAGATTTTCACAATGACTTTCTGGAATTCCAAAAGAGAAAGGGGGGGGGGGAAGGGAAACAATACCTCTGATATCAAGTGCACCTTTGGATGAAAATGACCAGATGGTAAGACTAAAAAAGGAACCGGAGGGGTAAAAGGAGTGGAACCTAATAAGGACTTCAAAAACTGGAAAGGGAATTGGAGTGAGGGTAGAACTCCAACCTTTAACTTGACCCAGTAGGCGAAGTGGGGAAAAATGACCATCGCTACTAATACCAACCAGGAAGTCCAGGACGCTTAACAAAATCCACAGACTCTACGGAAAAGGAATCACATTTCACCCTTTGGTGGGATAGGGTGGACTTTAAATCTGTAAGGGAAGCGATTTCCACAGGGGGGGTGGTGAGAAACACTACATTTAATGGAAGGAAAAACATTCCATTGGCTGGTTTCTAAAAAAGAGGGGAATGGGGGGCAAGGATTAAAAAAAGGGACGGGAAAGTCTACACAGCGTTAAGTGAGGGACAGGAAGGAGAATATGGGTTCTTTGCTGACGGGGAACAAAAAGTGGAGGGTTCGGGATTCTGACTCTGCACGGGGGGAAAGGTGATGAAATCGCGCCTTCCACAAAAAGGAAACCAGCAAAGTTTGACTGAAGAGGAAACAGTTTCGGTACGGTACAGGAGAAGGATTGGAAATCCTAGTTTATGCTCGAAGGAAAAAAGAGGGTGGGAAGCTTTGTGGTCCGCCAAAGGGGGTTCTGGTCCTCGGAAACCGGGGGGCTATGGGACCTCAAAACTGAAAAGAGACGTTATCATAAATGGAGAAGGGGTATCCGCAATCAGGAAAACAGGGAAACAAAAAAACTACAACCCCATGACCGGGAAGGGTTACGGGAAGGTAGGGGGAAAGATCAATCCCGTGCAAAAGTGTCACTAAAGGTCGGAACAAAAACTGAAGAACTTTGTGGTTGGGTTGGGATATGAAAATAGTGAAAAAAGGACCCCACATGGACTAACCCTTTCACACCGTCGCTAAGGGGGAAAAACGAACTACTTGCTTAAATAGGGAAGGTGGCAAGGGTGATGGATTGAGCAAGAAAACGCTCCCCAACACGAAAAAAAGGGGCGTTGAAAGGTTGAAAAAAAAAGGGGCGCTTGGGGCCGACATTGGACTGATTCTAAAAAGGATTATCAGTCCGCCCGCCATTTCAGAATGCCCGCCATCGAGGTTTTAAAAAGGTCCAGGGGGGGGATCATAAAAAAGAAAGGGAACCTCTGCTCCCGGGAAAAAGAAGTCAAAAGGGATCGTGGGTCGTAGTAAATCAGAGCGCGAAAAAAAAAAAAGGGGTGAATTCACAAGGGGGACGAGAAAAACGGAGTAAAAAGATTGCACTGCAGATGAGGACCTTTCAAGGGTGTTACGGCGCCACAAGGGGGGAAAGGAAAGGGGGGGGGGGGTAATTTTTCACTGACTGGACCAAAAAAAAGGAACGATTTGGAACGGTCCCAAAGGCCTACAACGAAGCACTAGGTTTCGCTTGCCAGGTTTCTCGAGAAGGGGGGGTTGGGAGGTCGTCCGGCTAAACTGAGCCGCAAAACGAGTTGAGATCGGGGGAACCGAGGGGGGAGTGAAAACCCTATACCGAAACACGTGGCGAATCCTCGTAGAAAAAAAAAGGGGGAGGAAAAAATAAGAAGATTAGACCACTGGTGTCGTAGGGGGAGAAGGGGAAGGTATTCCTACCTTTCTTTCGTCGGAAAAATGAGAAACGAAAAAAAGCCGGGAGGGGGAGAAGGGGAACTAAAAAAAAGAAAAGAAGAAATAGCAACTTGGGGACCGAGTGAGCATCGCGAACAGCCGAATGGGCCTTGGCAAAAGGGGGGTATAAAAGCCACTACACTTGTTCACTTGCCCTTTGGGGGTAGGACCGAAGTGGGGGGGTGAAAAACGCAATCGGGAGCAGGGAAGATAAAGAAATTAAGTCAACACATCGCCAATTCCTGAAAGACTACGAGGGTCTACCAGGTTTAGGTTCGCTGGGAGAAGGTCCAAGAGATGAACAACCAGGTGGGAAAACCTGGGAAAAAAAAAAAAGGGGGAAAATTCAAAAAAGGACAACTTGCGGAAAGATGGATCCGGCCTAGTTTTTCGGGGGAAACCTAAGGTCAAGGGAAACCAAAAAAAAGCCCCATCACGCTCAAACGACCGGGGGTTTGGTCCAGGGAGAAAGGAGCAAGGCAAAAAAATCAATCATTTCCCAAGATCGGCCCACGAGGAGGGGTGTGGTTCTAAAGCAGGCCAATGAGGCAGGAAAACCAGAAGGAAAAAAAACTCCCAAACCAGTTTGTTCTCGTTTTTGGAAAAGAAATCGGAACCGGGGGTGAGTGGAACAGGCAAGCTGGTCCCTAGTAAATCGGGTGGTGAAAAAAGGAAATGTGGTAGGGGCGTTTCAAAGGTGCAAAGAACGGGAGCAAAAAGCCATTTCGGTAAGTGGGGGGAAAAGGGAGTAAAACCGAGGTAAAATCCGGGGGGAAAGGATCCACCAACAACCGGAAGAAAAAGCGTTCAAAAATCGCTTCACGTCGATTAGCAGCGAAGAGGAGAGTGATGAAAGGATTCCTTCAGGGCCATTACCCAAGGGTAAACATAGGGGGGAGGGGGGATCAAGGGCAATCACGCCCGTTATGGGGGGGCAATAAGGAAAATGTAAAAAACTGTGAAAAAGAATAAGAGACCAAACTAAGCTCTCAAAAAAAAAAGATAAGGGTCCTTGAACACCAGCCGCACGAAAAAAAGGAAAAAAAGGGAAAGGAAATACCCTCGAAAATCAATTCCAGCTTGGTGAAAACAATAATGAATGTCCCGCAAAGTGGAAAAGGTTCCCGAAGGGGAAACCCTTGTTGGGCAAGGAGGAAAAAAACCAGCGTCATCCCAAACAAGCAGGAGGAAAAACATAAGGTTGTCTTAGTCGAAAGAGATGGGCAAGGGAATTGAATCGCAGGGATTCAAGCGTGGGAAGATCAGGAAAAAAAAAACGAGGCAAAAGAAAAAAAAAACTCAGTAGGCGCCATTTTTTTCTGGGGGGGGTGTTTTGTGGTGCTGGGAGTGGGGGTTTGGAGGGGGGAGGGTGGGGGTGTAGCTCGAGGAGGAATGGAGAACGGTAGGGTTGGGGTGGGGAAGTGGGCTGAGTGGGGGGGGGTGTGAGGGAGGTAGGTAGTGGTGGGGGGATGATGTGGGATGGAGAGGGAGGTAGGGAGGGGGTAGTGGGAGAATGGAGGGTTGTGTGGGCCGAGGAAGGATTAAGTTGAGGCGAGTAAGTGAGGGTGCATGGTGGGTCGGGGAGAGATTAGGGGGAAGTCATCGTATGGCTGGGGGTGGGTGTGGAAAAGAGTTAGGGGGGGGGCAGCGGGAGGTGGAGAGGAATAGGAAGGGGGCGTAGGGGAATGGGGGGAGAGGATAGGGGGGGAGATGAGGAAAGGTGGGTAAGGGGAGAATAGAATGCGGAAAAGTTGTTTGCATGTTTTTTCCGCTTTACAGCAACTCAGACGGGGAGAGAAGCTTCGCTGGCCCAGCCGGCCACAAAAAAAAGGGGGGAAAAAAAAGGCGAAAGGGCTGTGATATAGTCTAGGTTTCCTCAGGCTGGGGAAAAAAAAGCTCCAAGATGTTCACTTCCTGAAACCCAGAGGCGGCATCAACCTAAAAGGGTGCAGGAAAGGGCTTGGAAGGGAAAAAAGAGATCGCTGACCATTGATGAATCAAATTGGGGGGGGGGACGTATCATCACCAGCGCGTCATTCCGCGATCGGAAAAAAGGACAGTAAGAGGGGGGGCGAAAGGAAACTGGTCCCTTTCCCATGCGGGGGAAGAAAGAGAATTAAAATATCTTGCTACCAGGATGCGCACAAAAAGCGCCAAGCAGATATTGGAAAAAAAGCGGGAAGGAAGAGAACGGGGGGATTTTCGAAGGGTTGGGGTTTGGGAAAGGGGAGTGCCTGGGGGGGGCACTGGCAAAAAACCCGTCAAACCACGTATGTTGTTGGGAAACAGAGAAAAAAAACCGGGGGGAAAAAAAAGAAGTGGAAAAAATCCTATCCAAATTAATATGTCTAGGAAGTGGAAAAAAAAAAAAGTCTGCCGCCGACACAGGACGAGAAAAAAAAAAAAAAAGGAAGAGGGGAAAGGAAGGGGAGAAGTGAAAGTTGGTGATGTTACACGACCCTTAATTATCGAAAAAAAATGCTCGAAAAGGGGAGCAAGGGGAAACGGGGAAGTTACGAATCGTTTGGTGCCTGGTACGGGGGGCCAAGAAAAAAGGAAAGTGGGGGGGACGGGGGGACGGCGGGGTGGGGGGAACTTAGTATCCGCGTCCATGTTCCGGTGCGCGGTAAAAAAAGGAGTTGATGCGAACGGCCTGATCCCGGGAACGAGGGGGGAGAACCCAATTCCAGAGAAGGACCGAACAAGAGAGGCTTTTTGGGGTGGGGCTGGACGGAAATTGAATAGAGCAAAGGGAAAAAAAGGGGGCTCGAGGGGGTCGAAGTCGCCTCAAATTACATGGCCGCCGTCCCTTCCGGATCTCAAAGGGTTTTTGGGGGAGGGAAAAAAAGCCACAAAAAAAGGAAAAAGGACTGAAAAAGGCAACATTCTGCATCAGTGTTTTTAAACAAGAGGATGCTTTAAACTGAAAAAAGCGGCTCCGGGGCGGGACCAACGCCTTGAACTCACCGGAAGCCATCACCTTCAAGCCGAGAAAAAAACCAAAGAGAAAAAGGGAGGAACTTCCGCGGTGAGTTGGGGTGGCCCTCAAAAAAATTGGGGGACGTCTTCCAGACATCGGAAAAAGAGATTTTGGGGGGGGGGGGGGGGTTGAAAAGGTGAGAAGGGAAATCGCAGACGGGGACAGGGACAAGAAAATTCCGGGACCGAACAGAACAACATCGTGTGACAGGGGGATAAAAAGGGCCCCAGGAGGAAGGGGAATGAAATCTTCGGGTCGGGGAGCGACGTACATCACAAAAGAACCCAGTAGATGGAGGGAAAAAAAAAAAACTTTTCCCGTCACCGAAAAAACCAACTTCAGAACAGGAGAATTCCTGTCGCTGCAATGGTTGGGTGAAGCAGGGGAGAAAAAAAGGGGTGGAATCCTTTTTTGGCCCCTTCGCAATATTGAACCTAGGGGGGGGGGGAACGAGGGACTATTGGGGGGGTGACCACCCAGGCCAACCTAGGGTTGGTAGCTATGCCCCGTCACCTTCACTCAATTCCGGTAAAAAAAAAGAAAGCAGGTCGGAAAAAAAAAAAAAAAGGAGACAAGGGAAGAAAAGGGAAGAGTCAAGGTTCTTCAAGAACATACTGAAAAGTTCCGGAAAGGAAAGTTTACTAACCATCACTTCGGTCCCCACATCGCAGGGGGAAGAGTGAGCCGAAAACAAAAGAGGCAAAAGGTGGGCTCAGGGGGAAATCTGGTCCGTCCGGGTCTTCCCCAACACGGGGCTAAATGAGTTTGATACAACTACGGTGTGGGGGAATTGCGTGAAAAGAGTGTCCATTGGGTTACAAAAGTTGGGGAAAAAGGGAAAAAATAAAGTCCCAACCAAACTCTGACCGAAATGAAGGAGGGGATTGAAAGATAACTCCCTTGCCTACCTTATCAAAGAAGAGCTTTAGCGAAAAAAAAGGGGGGGATATATTTAAGCCCATTCCTAAGGGGGGGGGGGGAAAGGGGGACGGGGGGAAAAAGAAACCATCTCGCCGGCCGCAAGGGGTGTCCGGGGGTCCCCTATCTCGTGCATGTGGAAGGAAGCGGTTTGGGAGAGCTACACTCATGCCTGTTCGAAGGACGCAAATCTTTCTTCTATCCTCAAACTTTGGAAAAAGGGTAAGCAAAGCAGAGGTTTACGGGGAGGTTGGGGGGGGGAAAGAAGACATCCCACTCGTATATCAGCGCAGGAATTAATTTGGCCTATAACAAAGGAGGAAATTTCTCAGGGCCCCAAACCGTGCCGCAAAACAGAAGATCTAAACCCGCATGGGAGGAGTTGAGCGCCCAGGAAAAGGGGAAAGGGGGGAACCCTAAAAGGGAGAAGACCAAGGACGGGGAAAGGAAAATCCTTTCTGGAAGAGGGACAAAACCCTAATCCCTGCGGCTGGTCATCATCAATGCCCAGGAAAAAACGCTCCCAAGGAAAAAGGGGGAAAAAAAGAGAAAGAATTAAAACACGTCACATTCATGTGGGGGTGCGGGGGGACAGATTTGCCAACCAAGTTTTCCCGGTGGAAAGGGGGACGAATCCAGACAGTGCTTGTGAAAGTCAGTTTCTAAATCTTTTGTAAGTATCGCGGGAGTGTCCGTGAGGATCCGGATGAGGACGAAAGACGGGGGGGAGGGGGGGACCAAGGTTACCAAAGCGGGGGAGGGGGCAAGATGTGCTGTCTCCGAAGAAGAGGGGGCAGGGGTGAACTATTTCTAGGCGGTGGATGTGGTGATTGCAACGCCGTGGGATGGTACACAAACCCGAGGGGTGAATTACACAAGTGGGGGGCAAACGCCGAAATCCTGAATGGACCCTTCGCGCCTATCGCGTGAAGCGGGAAAGGGGGGCAAGGAGGGGGGGGACGAGAAAAAAAAAAAAATGGGAGATTCTCCCGAAAAGCAAGATCAAAGGGGGGGGCGGGGGATAACCGTCCCATCGGTGGGGACGGCACCTGGAAAACAAAGAAAGGGAGGGGGAGACGCAAGGAACGAAAAAAGGTTTCACATTACCAGAGTTGCGTGCAACTAAAATGGCGAGGTACCCTTGTGTAAAGAGGAAAGAAAAAAAAACTGGGGGGGGGGGGGCTGGTGGTGTAACGCAAGAAAACAGGACTGCCCATTTCCGGGGGCCGAAAGGGTCTGGGGGCCCACACTGACACTCCTCCGAGGCGTTAAAGAAGAGTAGTAAAAAAAGAGGGACCCTGAGTGGTATCAATCTAAGCTCCACCCTCAGAGTGGGGGGGGAAAGGACAACTACAGTTGACCTATCTTCGTCTAAAAAAACTATGCAAGAGAAAGGAGCAGTCCGAACATCAGGGGACATGAAAATTCCCTCAGAGACTCGCTGGGGGGGTCAGGAATCATTCCGGACAATCTCCCAAACAATAGAAAGAGGAGAAAAAGACTCGGACGTCGAGGTAAATCAAAAGGGCTCGCATTGACTATGAGAAAATAAAATAAGGCAACATTGCTCGATGGCGGCGCAACCTTGTACAAAAAAAAGCGGCAAACAACAAGGGCAAAAGGAGGGTGGGGGGGATTGTATTTTGCTAATTCGAGCGTATACAGGGAGGAAAAACGGGGAAAACGTGCCTATTTTACGCCGAGGGCCCTTTGGGGAAAAGGAGGGGGGGTCGGGGGAAGGGGTGGGACCCAGAGACGGGATCCGACCCAGTTACATCCGGGGGGGGTGTAAGGTGGAAATGGGTTCGTCCAATCCTTGGGGGGGAAGCGAAAGGAAAAAGGAAAAAAGAAAAAAAAAAAAAAGTGGCCAACCTACTCCACCCAACAAAAAAAGGGAGATCGCCACCGGGTGTTCAGTGGGGTAACAAAAAAAAAAAAGGAAAGAACGGGGACCGATTTCAGGGGAACTTAAAACTTGCGAAACCGAGAGAGACCAAACAACAATTCACAGCACCCCTTCCGAAACCGGGAAAAGCCCGACAGAAAAATTGCCGGGAGGTGAACCGGGCGTAGGTCTACTTTGGTGGTAGCTACAAAAAAGGGCCCCTTGGAAGACCGTTGGAAAGGTGAGCCGTACCTCCAATCAATTTGTAGGTATAAAGGAAAGGTGAAAAGGGGGGCGCGCTAGGGGGGAAAAATCACTAACTGATCGTGGCTGACCAGGGGGGGAGAGTGGAAGAATGCTCTGAGCCACCAAGGGAACCGGATGTCCCTTCAAAAAAGGGCGAAGAGAGGGAAGGGGAGGGGAAATTCCATTCCAGGAGAGGGGCGGGAGATCAAAATCGGTCAAAAGGGGAAGCCAAATGGAAAAACAATGACAACCTCTTGCTTTGGAAGGGAGTGGGTGAAAAAAAACACACCCACCTAAAGAAGTTGCAACACTATAAATGGGGACTTATTTGGCGGGGGGGTTCCAAAACGCGGCATGGATGGGGCACAAAACCCAAGGCGCAGAGGAAAAAAAGTAAAACACCAAGGGGAGGGACGGCACTTTTTGGAATCCCACCAAAGGGGGGGGGGTAGTTAAAAAAGGGGGGGGGTCAAAAAAAGCGTAATGCGAAGCCTCTTCCGGAAGGTTGGTGGGCGGTAAAAAAAAGGAGTCAGGGCCGGAATCAGAAAAGGCAGGAGAAAGAATAGTCAGAGGATAAATTCTACAATGTCCAAGCGAAGGCAGGGGGTCTACACAGCGGGGCAACTTCACGCTGTACACGGCGATGCGGGCGAAGAACACACACATAAGGAGGGAGGCAACGCGTTCTGGGACCTACGCCCCCCAGAGAAGGGCGGTGGAGGGATCGGTTCAGCACATTAAAGAACTGAAAAAATGTTATCAAAATAAGTATGTATGACAAGCAGCGAACGCTCACCATCTCCTGAGGGGAATGGGGAAAAAAGGACGAACTCTCGAGTAGCAAAGCATCGAACAACAAAGGAAAAAGCTTTTAGAAACAGAGCCCCTGAAAGGGGGGGCCAAGTGGCGGACAGGGGGGGGGCCAAAAGGGGGAAAAAAACCGGGTTGGGCATCGTCTCCCCGAACTAAAAAAGTAAGGAAAAGATGTGCTTTACATGGTACAAAAGTCCGAGTGGAAAATGAGAGAGAAGGGACGTAAAAACTGGTTGGAAAAACGCGGGAAAAGGGCCAGGGGGAAAAAGCGGATCGCGCAGTTAACTGGTAAAACGGAAGGCAGCACAACAAGAACCAGAACGGGGGGGGGGGAAGGATATCCATTTCTACTGAAATTTAAAAAAGGCAAGTTGGAACGGCGCCAGACGCTTGTGAAAAAATAGGGTTCAAGGGGGGAATTCGGAGGAGGGAAGACCACCGCTGGGGGATGGACACTTCACTGAAAAAAGGGAGGGTCAAAAAAAGTGAAGTCCGGGGAAAGGTCCATGAAAGGATCAAACGCCAATATTGAAGTCCGCCAGGGGCTGGGGGGAGGGACCGTCCTACAGAAAAGGGAGGAAATTACCGGGCCAAAAATCTCAAGCCGGTCGGAAAGACCTTTGTGGACCACGCCTCCAATGCACCGCAGAAAAGGAAGAGAATCGAGAGGTAAAACCAGGATAAAGGCATTTCTTTTTAGAGGACGTGCTTTCTAAAAAATAGTCCGGGGGGGGGAAGGGGGTTGGGCCGTCCGGGTCAGAAAGGCCCCAGCGTGATGGGGGTCAAAGGAAGAAACAAGTAGGTAAAAGAAACAGAATCGTAGCGGTGGGGGCCGCCGGCGAAAATATCAGAAAAAAAAAAAAAACGAATATTGGGGTTGGGGGATAGCCCCCTCCGTTCACCTGCAAAACGGTACAAAAAAAGTAAGGGGGAGAAAGAACTTTCAGGGGGGAAGGGGGGGATGAAAGAAAAGCATGACGGAAACTGTAACCAGTTGCGGAACCGAAAAGGGGGAAGAAGGTCAGTTTGGGGCCGGGCGGGGGCGAAAAAAGGATCTAAAGACCGGGGGCCAATTGCGGGGAAAAATTCGTATCCCGTTTCCCAAGGGAAGTGTCGAAAAAGCCGGGAAAAAGCGTTGATGCGAAAAAAGGATGAGCACGTGCAAACGATTGGAGTCAAACAAAAAGGGGAAAAAAAGGGAAAAAAATGCATCGAGGCTGGGGTGGGGGAGGACAGTGCAAATTGCGAAAAAAAAGTGCAAATGGGAGTAAGAGCGCCCGCCGCCGATTAATGGAAGCAACCGGGTAAAAAGGGGGGGATGCCGGAACGATTTAGGGGTGTTGAAAAAAGTTCCCAAGGGGAAAGGGGGCGCCGTCCTTGCGAGTAACAAAGGAGCAATCGTCTTTAAAGATCAGGGGGTAAAGGGGGAAAACTTGGAAATCGGAGGCGGAACCATGAACTCACCGAAAGCCCCGGAGCAACAAAAAGGGGAGGCAAAGGAAAGAAAAAGGGCTTTCGCGGTGGAGGGGAAAAAAAAAACCGAAAAAAAAAAGGCGGAAACCGACAACGTTCAGTTTTGCAAGAAAAAACATAGGCTACAGTTGTGAAAAGGAAAAATTCGCCCGGGTCCACTAGAAGACGGCGTACGGGCACAGGGAACCGTAAAAAAAAAGAAGGGGTTGATGTGTATCCTGCCGACCAGGGGGAAGGGCGTAAAGAGCGGGCAGGGGGATCACGCGGTTGTTGCCAGTTATTACTCTGAAAAGAAAACACAGGGTCACAAAACGCAACCTGATCCAAGGACGGCAAGTGTATTCAAAAAGTGTGGCCCCACGGCCTGCAGGGGGGAGAAAAAAAAAGGTGAAAAAAAAAAAAAAAAAAAAAAAAAATAGGGACCTAAATTGCATCGGGGGACTCCGGAAAATACGAGGGGTTTCCAAAGCCCAACAGGAAGTCTGGACCCCCGAAAAACCGGGCACCAACGAGTCGTACCGAACGGGAAGGGAAGGGGAGAGCCCAAAAAGGGGGTCTACAAGTTCGAATAATTCCAGGGCGTCCGTAGCATCACAAGAAAAAGGGGAAAAGATAGGAGACGAGACCCAAAACGGGAGCGTCTGGAAAAAATTACAAGGGGAACGAAGGTCGCCATCCACAATATTCCGTGGAAAAAATCGAAGGGTCCAACTACCGGGTCCCAAAACCAAGTGAGAAGGAATGGAAACCAAAGAAGGGGGGGGACAAATCGGGGGAACAGTTGAGAAACTCGACCGGATGACCCACCGGCCCGAAATGAAAAAATCCTAAAGGGGAAAAAAATCACAGCCGGAAGAAAATGAAGAGACCTGCTTGCAAGGGGGACCCTTTTGTGCGCATGCAGGGGAGAGATTCATGAGGAAGAGGTAGCAAAAAAAAAGCGCAAAGGGGAGTGAAAAGGGGTTCTCGCCTCGTGCCATAAAGGGGTGTGCCAGGGGGGGAATTCAAAAAGGAGGGTTATGGGAAGAGGGGACCCATCTTGGGGCAGAAAAAGCGGAAGCTTGGCGTGCGAGAGGTTCCAAATGGGACTGAGGGACGCAAAAGGTTTGAGAGAATGACCGAAGGCTTGTGGGGAAAGGAGCACAAAAAAAACCGGGAGATCAATAGGCACTTTGGAGGGAAATTGTCACGTACCATAGAAACAGCGTAATCAGAGGGGGAAAAAGGGGAAAAGACGAAGAAAGGAAGGTCTCCCCGGCATGGGTTGAAAAAAGAGAAAAAAAAAGGCACGGGCTGGGAACCATTACTGGATACGAAAAAAGCGAAAAGTTTACGGAAAGAAGAGGAGGCGAAAAAAAAAGGAACCCCTTAAAAGGAAAAAAAGCATGAAAAAAACAGAACTTGGTACATGAACACATCTTAAAAAAAAAACCCGGGGGGGTTTTGGGAGGCGGTTGAAAGATTTAAAACAAAGGTTTCCCACCGGAAAAAAAAAAACCAGGAAATTCGGGGGGAAAAAGTGGGCATGTCTGTTTCTGGCGGGGGGAAGGGATCGCGGAATGTCCCAGGGGGGGGGACTAAAATACTTTCAAAAAAAGTCGGGGGTGAACGAAGAAGGTGGGGCTGAGAAAAAAAAACGCAGCGTGTCAGTTTTGTCTATTGAAAAAAAAACGTGAAAGGGGGAGAACAGGAAGGAGGGGTAAAAACGGGAGTGGGCCGGAAAGGGCCAGAAAAAGATGTTTTACTTCGGAAAAAAAAAAGGGCCGGGACTCAAGGAAAAAAGGAAAAGGGACGCCTATTTCGGTGACGCTCCCAGAGAGAAGAAACGAGTGCCAAAGGGGGGGCGACAAGGGGATGGGGGGTCTAAAAATTGGGGAAAAAAAAGATAGCCACATTGGACGAATGGCGTAGGAATTTCGCAGCTTACCTGGGAAAAAAAAGCACCGAAGAAGGAACGAGAAAGTAAAGTGAGGGGTGGAAACAAATCAGCTGGCCGTCAGGCAGTGCCCAAAAAAGGGAGACCGGGTGGTGTGAGGTGGGGTACTCTGCAGCCGAGTGCGGGTGGTTCAAAAAAGGGAAAAAGGGCGGATCCAAGGGCTTGGGGGGGACGGATATGAGGAGGGGGGGGGTCCTATTATTGGAGACAAAACTCCACAAAAACAAAACCGCCACTGGTTTCGCTCATGGGGGCCTGGTGACCGAGGGAAAAAGAAAAAAGGAACCAGGATTATCAAAGTTCACGTGAAGCAGTTTAGAATGGAAAAAGGAGAGTTAAAAAGGTAATGAAAAAAATCAACCGTGGATTCCAGCAGAATTCCAGGTACCGCTCACGCAAAGAAAAAAAAAAAAAAACCCTAAAAAAAAAAAAAACCACAACGGAAATTCACCCGTAGAAGGGAAAAAAAAACCATGGAGGGGAAGAAGGCGATAAGGCCTCAGGATATGTTCAACCTTAAAAAAAAAAAAAAGGGGGAGCCAAAAAAAAATTTAAGAAAAGTGTTCTGCCACACAAGGGGCAGGGTGAGGAGAAAAAACCAAGAGCCGGATCGGCACGGTCTGGAGAAGAAGAGGAGTGTAAAAAAAAGCGAATGTCGTTTAAACTCGGTTCGAAAGGGGTTGATTTGCGGTGATTGTGGTGGGAAAAAAAAAGGAATCCGAGAAAGGAAAGACGAAGTTTTAAGAAAATTTAACTTCGGGGAGCCACTAAAAAAACAGGGGGAAAAAATAACACAATGGTATC
>Ga0179593_1380069_pt1 | contig 13953 bp, 27 predicted proteins | sample CZODoug2_1_08_16_FD_185931 | JGI IMG/M metagenome (GOLD analysis project Ga0179593, IMG submission 185931) | Vadose zone soil fungal communities from Angelo Coast Range Reserve, California, USA - CZODoug2_1_08_16fungal (PacBio error correction) | ecosystem: Environmental > Terrestrial > Soil >...
AGGAGTGGGAAGGAGAGTCTATTTCCAGTAAAGGGTAATGAAATCAACGTACGAACGGTCGGTGGATCAATCTCCAATAATTAGGAAGGAAAAGTAAAAAGGGTGCACTCAAGAACCAACTTATCGGGGATGTGCGGTAGTCACAAGGTAGGATTGGTTGGCGAGAAAGTTCACTGGAGAGGGATTGGAAAAGGTACAAAAAAGTCGCATATGCACTGTTAAATGGGGTTTCAAAATCACGAGCGAGCTCATCAAAAGGGGGGAAATCCGTCATTGGTGCCATGAATCGGGAAAAGGAAGGAAACGAAGAACCGAAAACATAGGAACGCAAAGGCCGTAAGTGCGATCGCCTCATTTCGTGGACCGCTGTAAAAATGTTCATGAAGATCTTAAGAGGAGGGGAGGAGAGGAGGAGGAAAAAGAAGTAGGAACATTGCAGCTCTGAAGCTACAAATAGAACCATCCTAATCCCCTCCTCAGGCCAGCAAGGGAAGGTGCGCTGGCAACCAAGTTGTACGAAGAGGCGGTCCAGATCTAGAAGGGAAAACAGGGGAAAACATGTATCGTCTAGTACCTTTGAAAAGGAGGGGGAAACACTTTGGTGATCTTTGGGGGAAAGAGGAAAAACGAGAGAAAAAAAAAAAAAAAGTAGGGGGAAAGCAGCTCGGCATACTTCTTTTGGGTATGATCTACAAAAGTACTGGTTTGAAGGTGCGCAAAGGAAGTGTCAGAAAAAAGAAAAAAAAAGAGAAGATGCGAGAAAAGGGGGGGAGGGAGTAAGAGATTCCACAATCTGGCATGCTGGGAAACGCACCCCAGCAGCGGAGGGGGGGCAGGAGAGAGAAGGGTCCAATAAAGGTCGGACTTGTAGGATGCTGACGAAAACCTTTGGGGGGGGGTTCCGGAGGAAAGTCACAAAGGGGGGGAGGTTGTATGACTGGAGGAGACTTGAGAAAAGAAAGAGGAAGGCGATAAACTGTTGACTAAAAAACGATCGCACCTGGTTATAGTGACCCAATAGCGTCTCGTCATTGGATATTTTCATCAATACATGAAAAGACATCGCTTTTAAGGCAGGGGGGGAAAGAGATTGAGGAAAAAGAGATTTTTCAAGGGGGGTTTGAGCAAAACTAAGGGAAAAAACTGAAAGTACCAAGGAGGGTCGGTGGAAGTCCCAGGGGAACCCTTAGATAGGAAAAAGGGGGACACACACTGGCTAACTCCGGAGGTCCGTGCGTTTACAAGAAAGAAGCGGCGCCTTCAATAGATCTTCACTCCAAACCCTGAAATGAAGGGTTGACGAAACGCAAAGCACCTGGATCAAGCCCGAGGAATCGGGATAAAATATCAATGGAGGGGGGGGGGAGATGAACTCCAACTGCGAGAAAGCCAACCGACGGGAAATGGGGAGCATTCTCACGAGATCCACTACAACGGAAGAGAGGAAAAAGTCTACTAAAATGGGGGAACCGGACGCATGGGGACTTTGGAAGGCTAGAAGGAGGGAAGAGGTGGAGGCCGAGGAAAAATAAAAGAACATGGATATTGAATTGCAGAAGCTTTTCCAGGATGCGTGCCGTATCGGGTGGGAAGAGGTGGGAAAAAACTGATAAGAGAGCGGAGGGGGGGGGGAAGGGCAAAAGGGGCAAGGAGTGGGAAAAAAATCGACTCGGTTTAGACCAGTTTCATATTTAGGGTCCCAGGGGGGACAAGCAAAAAGGGGGGACTCAGGAAGGAAGAGAAAGGGAAATTACTGTTGATGACAGGTCGGGAAAAAAGGGTTTCAGAAGTTACCAAGCAAAAGGTTGTGGAAACCACATCTTCGGAGACCGGGAAGGGAAAATCAGGGTCGAAGAGGGAAGTGAATGTGGGGGTTCTGCTAAGGGTCCAATAAAATCTAATTAACGACCGTCTCTCGTGCCTGGTGAAAAAAAGAAAATCGAGCCCAAATTTTAAACTGAGGGAGATTGAAAAAGGGGAAAGACCGACCAAGGATGCGACTGCTTTTAAAGCACCGTCACACGTAGGGGAATAGGGTACGAAGAGCCAACCGTAATTAGAAGAGAAGATGGTGAGAACCCGGAACCGAAAGAAAAGCCTCCGGGGGGGGAGGGCGATGGGGGAAAAAGAATGCCAAAAGAAATATCGCTTGAGAAATCTAGCACGTGGGAACAGGGAAATTAGTACCGCACAGGACGAAGAAGCTGCAGTGAAAGGAGGGGAAGGCAATTTTTGTGCCGCCATACAAAAACTGTCTTAGAAACATCACAGAACAGTCAAGGAGGAAAACGGTCAAATGGGGAAGGAAGGAAGGTTGGGGGGAGATGAAGGGGAGAACCCTCACACAGGTTTGTGAAAGGGGCAGCAAGGAAGCGTCAGCGGTTTGCGAGCCGGGACTGGGGGGGGTGGAAGAGCCAAAAAGGGAAAACAGATGTAGAAATCTTCCACGGAGCTTTACTATTCAGTTAATTCAGGGGAAGGGAAATACGTCGGGCGGACCGAGAGATAAATGGGTTCATCTCAAAGCTGGACGAGGGAGAGACGATGGTCAAAAAATACCCGTCTGGGATTAGTTACACCGGAAAAAATGTTCGACATCATCACAGGGGGGGAAAGAAATAAACCCAGACAAAGGATGACGCGCCATCGCCAAAAGGGACGGACCGCAAATTGGGGGAGGAATAGAGGGGGGGAGTGCCGTCCTAGTTATTCAAACGAGGGTTCTACTTCAAAGGGAATGGCCCGTTTGAGGGGGTGGGCAAGAGAAACTGAAAAGGAAGAGGGGGTCGAAGTATCGTTTGTAAAATCCCTGAGAAATGGGGGGGTGGGGGGGGAGAAAAGATGCTTCAAGAACAGAGGAAGAAGAAAAGCGGCTCAAATCTCCCACTGGAATGTGACGCCTGATCTTACGGGGTTACTCAAGTGGAAAAAGGGCTCTACTGAAAAATTTTGACCTAAAAGTTGAGCTACCACGACGTAAGGGGGAGGTGGAATGACAAGGGTGGTCCCAGACACAAAACCACAAATAGGAGAGGTGTACAACTGGTATTTAAAAGTGAAGGAAGGTAGCCTAGGGGAGGAACGTAAAGAAAAGGGAGGGGGGGTAGGAGGAAGATGGAAAAAATAAACCAGGAGGAATCCTGAAAAGCAGAAACGCCCTTAGTTTCAAGTTAAAGAGGAGGTTGGGGCCGCGGAGAGCGGACTGGGAGAGGGTTGGGAAGAAGAAAGGGTGTAAACAGTCGGTCGGTGCAGTATGTTAAGGGCTCGGTGGTGGAGTAAAAAATAAAGCTTAACGATAGTTCAAGGAAGGGGAAGCAGGTCTGGAGTCTTTTCAGAGAAAAGGGTGCAACAATCTAGAAAAAGAAATGGCGAAGTCAAGGGGGGGAAGAAAGAAGTAAAGAGGGGGAGTCGGGGGGAAGGAAGTGAAAGTTGGCCTATTTATGCAAAAAAATAACTAACTGGTTCTAGGTCTGTCCACCTAAGAGTACAAATTTCATCTAGGGGAGGTTTTCAAGAAAAACCAAACTCGGAGCGCAGTATCAGCGCTAGATCGAACAGGGGGAAGAGGCTCGCCATCCGATGGGTAAACGAAAAGGCCAAAAGAGTGAGCAGGTTTCAATCAGGGGAAACTGGCCCAGACTGCACAAAAAACGACCACGGAGGGAACGTGGCGAGGAAAAAGAAAAGAAGGGGAATAGGTCGAGCCACCATCGCAACCCATTGTGGCTTTAAAAGTAGAAAACGAAGACAGAACAAAAAGGCACTGCAGACGTACGGCAGACGGAATCGGAAAGGGAGGGGTAATGATTGAACTAAAAAAGAGTAACTTTCTTGAGCGAGGGCAAGGCGGGAACCGATAGCCGATTCGTGTATGACTGGGGGCGGGGAGAAATGGAAAAAGGAAAGGATCAGACGTAAAGTTCAACGGTTTTGGGGCACCAACATACGGCTGCGAAAAGGGGGAAGAAAAAAAAGGGTGCACCATGCGCGTCTATGCGGAAAAAAAAAAAAAAAAGGACGGAAAGAAGTGGGAAAGGGGGGGGGAGAATTGAATCGTACCTAAAGGGGGGGGAAATCAAGCTTCTGAACGGTGGTGGAAGAGCGGGATTGACTCATTTAAGAAAAGAAGAAAGATGAGACGCAAAAGATACTTGTAGGGGAGAAGAGAAGTGGAACAAAATTGGGGAAGAAAGCATAAATCCATAGACGCTTGCGCTGCAAAATTTAAAACCGGTTGCCTGGGGAAGAGCAAGTGCTCAAAAAAGGACACTCGACTGGTACACCACCGGCTGCAAAAACTCGCGGGGGGGGAAGGAGTCCAGAGTCTAGCCATGAAACAACTCCCCTTGTAGGCCTTCTTAACTGAGCGATCTCGTTAAGAAAGGGGAGGGCGCCGGACGAAAGGAGGAAGGGGGAAAAAGGGTAGGGAAGAGGGTGGTGGGCAGGGAAGGGGGGCAGGCTAGATGAGGGGGGGGGGTGTTAATGTGGTGAATGAGAAAGGGGTTGAAGGGGGGAGAAGAGGACGGGGGGTAGATGGGTAATGGGGGGGGGGAAAGAGAAGGGAGAAAAAAAGAGGTAAGGGGGGGGGAGTCGGGGGGAGGTGGGGGGTGGGGTGTTAAATGGGCGGCGGGGGTTGGGGAAGCGATGGGAATATAAGAATGGAGGAAGGGGGGTTGGGTGGGGGTAGTAAGTGGTGAAGGGGGGAAAAAGGACGAGATATAGGGGGGGGGACGGGATTGGAGAGGGAGGGTTGGGGCGGGGAGGAGTGGGGGAGGGGTGAGGGGGAGGGAGAGGAAAGGACGGTTGGTGGGGGGAGGGGCGAGAAATTGAGGGAAAGGGGAAGCGGGAAGGGGTAGTAGAGGTAATTGAGGGTAGGTGGGAGGGGAGCGAGAGGGAGATTGGAGTGGGTGGGAGGGGGAAGATGAGGTGGGAAGGAGGGTGGGAAAGGGGGAGCGAGAAGGAGGGAGGCGAAGAAGGTAGAAAGTTAGTGGAGGAATCGGGGGAGTGGAAAAAGAGATGGGTGGTGGTGTGGATGGAAGGTGGAGGGGGCACGAGGGGAAAGGACAGAGGGAAGGGAAAGGAAGAGAATGAGGGAGGGAATATAGGGTAAGAAGAGAGACGAAAAGGGCAGGAGAGGTAGAAAGGGAGGGGCACCGTCGGTCGGTCGGGTACGAGTGAACATCCAACTTCGAAGGTAAGAGAGACCCAGGGGAGGCATTGCCGGATAGGAACGTCACAAATTGACTCAGAAAGCCAAGCTTATGCCAATTCTCAAATCTCAATGCTTAGGGAGGGGGAAGAAAAGATCAAAACGCAAGGAAAAAAGCGAAAAGACAAACGTCGGGTCCGGTCAAAGGAGGGGTCCCTCTAAAAAAAAAAAAAAACTAAAACGGCATGCCCCCAAACAGGGAAATGAAGGGAAAGCGGGGTTGCTTTCGAAGGGAAGGAAGCGCGGCTTCCTCCAACCTGATCGAACTCAAGATTTTAGGGGGGCCATTTATGCAGCTCTTAACCGATCGTTAAGGGGGCAGTTGAACGGAGGGTGACGGGAAACCGTATCCGGAGCTAATCAATCGACTTTGGTGAAGATGGACATCCTTGATGGGGACTCTGCTAGTGGACCAGACGCAGCGGAGGTTAGTGAGTTTTCAGAACTTGTCCCCTTTAAGTTGACTACTAGAAAAAAATTCGCGAATGGAATGAGAAGTTGGGGGGGAGGTAGTACATTACAGTTTTGCATCTAAGAAAATACCAAGTGCAAACTACTTCGGGACAAGAACTTGAGGGGAAAAAAGGAAGAGAGTGGGGAAGGGAGATGCAAACGGTTTGCCAATCTATCCGCCAAAGGGGCTGGTTTAAAGGAAAAAGAGGCGAGAGGGGTCAAAAAGTATCAAGCCAAACCTCACCAATTGTATCCGGGCCGGGGTGGGGGGAATACAGTTCTACTTAACACACCCATGGTCTGGTCTCTAAGGAAGATGAGAAAAAGGGGGCAAAAAAAACGGTCGAATATGGGAAAGCCAAGGAAGTAACCGGAGAGCATGCTGGGATGAAAAGGAAAGAGGACATACAGATTTGCGTCTTTGGCATAAAACATATAGCTGCCGGAAGAGGGAAAGAGGGGAAGATGTGACATCCGGAAAAGCACAGAGACAGAGGAAGGTCGAGGCCAGTGGGTACGAGACACACCAGAAACCGGTGATAATGGGAGAAAGAAAATAACAGAAGTCAGAATGGTCCGGTCAAGGAAAAGGAAAAGAGGGAGTACCAGGTCAGTCAGTGGGGTTGGCCTAGGGGCCGAAAGAGACAAAAAGATCACCTCCAAAGGGGTCAAAAAGAAAAGTGAGAAAAGGTGTCGGGAATTTGCTGACGGAAGGGGGACAGTTTCCTTGTAGGAGCCTTGAAGGAAAAAAAACTTATACGTGTAGAATTTGGTGTGCCAAGGAACGAGGGCGAGGGGAAGGGAGGGGAAATTGCCAATTCACTGGTATCCTATCGAAATTTGGGAGAACCGATCGGAGAGGGAAAAAAAAAATCAGTGGGGAAGAAGACGATGCCGAATGTGTGTAATATACTTGGGGTGGGGGGAAAGACAGGAAGTAAAAAGGGAAAACGTAAATTTAAAGGTAGAACCTATAAGGACGTCATAAAGAAGAGGCTCGGACACTGGACGGTCCGCAATTTGCGGGGGACTCGGAAGGGGGGAGGGTGGGAAAGAAAAGGGGGAGGTCATTATCGTCGTTCAGCTCTTCTTACTAAAGAATATGACTCAGGGGTGTCTATCAAGGGAAACCGTTGAGCCGGGGAGGGGCCATGGGGGGAGGGGAAACAAACTCATGGGGCAACGGTTGAAGGCTTCTAAACATGCCGAGAACAGAAAAAAAAAAAAGCAACTGGCGTCAGGGTGAGATAAGGGAAAAAGGAAGGGGTATCTGGTACACATAAAAGAGCTGGGCAGAAGGAAAAGAAAAAAAAAACGGGAAAGGGGAGTTAGTTGATAAATTGTGGGATCCGAAAGTAAATATTCCGGAAGAAATTGTCAAACAAAGATTGGAACAAAGGGAGTGAGAAAAAGAGATGGGGGAGGAGTCACTTGTCTTATTAGAAACCGGGGTCAACTCCAAAGGGGGGAAGTACGACCAGGGGTTGACAAATAGAAAAGCCTAGGGCAAGTTACTTCAGGTTCAAAGAAACGCACAGGAATCAGGGTCAGGGGAGGAACAATGGTATGCAGGGAGGGAGCGGGGATAAGGAGGAATGGTTTTCAAAGGAAGTCTCACCGGGAGTGGCTTGAAAAAAAAAGGAGGAAAAAAGCCAGGTGTTGGACATGAGTTGCCACCTACGAAAAAAGGCATAGATTAGAAGGGAGAGGAGGGCCACCGGTGGAAGGGAATGACTTGGATTAAACTTAAAGAAAGAGCACCGCAAAGTGGCAATGGTGTAAGGAAAAAAAGAGAAGGGTAGACTTTGGGGAGGCATTTTTTACATGATGCCGAGATAAAACTAACTTTAAAGGGAAGGTAGAAGGGGGGAGGGGGGGGAAAAAAACACTAAGAAGAAAGGGGTGTCTTCATCGAGAGGGCCACTAGTGGAAAAAGTCTAATATCGGACTCGAAAACTAGGGAGAAAAAAAAGAAGAGTGGCAGGTCCACTCCGCCTTCAAAAAGCGGCCTGGTCACAAAAGGGTCTATTCTTGAGGAAACGGGGCACTCGGACTGTGGAGGGAAAATCAGGAGAAGATAGTCAAAAATAAAGAATATGACTTGGATAGGAGATGGCAACAGAAAGCGGGAGAAAAGGAGAAAAGATACATAACAAAATTGAACTCCCACTTGAATTGAACTTTAGGAGGTCAGGGTTAAGCTAAGGAAAGGAGGGGTATTGAGCCTGGAAGCAAAAATTGCAAACAGCGCTCAAAGAAGTGTGGGGAGGGGAGAAGAGGAAAGCGGAAACTGATCGAGAATTTACAAAGAAGGATCTACTGGTCAGGTCAAACGCAAAAAAGAAAGCAAGACGAATAGGAACCTGCGTCGCGACCGGGGTCTCAACCAAAGGGCGCGCCTTTTAAACCTTGGGGAGGAGAAGCAGAATATTGTAAAAAGTTTCTCCTTGTCAAGTAGAAAATCAGAAGAGGTGAGTCCGAGAAAGGAACTATAGTAAAGAAAGGAATGGGGGGGCACTGCTCCATAGCTGGCTTGAAAAGAAGAATACACACAGAAGGTCTTATGATAGGCGGAAGTTCCGGAAACATGCCCCAAGGGGAAAAAGAACATTCAAGAATGGAAAAACGACACTCCTTGAAGAAAGGAGAAGAAAAGGAGGTGAGGGGGGAAAAAACATAAGGGGAAAAAGGGCTTTAAGAGGGAAAGAGACCCTTGAAAGACGGTTAACACCACGCGTCCTCAGGATAGAGAAAAGAGGCTCCAGGGCCCACACAATGGGGGGGGAGCGAAGAGAAAAGGATGAACACTACACTGGCTAAACCGCGTGGGACCCAGATGAGGAGAGGGAAAGAGAGCGGTGGGCATCAGTGGAACACGATTAAGGAGAGTTTTAGAAGAAAGCTACCAGGAGAAGAAGGTACTAAAAAAGGAAAGAAAGGCCACTGATGCAAGCCCATCTGATGTCCGGAGAAAGAAAAGGGCTTTAGGGGCTAACCCGCGGACGAAAAGAAGCATCTAAAGAAAAGGAAAGATCTCGGATAGCAAAAAAAAAGGGAGGTATTAAAAAAGAAGAGAAGGAGGAGGGACCCATCGGCAGCACGCGGGGGCTTCAAAGGCTAAAGTTGAAAACGCGGGGAGACCTAAGGAGATAAGACACTCCTTACACATCACACACAAGATCTGCAAAGGGGAAGGACAGCGGCCGGAAACGAAGCAGCATGAGAAGAAGTCATGGAAAGAATGAGCTGCAAAAAAAAGGAGGAAAAGGTTCTTCACAAGCTCTCATATAAGCACGGCTGAGCCATTTTCAATATTGATCTAGCAGTGTAGTGGGTTACCATGACCGCAAGAGCGGCAGACTAAGACGAGAGGTCAATTCAATTTTTACTTTTCAAATAGGGAAAGTTAGCGAGGAGGGCAAAACAAGCGACAGAAGGGATAATTGAGCGAAAGAAAGGTAGCAAAAGGGAGAGGAGGCAAAAAGTAGGGGACGGAACTCCCGGGGGTCCAATAGCTAGCCGACTCGAGTGGAGGTACGGGGCCTTCTGAGGAATAGAGGATCACGGAGATGGAGCGCCAACCGGGTGAAGAGAGGGATGTTCGACAAAGTCCTAAGGAAACGCACAAGTCGCGGGAGAGTTAGAGAAAAGAAACCAAGGTACGTTGTCAAAAAGGGGTACGTATTGGACTCAAACGACACTTCGTCAATTCGGGGTGATGGACTCCGGAAGAATAGCATCTTCAGGGGCGGGGGGCGGGGGGGGAGGTGAATAGGGAAAACGACATCAGAGGGGTGACTCTAGGGGAGGTCATGCCTCGGAAACAAGTAGACAAGGCTGCAGAGGAGGAGGCAGGGGCCAGGTGGGAGCCGAGGGAAGAAAAAAGAAGAAGGTCCTAGTATTTCTCAAAGCCACCTGAAGAGCGCTTAAGGGTGGTTTGGGGGTTGGGAGAGCGGGACAATTGAGGATACAAAGTTGGGGCGCAAGAAGTCAAGGAATGAGAGACGGGGGGGTTATTTGAAAAAAGAAAATTCCTAATAAATGGGAAGGAAGGGGGTCGGGAAACCAGAGAGAGGGAAACCTTTTTGACCAAAACCCGCTTCTGGAGGGGGGCTAAAGTGAGCTGGGGCAGAGCAAGAATTGGGGAGGAGCCAGGGGAGGAAGAGTCTTCAATTTCAAAGGGAAGATCGATGCAGGGTGAAATCTCTTGGGGGAAAGAAAAGGACTATGTAAACGAAAAGGGGAGGGGTGGCTAAGAAAAAGAGGAATCTAACAAAATTATTCAGGGTCGGACCAGAAAAAACTGAGGGTATACTAGGGGTGGGCTTCCCTGACTGGTCAGGAAAACCAGTTTGGTACACCGCGAGAAGGACATGAAAGATTCAATCTGCGGAAAAAATCTTGATGACGGGGGGGGCAAACTCATAAAACACCTTTGCGCCGGGGAAAGGAAAGGTGGGGGGGAAAGGCAAGCACTACATCAGTCCTACTGTGCTTGAACATCCTAAGATCTCATCAGAAGAAATGGACAGGAGTTGACAAACCTATTCATGGCGATGCGTTCAAACGAAGGGGAAAAAATTCTTGGGGGAACACAGAAAAAGAAAATTTTCGTTCTAAGAGTATCCTAAAAAGAATGGTAATAGTGTCACGAGGTCCAAATCCTGGAAGAGAGAAAACAAACGGAGTAGAAAAGAGAGATTCAAAGTTTGAAAGTAGAAGGACATAAAAGTTAAAAAGGAGTCCGGTTCTACCGAAGCTTTCGATCGAAAAGGGCGGGGGAGAGGCCAGGACTTCTTCGGGTAAAAGAAAAAACAAGGCATTTTAATGGCACATTCTCATTTCTGGCTAGACGGAGAAAGTGATGCTGGGTTGTGGAGGGGGGGGATGGCTACAGTGAATTTCGGTGTTACCGGGAAACGGAAAACGGGAAAAAGTGTTCAAGACAAGGGTTGGCCAATCAAACTAGGTACTGAAAGAGAATCTCAGCAGGGTGGGGGGGGCCAACGAATTTAGTTACGGGAAAGGGGAAGGACAACTTAAGTCAAAGAAAAAGAAAGTTCCCACCTCAAAATGTGCTGAAAAGGTGGTTCCTGATTGAGCAAGCAAAAGAGGGGGGATATGTGTGGGGCTTTAAGGGACCTGTGGGGGAAAAGTGGAATTGGGAAGGACTGTCGGAACTAAGATAGGAAAAAGGGGAGGCAGATCGTCGTGCCCCAAAAACTATGGAATATCAAACGAGGATCAGGAGAACAAATTTCTCATTCTCGAAGTCATGCAAAAAAAGGGGACCGCCCTTGGCGCTTGGAAAAAAAAAAAGTGTCACATGAACGGTTCCGTGGGAAGAAAACTTGCAGAGGAAAACGGAAAGAGGAAAGTTGTCTTCATCCCAGGACTCGGAGGGAAAACATTAACTCTACTCGAGGGAAGTCAAAAAAGGTGCATTAGAGTGGGGGGAAGAGAGGCAACTAAAAAAGAAAAAAAAAAAAAACAACCCCAACCCAAAGAAAATTAAGGAAAAAGGGGGAAGGGAGCAATAGCTACATACTTCTTGGTTGGGAGGGAAACTAAATTGGCTGGGGGGGGGGGGGCAAATGGGCCAAAAAGTAGAACATAGAAAGTGATTTCATATTAAAAATAATATCAGAAAAGTGTTAAAAGAGTGAGGTCGGTCGGAATAAAAGAACAAAAATAAAAGCTGGGCGGGATTGAGTCTCAAAATCATGGAGATCTACCGGTGCACAGGAACGTATGTGGGAAAGTGTGGGCATACCTGGACTTTATTCAATAGAGAAAGCTATTACGAAGGGGTCGGTGAGCGAGAGGTCGTCACAGAAATGTGGGGAAGCTTACGCTAGGAAGGAGCCAAAAACCAAAAAAAAAAAAAAGAAAAAAAAACAACACAACACCAGACGAGACATACAAAACAAAACCACACACCCAAAAAAAAAAACAACAACGAAAAGAAAAAAGGGGATCGTGACACCCTCTCGAGAGAAGAGGAAGTCACTTAGCGAGAGACCGTGAAAGTAAGTTGAAAACACCTAATAATCAGATTGAAGAGTTAAACTTCAGAGCAGGGGGGGGGAAACGTCAAGGGGGTACCCGATTTAAGAGGAAAAACCTAGATGCAAGAGGCAGAAAGAAGAACGACTTCTTAGGTCCAAAAGTGCGGAAAGAGGGGAAGATAGTAGTCCTCAGGAAGGATTGAATGGAATCCAATAAGGGGGGGGAGACGATTAAAAGGTAAAACAAGTTCTCCAGGCCAGAGGAGGGGAAAAAAAATTTCAAAAAATGGCGAGGGGGAAAAAATCACCTGGCGAAAAAATGAGCTGATAAAATATTGGAAAAAAGAAGAGGAATAAAGCCCATTCGAGACGGGTTGGCGACCCGGAACGTCAAAAAGGTATCAAAGGGCAAGATGGGGAAAGGGCTCAAATCGCCATTTCTTCAGAGGAAAAAAAAATGGCCTCTAAAAGGGAGGGCGTCTTTCCCGTTCGAAGTAGACGTATCTCGAGAAAAAAAAGGAAAAAGAGAGATAAGCAAAAGAAATGGGAAAAAGAAAGGGGAATCGAAAAGGGTTGCTTTTGAAAACTTTTCAACTAGGGTTGGAGGCCTGGCCTTAGCAGACAAAAAGAAAATGGGGGGAGGTTGGAATCATCAGGGGGAACAGGGGGGGCTCGTAGTTTCCTTAAACCGTCTAAGAAGGGAAGGGGTAGAAAGAAGGATGGGGACGGGTAACCGATCATGAATCAATAAGACTGTGGGGGCTCCCGTCAATTTATGTAACCCTCGAAGTATGGAAATCCGCGGCGGAGATGTAGTGACTCCGGCAATAGAAAAGGGGTGGGGGGTCCAAAAGGACACGCAAGAAAAAACCCTCAAGGAGAGGGGTACCTTAAAGTTACTTTCACGGGGTCAAGAGGGGGGGGGGGTATCATGTTAGTCCGATGAAGAGGACAAATCGAGGTTGAAACGAAATCTTAGGGGGGGAAAGGGCAACATGGGTCGTACATGCTACTAGGTTGGTCTTGAAACAGATCTGACCCACATAAAAGGAGAAAAAAAGTTTGCGGAAATTGGCCTCCAGATGGAAACAAGGGTTGAAGAAAAAGAAGTATAATCCAAAAGAGCCTAAAAGATGTGGAAGAGTGGAGGATCAAGAATGCCGAAGGACCAAAAGGGAAAGACGGAGTCTTAGAATACAGCCAACGATCACCAAAATTTGGAAAGGGAACGGAAAAAAAAATGGGAAAGAGAAAGATCATTGGATTTTATTAACCTGTGATCCTAGGACCTCTCATCTGGAGGGGGAAAGGGGGGGGCGTTTGATCATAGCGGAACAAAATCAGAAAAGGGAAGCTGTGAACCACCCGACTATCAATGAAAGTGGACCGAACGCACCAACAAAAAAGGAGGCAGGGGAGGCTTGGCAAGCCATTGGCGAAAAAACTAACTACGCTTTCTGGGGGGATCCTCCTCAAACAGGACCTATCCGTCCAGGGATAGACGATGAGGAAGGGGGGGGGCATTAAGAGGTGGGGGGTGGGTCTGTGATGGTGCCGACGGGAAAAAACGATCACCAAAGGGAAATGGGCCTCCGGTCAAGGTAATCACTGGTTAGAGAAGTCGGGACCCCAGGTTTTCCGAAGAAGGGAAGGAAGAAAGGTCGGGAAGAAAACGGAAGTTCGGAGAAACGGTGTGGGGCCAGAGAACAGGCCAGTGTAGGATTTGAATGATTTGCTCGGCGGGGGGGAATGGGGGTATCAAAGAGTAGTCTGATCAGATAAGAGGGGGGCACGCTCGATGCCGCAATGTGACTCGGGAGGGGGGGAAAAACTAGTACAAAAATTTTTTCCTAAAGGCAAAAGGGAGAAACACAGAATTAAAAGGAAAACATAAGCCCCCCCTTTAATGACTGAAGGAGGGGGGGGGGAAGAGAAAGGGCAGTGGGAATAGAAAGTGCATGCAAAATCCGCCTTGCAAACACGAGAAAGGAGGAAGATATTCCTCGAAGAGGTGTAGGGTGAAACGTAGGCAAGAAAAGGAAAGAAGGTCGGAACCGTGGTAAAAAAAGAACAAATGAAAAGAAGGTTGGCTAGACGGGGGACTTCCACCAATAAGAGCAAGACCTCTCAAAAAAAAACCCTGCGTAGAGTGAAAGGGAAGTTGAGTACGTGGCAAACACAAGGAAAAGGGCTCCGAAGGGAGGGGTTTTGAAAAGCACAACCAGGACTTACAACTCCCGAAAAGGGAAGAGGGACGGACCACAAGTTGTCCAAAAATCAGGC
>Ga0179593_1414046_pt1 | contig 13953 bp, 16 predicted proteins | sample CZODoug2_1_08_16_FD_185931 | JGI IMG/M metagenome (GOLD analysis project Ga0179593, IMG submission 185931) | Vadose zone soil fungal communities from Angelo Coast Range Reserve, California, USA - CZODoug2_1_08_16fungal (PacBio error correction) | ecosystem: Environmental > Terrestrial > Soil >...
GGTGAGTTTGCGAAAAAAAGGACGGATGGTGGCACTCGAAACTATGAGGACTGTCGAAAAGGGGGGGGAACTCGCATGCCGACATCCGGGGGCAGAGGAGAAACGCCAAGAGGATAAGGGTAAAGGGTGGGCCAGCTGTAAGGGAAAGACCTGAGGGGCCAAGCGAATCAAATACAGAAAGGGGAAGGGGGAGGGAAAAGAGATCTCTCGCGGTAACCGTCATGGAAGTTAAAAGACAGGCAAACGACCTTATCCGAATGACTGGGGCGGTGACGCGAGTACCCAAGGTACGGACCTGGCCGGGCGTGAAAGGAGAAAAGGAAGTGATATATATGTGAAGAAGTGCAACCTAAGAAGTAATCACGTCAGAGAATTAAGAAGGAAACAGCGGGGGGGGGGGGGGGGCACTCGCGAAAGTAAAACAGAGCGTCTCGTGGACAGGGAAAAAGAGAGAGGGAAAGTGCAATTCCTTTCTAATTTCAGAATCCTGATGGGGGAGGAAGGGGAATTCGGTACGCCGTGGCCAGCGACTTGCTTACTCGCCAAAAAAACAAATAAACGGTGCGTATCTGAGGAGCTTGGTAAGACAAAAAGCGGAGAGTGTTTTCATGTCGTCGACTGGAGCGCGGATCACGCATGGAAGCTTCCAGGGCGACCAGGTGAGGGGGATTGGTGCCGTATAAGGGTAGAAGGGGGGGGGTACGGAGAGAATGGCCTTCTCTATGACAAGTTTCGGGAATGATAGGAGTCCGCGGTACCTAAAGTCAGAAGTAGGGGGGGGAGGCAGGTTCGCAGGGGGAAGTCGGAGGAGAGCGCATAGGGGGGGTTGGTGGCTAAAATGAAGGTGCCCCTGTTCACGAAATGAAAAAGGGCTACACAGATTATTTCCAACTGTGGGGGAAACACAAAAGGCACGAAAGACCGGGAAGATTCGGGATTTCTAATGTGAAGACCAGACGAGCAGAGGCAAAAACCGAAATTCCGGGACCAGCTCTGAAGGAAAAGAAAGCCCGGGGCATACCTAAGGGCAGGGAGGAAGAGTTGAGGGGGAATTTCACGTGTATACCGACGTATTCCCAACGAATATCGGAGGGAGGCGGACGCAAAGTAAACATGAAAAAGGGGAATCTCAACTGTTGCGAAGTAATAGGGGTGTCTTTAAAAATCATAGCGCGAAAGGGAAGGAACGCGACCCGTCCCGTCCGTTCGAACTGTAGGAGAAAACGAAGCTTGTTCAACGTCAGTAAAGTGACATTGCGGAATGGGCTCAAAGGAGGAGAGTAGCGACTACATGTGAGGAACAGAACCCCCGTTCATGAGACCACAACGGAGGGGACCGGTGGGAGGGATAGTACGAGCTTGGCGCGGACGATCCATCATTTTGGGAAACGAAAGGAGAAAAGGGGGACAGAAACACATTCCCGCGAAAGGAGGAACACAAGAAAGTTGAAAAAAGTCTAAAGAGCCTCACGGCGCGTGATGGATGGCTTTTTTTCATGGTAGGTTGGGTGAGAAAGGGGGGAGCGGTTGAGCTCAACAGTAGCATGGGGGCGTAAGGATGCACCATACAGAAAATCTGCTTAAAAGGTCTGTGGAGTTCCCCGGAACGCAGTGGAGTCCCGCCCTGGCATCCCTTCCAGAGACAAGCAGGAAAGAGAAGGCGGGGATTAGTATCGGCCTCGACGCGGGTACAGATCCGGATGGAGTTGGTAAGGCGTAGGGGGAAAGGGAATCTTTCTTGCGGCAGGGTACGGGAAGGAGGGGCTTATTCCTTTGAAGTAAGCAGTAAAAGGGGGGTCGCAAAGCAAGTGGCTCTGGGGACGCGCCAACCCAGTCCACAGACAGCGTTGATGGGTTAGACAAACCGAAGGGGAAAGCGCGATCATACGCAGGGGGGAAGAGGGGCTAGGAAGAAAAAAAAAGGGTAAACGAGCCAATCTAACTTGGAACAAGGAGAAACTTGGGGTAATCGGTTAAGGAAAGGAAATACTGCTAATCGTGTTGCTTTTTTGGAGGGGAGGGAAAAAGCGAGTAAAAAAAAAAGATCGCCTCTATTGGCTTAGTGAAACTTGCATACAAAGCTGTACGTGGGTCTTTAGCGGAGTAGAAAAAAAAAAGGGAGAGAAGAAGCAGGCGGTTGGGACGTCTAGGCAGGAAAAAGCACTTCAGAAATCAGAGGTCAGGCATGAAAAAACAGCAGCGGAAAAGGGGGGACAAGACGGGTGATAAATCGCGGCCTTTGATTTTTCGCGGAGAAAAAAAAAAAAAAACTGCAGGAAGAAAAAAAACGGAGTTGGGAAAAATATATACTATATCATGGGGGAGGGGGAAGACGACCAACATACAAAAAGGCGGAGAAACAGTTACCGCTAACAGCGCTGGGGGTTCTGGGGAAAAGAAAAGGAGGGGTAGTGGGAGGCCGATCGCTCTCCCAGCGGGACCGAATGAGCGAAGACAAGCTCGCTCTGCTCCCAGAAGCATGGGTCATAATTAAAGGTTAATAAGAAGGGCTTATCAATAGGTCTGTCCTAAAACGAGTAGGTTGAGAAAAGAGAGAGGAAGAGAAGTACAGAAGTAAGAGAAATGAGCTAAAAGATTGCTCGAAGAGCCAAGGAAGAAAAACAGGGGGGAAAAAAAAAGGATGCGGAAAAAAAGGGGTCGCGGCAGGGTTTCCGCTAAAACAAAGGCGCAACAAAACACTTCTCGGCCAATGAAGATTCAAAATCCAAACGAGTCACACAGAAAAAAGAAAAGACCCTAAGGCGAAAAAATAAGGCTGACTTAGGGGGGAGACAAGCGACTCGCTATGCCATCCTCCAGAAGGGGAGGGGCAGGCATTATTTTCCGGGAATGCCAGGAATGGCGGGAAAGGAAGGGGAAAAGCACCTAAAAGGCAAAAGAGGAGTAGCAGAAAGAAAGGGGGGGAATTGCGCCAAGAAGGTGGGATCCACCGAGTACCTGGTTTATCAGAAAAAATGCGAAATCCACTAAATCCCAATATACTCAGAACTTGATTATAGGAGGAAAGGGGGGGGAACGGCAGGGGGGGGAGAGGTCTCGTTATAGGGGGGGGAATCCTTAGAAGGCTGGATTTAAAGTAAGTGACAAGGCGGGACTGGGAACTCGGAGGAGAAAGAGAAGAAAGAAGAGAAAGTACAAGAAGTGGTCCTTGGGGGGCATGAACGGGTTATTTGGGGGGCGACTATGGATTTAAGGACTATCAAAGAACATGAGAACAATATGGACGTGGACAAAAAAGGCGCAGAGTTCCAAAGGAAGAAAACTTAATGATCGCTGCTGAATCAGCAAAGTGTGAGTTCAAAGAATATGGCCAAGGAGAAAGGGAATTCATAATTGCTATGGGGGCCCGAAATGCAGAACAGTGACGCCCGACAGACTATGTGGGGGGGTTTGTAAGGAGAAGGGGAGCCGGAAAGTCAACAATAAAGACATAAGCCTGATTATAAAGGGGGGAAAAAGAACAGTCCGGAGGTGTGATCCTGGCGAAGGATGGGAGTTCACAAGAGATCAGAATAGGACCGTTAAAGGGAGGGAAGGGGGTACAAGGTTCAAAAAAAAAAGAAAAACATTTGGACCTCCTCTGTGAGAAATGGAGAAAAGTTAACCAAACTTCAAGGGGAATAAAACCAATTTAAACTGAAGGTCGAAAAACGAAGAATTGAAAAAAAAAAAAAACATGTAACAGAAAGGAAAAAAGGAAGGGAGAGGGGACTGAAAGGTTCTTGAAAAAAAAGGAATCAGAAGGCATTCGATCAGAAAAGGTAAAAGGGAATGGAAAACAATACGAAGTTTGAAAGGTAAGGATCCAAGAGCGGAATAGCGATGGACTAAAGAGAAGAGGCAAGCGAAAAAAGCCTAAGGAGGCAAAATCATGAGGGGGAGGAAAGGTCTCTAATGAAAACGGAAGCACAAAGAAGTCATCAAGTAGGACAGGAAAATCTTCAAAGGCCCTCTCTAGATAGAGGAAAGGACGATTTCGGCGCGTGGAGCGCTGGAACAGAGGGCTTTGGGGTATAAAGAGGGGGACAAAGAGACTAGGAGGAAGTAGCCCAACTTTTGACGCGCATTCCGACGACTGGGGCATAGGAAGGTAAAAACGGGAAAAAGAATTCGGATAGGAAGGGGGGGCCTCTGAGTAAAAAAAAGAAAGGAAGCATCAGAAAAGACAACAAATCACAACGGGGGGATAAAGATAGATATTCGGGACATGGGAGAAGGTACGAAACTCGTCAAAGACCTGAATCAGGAGTTCAAAGATTGACTATAGCCAAAGGCTGTGGATGCGCGTCCCCCAAGCGAACGGAGAAGAGAGGGGGGAGCCATCCACCCTTTTAGGGGAAAACTCACAGACGTTCAGTATCCAACAAAAGACGAGGCCCGTAGAGAGCGTGAAGGTGGCAGAAAGGGGCACGTTAAAGGTCGGGTAAGAAAGGCGGTTGCTGGGGCAGACATTCGAGAGACTAATAGAATGATGATGGCGCAAGCCACTTTCGGATCGGAGTTCCTTGAAGCTTCTCGGGAGGATTGTGAAGCACGCGAGATCACAGGTCTGCATCGTCCAGGGAAAAACTTCGAAAGGGAGGAAGGCAAAGGGAAGGTTTCTGGATCGAATGGAATGCAGGCGAGGTCCCCTGTACTTTTGAAGATACTTGCCAATCCGGGTCACCTTCATCGGTGCTTCAGGCAATGGGAGGTTGGCGTCGTTAGACCTGAGTATGGCTTTTGTTCAAAGGAGGGGGAAAAAGGGGAGAAGCAAGGGGGAGACAACGATAGTTCACTGGGTTGGGGACCATCTGAAAACAACAACCGGGAAGATTCTAAGTGCATCAGAAAAGACATACGTGATCCAGGCTCCCCCTCGAAGGCCTTGAAAAGGGTCCTCTATGAAAAAAAAAGTCATGAAGCCATCCGGGAGGGGACTTCGGGGGGGAATTTCCGTGTAGGAAGAGGGTGCAGGGGGTCCAAAGTCGTCGGAAACTGTCCGGCCACGTGCGTGCAACACAAGAGGAGGACCGTCCATCCTCATTGCAGGGGGTGGGGTAAAAAGAAAGTAATAGCGAGAAAAACGGCGAAACTCAACTATAACATACACACAAAAAAGGAACCACAAAGCATCGGATTCACACAGAATCTAACTCAATACATAAAAAAAAAAAAAGGGAAAAGATACACCAATCAGGGGTCATCAAGAGGGGGAGAAGAAGAAGGAAAACTAGAAAAGCTTTGACCTGGGCGTAGAGTATAGCTTGGGCATACGCCGGGCCAATTGGATGTACCGGACAGCAAGGGACGAAAGTTAGTTGGCGCCAGCATGAAAAAACCAAACGAGGGGAAAAAGAAGGGTTGCCAAGAGGGCGAAGGAACTCGAACGGAGGATGTGGGGAACGGGGGTGCAGGGCGGTTAGTGGGGAACAGGTGTTCATGGCTCACATAGGGGAAGGGAAACAGATCGGAAAGAGGAAGATTATTCGGGCTTGAATCGATTACCTGGAATGGGCAAAAAAGGAACTTCATCCTTCGGCGCATCATGCAAAGACAGCATACAGGGAGTTAGTCTTGAAAAAAGGAAGGGGAGAATAGAACGGCGCAAAATCTGGCACTTTGTAGCCAGTTCAGAGGAACTCCTTCTGGAGGAAAAGGGGGCTGGGCTTGGACTCTTCCGTGCCTAATCAAGGTTGGAGAGAGAGGGCGCTGTCTCGTCCACCAGCCTGGAAAAAAAAAAGGTGGGAAGGGAAAAAGCCAGGTGGGGATGGCATGGGCTCTCAGTCGCCCGGTCTCTTTAGAAAAAGGGGAAAAAAGGTCGTAATTCTTCGTACTCGTGCAGCGGCTGCGGTGCACTCGAGGAAAGCCTTGGAGACCGTAGAAGGTTCTTCGAGTATGTACAGAGGACCGGGGGGGGGGCACGGCTACCGACCGCTTGGCGACTCCATCGTGCAGACAAAATGATAAAAAAAAATACTGTTAACTAAAAACACGTGAAGCTTCAGTGGGCGGCGCTGGGGGTTTGAGGCGGGAAAACACGCGTATTCTGTAACACCCGAACAAAAAAGAGGAGGAAAAGGAGCAGGTTGCTGGTTCCAGACAGCAACGAGCAGCGGGGGGGGAACGCGAATAGCGCTTCCTCACGAAGGTGAAGAAAAAAAAGGTTCGCTGATGAACAGCGATTTCGTCAGTGTAGAAGAGCACAACAAACCAAGAGGCGAGGGACTGAGCCGACCATATCTGCGCGACGCGAAAAGCTGTACTAAGAGGGAGAGAAGGGAAACGTCCAGGCGGGCCTATTATGGGATAAAAACCCTATCTACGCGGGCATAAGAGGAGAGGAAGCAAACCTCGAGAAGAAAGGAAAAAAAACGAGAAAGGAGGAGAGAAAGGCGGGGGTAGGGGGGAAGGGGAGGACTTAAACCCAGAAAGGTATGTTCTCGTTTGAAGAAGCAGATGTGAGGAAAACGCAAAGTGTAAAAAATCATTCCAAGAATAGAGGTTCAGGAAAAAAGGACGAAAAAGGGGCCTCGTGAAGGCTACTAAGAAAGAGCAAAGAAAGAAAGCCGACTGGGGGGAATAGTGACTCTCTAATAACAATAAATGGAAAAGGATGCGAGGGCAAGTCATGGACAAATGTCTTTAAGGGAAAAAAGAAAAAACGGGGTAGATAAAGTAAAAAAAGTGTTTCTTCCTTACGCGGTCAAGAGACTGTGAGCAAGGGGGGGATCTGTTTATAACCGAAAATGCATGGAAAAAAGAAATCAAAAGAAAAAAAGAAGGGGTAGGGTAGAGTAGCCGATTGAAACTCAGTTTTAGATTTCATCTTTCGACGAAAATGCGAAACTCCGGGAGAAGGATGGAGTTACAATACTGGAGAAAAAAAGGACGTTCAAGTCGCGTAGAAAAAGCAAACAAAAGAATCAGCGGGTAGGTCATTTGCATACGGGTTATTGTAGGGAAGAAAAAAGGTATTCAAGTCAGAAACAAAAAAATTCTCGACAAAAAATTAGGACTGACAGCCGATGGCACTGAGTGAGAGAGGAAAAGAGGCAGGGAATGAGTCGCCCTAGGGGGCGGCCCGAAAATTTCAAGGGAAAAGTATGAAATATGTGCACGCACGTGTTAACTGGAGCAGACGATATTGGGGGTGGGGTGGAAGTCAACACTAGGACTAGGCACGTAAAGGAAATTAGAAAATAACAGACAGACAAGAAAATGATAAAATGGGGGCGATCAAAATAGTTTCCTAACTTCGGGGTATCAGGGGCTGACTGGGGTATGGCAGGGAACGAGAGAATTCAAAAAGAGGAAAAAAATGGCAAAAGGGGGAACGCGGCGATGGGCCAAAAAAACATTGTGGGAAAGACTAGTGGAGGCAATTGCTGGAATTCATCAGGGCCTGGTGAACAAAGGCACAACCTTTCGAATGTACAAAGGAAAGAAAGAAGGGGAGACCACACGCAGAAATGGAAATTAATGACCAGGAAAAGTTACCGGACGGCAAAGGATCTTCCAAAGAAAGTGTTCAACGGACCTTAGAGAGAGTAAAAATGAGGTAAGGGAAACAAAGAAGAAAGGGTCCTGGAAAGAAGAAGACGAGAGCTCGAACGGGGAGGGGGGACATCAGAGAAGATGCAAAAGCGAAAAAGAAAGACAGGGGTGCCAGTCATTCAAGCGAGGGTGGGGGGGAGGAAATGCAAAAAAGGTCAACCCGGGCTTCGCGGGACAAGTTGAGGAAAAAAGAGTGTAAGGAACTTCTTCGAATATCTTAGAAGGCGAGGTGCGGCGTTTCGTGGATCAGAGGAAAAAAGTGTGCCGGGGAGGGAAAGGGAGACGGATGGGTTCTAAAGAGAGTGAAAAAGGGAGCCCGTGTGATTTCTTCATTGGACATGAGAAGGGGGCATATAGTCAACTTCCAGATCGTAGACGGGCGGGACGCGTAAAGAACTCGGAATTCCCGCGAAAACTCTCTAAAAAAAAAAATGGATAGCAGGGAAAAAGGTCAGGTCAACCTTCGACCGGGGGGGGGGGGGGGGGGGGGGGGTGGGGGGAGGGGGGGGGTGGAAACAAATGATCCGAAGGGTCAGTGAGGGACTCAGTGGCCGCCTAGTATGAGCATGAAGATTCCTAAGGGGTCCTGCCTTAAGAGAGAGTACCAACGAAAGCAACTTTTCATCAAACACGCACAAAACGCTCAAAAACGACGAGAGGACTTTCCCGTCGATATAGGAAAGTTGCCATGAGGGAAGAAAAAAATGTCGATAGAAAACGAGTCAGTTGCTTCGTTTGGGTCATTAGGGTAAGAAGGAAGACAGAACGACGTATACGGGAAATCCACTTGCGGATCGGAGTCGCTTTGCATCGGATAGAAGAAAAAAGAAAGCAGAGAGTAAGGGCTGATGGCTGTCTCTTCCTGAAAAACCTGCGAAAAGAGGGGAGTAGTCATGACTTTTTGAGGGGAGGAAGAAACGTTACTATTACACACGGTAGGGGGATCGGGGAAAAACAAACCCTGATCGGGGCTTAGTTCTCAGGTGGGAAGGGAGTCGTTCTTATTCAAGGGGGAGGGTCGACTTGAAGGTCTTCTCTGGGGAAAAAAGAAAAAACTAAAAAAACAAAAGGGGTCCAACTGGGTGGCAGAAGGAGGGGGAAAAAAAAAGAAACAACATAGCCCGGGGAATATTCTGATTCTGCAGGCCAGCCCATAAAAGAAACCAAGCCAGGGGAGAGACCACCTTAAGGACGGAACCAGGGGGGACAACCATAAAAAAAAAACAGAAAACTGATTCTCGGATTGGGGGGGGCACGGGATCCGAGGAGGCCAAAAGGGAGTCTGGAGCTGCGCCAGGAGGAACGAATAAAAGACATCCATAAGACAGTTTCTCAAAGGGCAAGGGGGGGGAAAATAGGAAATCAGAAACGCTGCTTCAGTCCTTCGTGATCGGGGGGGGGGTGGGCAATATATCCGCCGGGGAAGGGCTGTCCGAAGGCATACTTTTCTGAGTCAAGGGAGGGTCAGGGGAAAAAAAGTCAGAAGACCCGTTCAGGGGGGAAAAACATAAAGATCGGAAAATTGGCGGGAGAGGCCTTGAATGGACTCCGAGTGAACGTCATTCAACATTTAAAGAAAACCTCCGGCTCGTTGTTGTTCCTCAGGGAAAGGAAAAAAAAGAGGAAATTCCAAGCTGGTTCGCGATCCGGAGAAGAGCAAGCACGTCGGAGGGTGGGTCTTTGCAGGGATTGAAGGGAAAAGGGGGGTAATATAACAGGGGGTTGTAATAGGGGCGCAAACGAATCTGGGGCGTATCTGGCTACTAAAAGAAAAGAGGAAAAGGGATTGGTATGTACAAAAGGACCTGCCTTTGGCGTCCCATGCCGGCATTAAAAAAGATGAAAGGGCAAAGAAAAGGCGTGGAGGATTCTGTACAGGCGAAAGGGAGTCGCGAAGCTTTCTCCTCTTGGCTTGGGAGAATTCGGCGGGAGGGGGAGGGGAACGGCGTCCTTTCTGCAGTTGGATCAAGTCCGTGGCCTGGGCCGTCACTGGGGGTTGTTCTTGTCAGAGAGCAGAGGAAGAAAAAATGCCAAAACTACGTTCGGGTTTTCGAAGACGTAGCTTAAACCGCAGGTGGATGGGGCGAGGGGCGAGAAAACCTAGACGTTAGCAAACTTTCCTTGAAAGACGGAGAGGGAGTCTTTACTTCTAGTACTCCTTGGGCAAGCAAAGAAAGAGAAAACCGCCTTTAATCTCCTGCTTCCTATGGCTTCTCAGGACAAAAGTACTAGGCTTCTTACGCGCGGGGGTCGGCGAAGGAAAAACAAAAAATGGGAAAAGCCTCGCCTAAACTGGGAAAAACGAAATCGCTGTCAAGCAGGACCAGCGCAGCTGTAAAATAGGGGAAGGAAGGAGAGAAGGATGTGTTAGCTCGGGAAAGTGCGAACCACTAATAGGATCAAATCAGAAGGGGGAATGGGGGGGGATGAAGAGGAGATAGATATCTGGCAGGGGGAGGAGGGACGACGCCCGAAAAAGAAAAAAAAAAAAAAACAGAAGCTGGGTCCGATGAAGCAGCGGTCGGGGCAGTAAATATTCTCTCAACACGTCGGAAAGGCAACCTAGAGGGCTGTCGAGCAAGAAAAAGGGGAAGAATTGTATAGCGGAGAGTACCGCTGGGCCTTCGAGGAGGGAAAAGCGAAAAGAGAATTAAGAAGAAGAGCGGAGAAGGAAAGGAGAGAAAAGGGGCAACGAATATCAAAAAAAAGGAGATAAGGACGGGGAAGAAGGGAACTAAATCTAAAGAAGAAAGATGTGTCAGGGGAGAAGAGCCCGCACTTCTACAAACACCATTGATCTGCTGCAGAAAGGGAAAAAAAAAGTCAGGACTCCCGCCTAAGAAATAAAGCTTCGAATTCTACAACGCGAATATATTCTACGGCGATAAGAAATCAATCACGAACTTGTAACTCCAAAACCTCATGGTGGATAAAATGAAGCAAATTAAGACAAAGCTTACTGGGAAAAAAATAGAAAAAGGTAAAAAAAAAACTGGAATTACTACCAAGATCCAGTTTAGGAAACCACCCTATTAAGGTAGCAACAAGAAAGACCATGCATATATTCATCTTGCAGAGTCCACATCTTCGAGGGGGGCCCGAGGGAACGGCTTTGGAATGAGGGTGAACTTTAGAGGGGCACACAATCAGGGAGAATGCTGAATTACTGGTGAGAATAGGGTGAGTGGAAAACTGAGGGAGGAGGGGCAAGTCTCTAATATTCTCTTAACAAAAAAAGAAACAGCGCGTTCTGTGACGCTGTTTGCATTAAAATGTGTAAAGGCGAAGGTTTGCCTTCGATCAACAATCTCTCCGAGACGAAAAGGTATAACGTCAGGCCGATGCTTCAAAAAGGGAGGGGCGCATCGGGAAGCGACGGACGGTTGGAAGAGGAGGGGAGGGTAGCCCTGAATTAAGTGGACACGAGTCCATTTAGGGCAGGCGAGTAATCAGGGAGAAAGTGCGTCCTTACGATATTTGTGGGAGATAAGGAAAAAAGGTCTACTCCAATCACGAGCACATCAGGAAGGGAAGGAAAGAAAAGCGAATCAGACGGACCGGCCCAGCTAAGGAAAGCTAGATGGGCTTGCACAAAAAAATCAGAATCTTCCAGGGAAAAGGTAGCTGGGTCCACGATGGTGAAACCAAAGTTGGAACCTAAGAGAACATGGAGTGGACCTGCCCGCCGTGTAACGAAGGGAACATTCATTTAAGTACAATGAACAAGGAAGGGGGAGAGGACGACTAAGTGAAGAAATGACGCTGAAGGTCCCCCTATTAAGGGAAACGAGAAGGATCTTCCACAGACTTTTTCATCGAGAAGGAAAAAGGAGGAAGAGCAAAAAGGGGAAGGAAAATTACTGAAACCATCGCGAATTGGAAAGGTGAAGAGCAGGATGCCTAGCCGAGGAGAGAAAACACTCGGGAGAAGTGCAGAGAAACTCACCGATCACACACGGCAGTGGGTACAATCTTTAGTAAAAAGGGAGGAGGGGGGGAGAGCGGTAGGATCGAATGCAAAGGAAGCAAAGTAAAGGTTCTTGCGAAAGGAGGCCGGAAGCGGGCATTAAAATCAGCTCGTATAAGAAAATACAGGACCATTGATGGTAGGGGGGGAGAAAGAAGTCACTGACGCTCTTGTTACGGTGGAGCAGGGGAAAAAGGGAGGAAACTGAGGGGAAACTCTAGCTCGGATAAGGGCGAAGCCTTTTTAACACAATGAGCTACATCCTGGTGTGAGAGGAGAACAAAGACAAAAGGGTGAGAGAGCTGTCTGATGAACCGATGCGGGGGGGAAAAATGGATTAAAAAGCACGCAAAGGCATTGTAGATCGCAAACAAGTCAACAGACTTTAGGAAAAGGAAGTAAATAGAGGATCTCGGGACTTCAGGGAGGTAAAGAAAAGGGGAGGGGGAACACGATGACCGAACTTGGCGGTGGGGAAATCTAGACTCAACTTCTTGAGGACGAGAGAACAATGGGTTCTTCCCATTAGTAAAAGAGTGCTAAATCCTCAGCAGAACGCAATTTCAGAGAAAAAACACTAGAGGGAAATCTCCATCTCGAACATAAAGGGCAACTTATAGATCGATATTTGCAGAGACCACGAATGTCAAAAGGGAACATTCTTTGTCTTACGTTGAAAAGGAGAGACCGGCGACAGAAGGGATGGGGAAAGGAAGGCATCCCTTGCGGATCGGATTCTGAAAGTGCAGGAGGAGAGATGCTGGGGAATCAAGGACGCTAGAATCGGGAGCTGCTCGGGCCAGGGTAACACTGAGGAGGGGGTGAGGGGAAGGAAACCGGTGACTGATCGAAATGGGTAGAATTCTCGATGAGAAAAAAGGGATGTTGAGGGGAAGGGACCGTAAGGGACATTCATCGTGGAAATGGGTCCATGGGATGGACAAAGGAAAAAAAGGGGTAGACGAGGGGTATGTGCTTGGGGTTCTAATGAATGTAAACTTAACAAGGCGGGGGAAGGAAGCCTTATTTCTACACAAGATGATTTCGCAAAAGGGGGTGTGGCACATCGGATCACAGCAAGACAAGAAAAAGAGGAGATGACGAAATGTGGACACAACAAAAAAACAAAAAAAACACACGGCCTTCAATTCCAGCGCAGCTCCTCCCGAGAAGGGGGAAAGAAGTGGCGCGGGCGCAAGTTGGACATCATAAAAAGAAAAACAGGATGGGGTTGAATTTCCGTTTATGAAAACGGAAGGAGGACCAACAAAATGGAGGACGAGGACCTTCGCCACGTCCTACACAAAAGAGGAGGGGAAAATCCATGAAGAGTGGAAGTATTGTCGTGAAACGCATAGGTCGACTGTCAGGAAAGGAGGGAAAGAGACGTGCCGGGGGGCAATATAGGGCCTACCAGACATTCTGCTGTGACCGTCAATAAATGTCAAGAAATGGGGATTTGGGATCCGAAGTCGAGAAAGTCGACCAATCCAAAGTTCATGAACATGAACATAAAAAAGGGGAAAGGGGTGCTAGGAGGGAACTTGGGCGATCCCGAGGAACGTCAACTCGGCATTTACAAATCGGGAAAGGAGTGGTGCCTCGCAATGAGAACTCTAAAGCTTGCGAGAAAGAAAAGTTTCCATATCCTGCCTAAGGGGAAAAAAGAGAAGGTGGGGCAGGTTATTTATGGGCAATAGGGGGTGTAGTTGATAAACAGGTACCGTGAAGGACAGAAAAGGGGGGAGGGCTGCCCATAATCTCGCTCGTACTGGGAAAGAAGGGGGAAAAAAAAAAACCGCTCGCTTTGCTTGCGGCTGCGCCTGGGAATAAGGAAGAGACACATGCAAGAATGACGTAGGAGAATCGGTCGCGATTGGGGGAGAAAGGAAAACGTTGCGAACGCTGGAGGGTAGCCTTCGAAAACGAGAGTTCTGGCGGCGGACGTTGCGCTTGAACCTGAATAGGTAAGGGAGAAAGGCATTGGTGGGGGGACAGGGTTCGATGGCGTCGGCCTCTCGCGGGCCTACCCTGGCTACAGACTTTAGGTTGTTGGGGAAAAAGGAAGGCGTAACCGCAGGTGGACTGTCAGGAAGGATGGAGAGAAAGGAGAGAACGTGGTCATTCTCCGTCGATTTCTCTTTAAAACTCTTCGTACTCTTCAGCGGCCGGGCGTCAATGGAAGACGAGGAAGGGCATGGGATCTCCGGCTCCTTGGCTTAGCTGAAATACACTACTGAGTTAAGCAGGAAAAAAGCGCGCGATGGGGTGCAGGCTGCTTCTCCGGATCAAACTTGAGAGAAAAAAAGAAAAAGGCAAGCGGGGGGGATCGTTCATCAGACGCACAAGTGTAGCAAAGACCGTCTTGTGACGCTTACTAGTTCAAAAATGGTGGGAGGGGAAGGAAAAAAGCGAACAAGCCTGCAAAT
>Ga0179593_1484069_pt1 | contig 13953 bp, 15 predicted proteins | sample CZODoug2_1_08_16_FD_185931 | JGI IMG/M metagenome (GOLD analysis project Ga0179593, IMG submission 185931) | Vadose zone soil fungal communities from Angelo Coast Range Reserve, California, USA - CZODoug2_1_08_16fungal (PacBio error correction) | ecosystem: Environmental > Terrestrial > Soil >...
CCTACCAGCTATTTCCAGGGATAACCAACGATTGCTCCGCGGCCAGCATAAGGGAAAAGGACGACTGTTTTGGCCAAAAGGATAATCAGAGAGAGGGGAGGGGAGACAACTAGGCAACGCCCGCCAGGAAAAGAGGCAAACGTTGCAACGGGGGAAACTATTATCGGATGGCGAGCCGAGCCGAGGGGAATGGTGGGGGGGTGAAGGAGCAGCTTGGGGCGATTGATCTGAAAAGAACATATCGGAGATAAGTGCGAGTGGTGAACACAACAATGTCCTCCAGTCTTCTAGACTATGAATTGCGAACCTCAATCTTTGGGATAGGTCCGCCCAGATGACGGGGTACATGCTCAAGTCCTCACGGGGAAGAGTGCCTTATTTACGGCTACATAGAAGAAGAGAAAGAAAAACTGGCTCCGAAAAAAAACGAAGAAAAATCTGTCGTATGATTGACAGGGCATCCTCTCGGCGCCTAAGTAAAGAACCGCCAAAGTTTCACCCAATGTCAAAGAAAAGAAAAATGGCCAAAGGGAGAAACTCACGATACTGAGTTTGGTTACGCACAGTTGGGGGATTCTTTTTGGAAGTTTCTTGGATTAAGTCTGTAAAAATCCGGGGTAAATAAAAGGAACGGACCATTCTCTAAATTGCCTTGTGTCCAAAAATCAAGGTAGTGCGATCGTGGGTCATGGGGGGACCAGTAAGCGTGCGGTGAGAAATGCTTTTTACAGTTGTAAGACTGGGGGGCGAAGGCTAAAACCGAAACTAGAATGAAATCTCACTCCAAAGGGACCTTGACGCGGAACGGGCAGACCCTAAATCCCAGTGGCCCGAAAAGACCATCAGAAGAAATTTCGGACGGAAGAATTGATGAGGCTGAGGGGAAAACTTCCGAACCAAGGACTTGTAGATACAGCGGCCGGGAGGCGAAAAGACACTACTTCTGTGGAAAGCAAAAAAATACTAACGAAAGGGCACTGGGACAATCCAGGCTCGCACAATCATCAACCGGGGGGGTAAAATGGTTTTGAGGAGACCCCGGAGGGGAGGAAAATCGGGAAGGGCGCTCCGCCGGGAAGGCATATTCTTTTGACACAACGTCGAGTTGCAAGACTGGGGGGTAAAAAGCTAGCGGGACTCGTGAATCCAAAAAAACCGGGGGGAAAGACTACCTAATTTGGTGGGTCAAAGCATAGGACTGATACTTTTGGGAAAAAATGAAGCCCCGCGGAAAAATAAAAAAAAAATGGCAGCCTCGGCTAGATAGAAACTTGGTGGGTTTAATTCAGAAGAGGAAGAGTCCGCAGGCAGCGTCACATCATTTCTCAAATTCAATCTGGTGTCTTCACTGGACAAAAGGTTAGCGAAGGCAAAAGAGTAGTTGCAAGCGACTTAGTTGATCTCACCTGAGTCAATAGTAAACTTGGGCCTGGATCTCTGTGTAGAATTCCTCACTAAGGAAAAAACCACGTAGACCGAAGAGGCTGTCAAATCTAACCCTTGGTTGGACAAAGTGTCTTTGGCAAAACCTTTGTGACTGGGGTTAGGCAGAAGCCGGGGGGGACTGCCCATCTTGCGGCACAGAAACAGAATATCAGACAAGGAGGGTGCGTTTTTCGACGTGATGGTCCATGTTCAATGAAGTATGAACTACTGATTTAAGCTCGGAAAAATCTGGGAATAGGAGTTCGTCTAAACAAACCGCCTAATACCTGGGGGGGGGGAGAGGACTATTAAGGTTCCGGATGGAGCGGAAAGAAGATGTCAAACAAGGTTTTAATAACCCTACGAGAGCGAAAATTACGTGGGGAGAACGGCAAAACGGGCAAGGTCGTGAATCATCCATTTCTCTTTCGACTGGGGGGGTCTCTCAGAAGGCTCCGGGCGGGCAAGACGCGCGCAAAAGAAGAACACTATCTTCAAATGAAAAAGGAAAACATGAATGACGTAACTCACTGGCACTAAAGAAAGCTTCGAATAAAAGCGGGGAGATGGCCGGAAAAAATGAGAGCCCAAAGGGCCAAAACACTGAAAGCCCGACGAGATGATAAGAAACCAACATCTGACCGTGAAGAAATGCAAAGGGGGGGGGCGGGGGTTAAATCAGAATGGGGCCGGTGACGAATATGAAAGATACAACAACAAAAGTCTGGATTAAAGAAAGAGATATAAAGGAAACTAAGCCTTCTCTTGAGAGGGACGCTGGTCGAACCTTACTTTAGCATTCCAGACGGCTTTGGAATAAAATAGATCCCAGACTATCATGCTTATCCTGTGAGGAGGGGGGGTCAATAGGGGGAACCAAGCAGTTAGGGAAAGGCCGGGTCGAAGTCCTGATGAGGGATCAGCTGGGGGGGGGAGAAGCGCAGAGTGAGCGGTTATGGAACCGCGAAACGCGGCACAAAAAGCAAAAAATAGCATGGCGAGCAAAAACAGGAAAAGGGGGCAATAAAAGGGAAGATATCCAGGTATCTCGACTACTGGATCACAAACGAAAAGGTCCTTCTCTTCGGGGGAGCTCAAAATCTCGCCGTGATTAAGGAGGGGGGACGCATGCAAAAGAATGACGGACGGGCCAGGTCGCTCGCCGATAAAAAAAATGACTTAGCCACCAACAAAAAAAAACACCCCACACAAAGGGGTGTTGAGAAAAGGGGAGGGGCCGCACGAGAGCTCAGGGGGAAGAAGGGGCAAAAAAACAAAACAAGCCGGACCAAAGGAAATTCAAGGAAAAAGCAACGTGAGACAGCGGAGAGAGCGCCTTCTTAAAAACGAGGAGGCAACGGACCCAAAAGAGACGGCATTCGGGGAGCCGGAAACCTGAAAATCGAAGTCACTCGGCTCGAAAGCGGCGTCCGGGAGCACGAACGCTGGAGCGACGACATGGCATCAAGAAGCTTGTTCTTGAGGGGGCAAAAAAAGATGCCAGGGTAACCTCTGTCAATGAAATCCAAAAGGAAGAAAAGAACCCCTTCGGAGACATGGCGGGGGTGGTTAAAGCAAGGGGGAAAGGGAGGATACCATTTAATAGAGAGGATGCAAATGGAAAACAGGAGCTGCAGGGCGTGTTGCGATAATGACGCAAGTTACCGCGTCCGATCCGAAAAAAAAGGCATTATGTCGAAACTGGGCGAGGACTACAACGGAACTTGAATCCGCAAGACGGGGAAAGGAAAGAAGACAACCACAACAAGTGGAATGCTCGCCCTTTATAAACGAAGGGGAGCTCAGGGGGTCTTGAGGAGGGAAAAGGGGGGGGGGGGGGGTAATGTCAAGGCCTATGTTGAGGGGGAAAGGGGAATGTCAGAGAGTAACGGGGTCCAGGAGACCCGCGGAAGGGAATCAAAAGAGAGGATAGTCCGAGAGAAGGGAAATTCGAAGGTTCGAACGCGCTGCAAAGCAGGGGTCAAAAAATCTTCGGATAATTTATCGGCAAAACTAAACGTGGGAACGCCTCGGCGTCGCAACGGACAAGGGCCGCTCTCAAGCAAATTCGTGAGGCACTTCGGCAAACAGGGGGGGGAAAGAGGGGAGAGGGTCAACGCGAAAGCTGAAAAACTTCCAAATTCCAGAAAGGAGGGTAAACGTCAAGCCTTTGAAGGAAAGGGTAGGGGTTCGAAGGAAAATCATACTCGCAAGCCTCAAAGATCAAAGCAAGGGGGGGGACGTAATTCAAAGGGAGCCGTTCTGAAACAGACTTTACTCAACGCACTCGACCCAAAAAAAAAGCTATGCCGGTAACGCCGAGGGGAGCCTGTAGAGGGAAATTGAAGAGGGAGGGCTAAGGTGAATGGGAAATTTGAAAGGAGGGCGTCGAGCCGCGCAGGATTCCTGCATCATACGACTCGCATACTGGGAGGGGGGCGAGGTCAATGGTTGGCAGAGTTAATAGTTGCGAAGGTATAAGGCAGCCGACAGGGCGAAAGAAGGGAATGAGCAGGGGAGAATTCTCCACGAACGAGGGAAGGAATAACGTGTACCGAATCGCAAAGGACGGCCAGTAGAAGAAAAAAGAAAAAAGGGAGGAAGAAAAAAACTGGGCGCAATTCGAAGGAGGGTCAAACGTAAATAGGAAAAAATGGGGCTTACCATGCATACGGAGGGGAACTCTATACTCAGAATAAGGGGGTCCCACGAAAAACGGTATTTAAAAGGGGGCGGGGGCGGGGTCTTTGCGGGAAACAGTAGCCGACAAGATCTATAGGAACTCTGGAAAAAGGGGGCGCGCACCAGGCGTGGAAAGGTAAAAGGAGGGAAAGAGGCAGCATCTCTTAGGAGAAAATACGCTTGACTCAAGCTCTCACCCACAAGAGGAGGAGCAAAGGAAGAGGAGAAGGAAAAAGGGAGATGAATATTTCGAACGAGGAAGGAGACAGAGGGCAAGAAGAAAAAGTAACGCCAGAAGAAAAGTATGGAAAGAGAGGAAGGAGATCCAGGATCTCTTGCCAGAGATGGAAGAGGGGTCACCAATGAAAAGCGCGAAAGAGGTTGCTAAGAAATAAAAACGGGGGAGGAGACCGTCGGCTGATGGAGGCGAAAGAGCAAAGGGATCTTTGGCCTTGAGCACTGTTTAGGGGGAAAAAAGCAGGGATCACTAAAAAAGGCCAGAAAGAACGGAAGGCATGGAGAGGTTTTAGGGAAAGAACATTCCGGGGGATGAGATTGTATCTCCAACTCATAAAACTAATGAAAAGGGGGTCAAGCATCTTCGGGGAAAAAGGGAGACCAGGGAAACAGGGGAAGGAAACCAGGGCGGATTATGAGGGAGACACTAGGTCAGCACTATATCCTCCAATCGGTAAAGAAGGGGCCAAAAATACCGAATCTCTTTTGATGCCGGGTAACGCAGCAGGAGACAATGACTAACCGCCTCAAGCAATGTTCACCAGAGGTAGGTACTTAGCCAATCAAAAGAAAAGAGAATGGCAGAGGTCTTTAAACGGGGAGCTCGACAAGGGGTGGGATTTGCTGGTTAAAGTGGGAGGGAAAAAGGGAGCAGACTGAAAAATCAAACAACTGCAGGAACGGAAAGCGCTGCTTATAGGCTACAAACGCCCAGGTGGAGGGAAGAGGGGAGGGTAGATCTCAATAACCGAACTACATGTAAAGAGGGTGGAGGGGGAGAAAATGTTTGGTCCGGGGGTAAAAAAACGAATACACAAGCTCCCTTAAAACGAGGGGAAAAGCTCAAAACTAACAAAGGGAAAGGGAGACGGAAATTATCGGACATTCTAGGTCCTCTACCAGCTCCATCAATCAAGAAGGGGAAAAAAAGAGAAGTGGGATAAAACAGGACTACCGAGGAAAGATGTCCGCCGATTACGACGGGGGAACGGAAGAGGGATCTAAAAGATCAAAAAAAGAGGCGAAGAACTGCAGCGAAGAACCAAAGCAATTCACAGACTAGTACACATATAGGAAAGAGGCTCCAGGAGAGCTCATCAAGTTCTTGGGTGTTGGAGGAAGGAAAAAAAGCACGATCTTTTCTGGTAGCGCAAGAGAAGGGAGATTCCGGTTCTTTGGGAAAGTCTGAGAGGGAAGAGGGGGACAGGGCAAAAAAATAGCCCAAATAAAATAACGAGGAAGGGGGGGCAACCATAGGCTCGAATTTTTGAGGGTAAGAAAAGGAAAGGACCAATTTCCAAAAAAAAAAACAGAGAGGTGAGGGGCAAGACGAAATTGGGAGAGGAGAAACGACACAATCGTCACGAGATTCTTAACGAATTCTGGGGAAAAAAGGGCAGGGGGGAGACCAATCTTCACGGCTGGGGGGAGGAAAGAAAAGAGAGGTCGTGGATTAAAAGAACTTTGCAAGAGGGGGACGTAGAAGAAACTAGGGCAAAGACCAAAACGATAAGACGCGCAGAAACTTCCGTGTAGGGGACTCGGTAGAGGGGTGAGCTATATTCTATTGCGGCCCAAGACCACAAAATTGGGAGAAAGGTGGGGAAAAAAAAAATGTAGGCGAAAAAGCATTAAGGAAGAATTTAGCTAGAGGGAGCGACACCCTGACGAAAGTAGCTAAAATAATCCATGCGGGAGGTCTCTTAAAAGAAAAAAGTGATGAGGTAAATAGCTTAAAACGCCAGAAACAAAATCGAGGTCGGAAATTCCTTCGTGATGATGGCAATGGCAGGGAATGGGGAGAAAGTTATGGGAACCTTGAACCGGGGGGATACGCTCGAAAAACATCAGGAAGACATAAAGGAGGAGTAGAATGACATGGCCGAAGGAGCGGATAACGAACTCATACAAGAGCCGCAAAGGTCCTTCACTTATTCTCCTCGTTTCTCAGGAGAAGAGAGGAAAGTAAAAATTTCTCTGGAGAGACACCTGTCGTGAAAACAAATGGTAGTAAAGATGCACCCCAGTGGTGAGAAATTCAGTGAGACAGCCTCAAAAAAAACGAGTTATTGAAAAGAGAATAACAACTGGAGAAAAGAGGTTGGTCTAAACCTTGGGCCAAAAAGGGAAAGATATCGTAAAGAAAAGGGTTAGAGAGGTAAAGACAAAGAGGAGAAATGAAGTGCGTATTGCAGGGTTTCTCAAGGGAATAGCCCCTTATTCATATGATCAGGAAAGGGGGGAAGTTGGACATCTCTCTTGGCGCACGCGGTATGACCCCATTGGAAAAAATAACAGACATCGAAGAGGGACCAGGGGACACAAAAAAAATGCAAAGGGTGCGCTCCCTAGAGAGGAAGTCCTTATAATCTCTCAATGTCGGAAAGAGGGGAGACCGGACTACGCAGGTCGACCGCGCATCCATGGGGGGGGGGGGGACGTAGCATAAACTCCGAAGACGGGATAAAAAAAAAGAGGAAAGCTGATGATCTTGGGCCAAACATTCCAATCCGTCGAAAAAAAGCAGGGGAGGGCATAAGAGCAGCGCCAAAGAATAGCCTCAAAAAAAAAAAAAAAAAAACAATTCTAAAACCGTCTGAGGAAAAGAAAAAGGACCCTGTTAAGATGGGCTCGAAGGGTAGATGGAACTCATGACTTCTGAAGGAGGCAGTGCAGAAGGTCCGGACCGACGTCTATCTTAGGCAACAGCAGTAAATGTCTCCTAACCTTCCAATCCAGTCGAGAAAAAGGGGGGGGGAGGTAGTTCCTCTACAATGAGATCGTGAAGGTCGAGAAAAAAAAAAAATTAAGATCACACAAGGAAAAAAGAAAAAAACCGACGTGGGGTTTGACTGTGGCATTGGCTAACCTTCAAACATATCAGCGATGCAAGGGGGGAAAAAACATTCAGGAGGGGGGTCTCTTAGATACGCCGCGGCATAGGAAAAAAATCGCGAGGAAAAAGGTTGGAAGGCATAGGCTTAAAAGCTACCTAAAAGAAGATGGCACATTGCGTTTCTAAAAACAAGAAAAGGGTGAGGATAAATTCTTCGAAGCATGGGGAAGCAGGATTAGTTTCGGAGAAGGAAGGGTGGTTCATTCAACTTCACTGGGGAGTGCAGAAGTAGGGGGATCCCTTTCGTCTGATGGGGAAGTGACAAAGGTCGTAGGGAGAATATCTCGTACCTCTCGTGCGCGGGGGGTGCAGGAAGCCTGGAAGCTGAATTCACCGGAGGAATCCCTGTAGGGATAAAGGGACAGACGTAAAGGGAGGGCAGGAAAAAGGAGTCTCTGTTAATGGGAGTTAGGCAAGGAGGAAAAAAAGACTGGAGGTGGTGAGAAAAAACTCCAAAAGCCACCTCGAAACCTTAAACTCAAGGAAAGTCCTTAAGGAGCGTACTGCAAAAGAGAGGAAACCGGGAGTGGTTTAAGAGAAGAGAGAGGGAAGGACCTTGTGAAACGGGTCCCGTCTGCCCTCGTGTACAAAAAGCTCTCCCAAAAAAACGGTCGAAGGGGGAGAGGGAAAAGAGCGCTCGGGGGGAAAGTTGGAAGAAAAGTGGAGTCAGCGGGTTACAATGGGGGAAAAGGACGAGTAATGATGGAGAAGAAGGGGTTAGCTATGATACTCGCGAGAGCTTGTTGTGCAGTCATAGGGGGGGAGCGGGGGAGATATAAAAGAATGTCGCCGACCCGGAAAGGGCCTAGGTGGGCAAGGGAGGCTTGCCATTGAAAAAAAAGTGAAAGTAAAGTTGCTACTTGCCAGGCCATTACTCTGCGGGCATTGGTGAGGAAAAAATCACAGAATAGGGGGGAGGAAAGTCAACGGAGGCTGTCTCAAAAGACAGGAATAATTCAAAGATAATCAAAAAGCCTTGCGCAAGGAACAAATGCAGAGGATTAGGAAAAGGGTTCAAGCCGGATGCAACCGAAGTTTCAAAAAAAAAAAATTATTGAGCAAGCCCGAGGGGGACTTGCAGCTCGAAAGGTACTCGGAAAAAAAAAAAAAAAAAAAAAAAATCACGATCCTGAGAGTCTTCGGCCTCGTTGTCAACACGCAATCTCTCCATGGCATTGGCGGACGAGTGAACGTCTTCTACATCTCAACCTCAGGAATCGGAGATATATCAAATCAACAAAAAATTCTTTATAAAAGAGAGAGATACGAAGGGAAGTATTCGCGGGGGAGAAAGGGGTCTGAAAGAGTTTCAAGCAATACCTTCCGACTTCTTTGAAGACTATCTTATCTCTTCTGACCTTGGATCCAGCAAAGGAAAGAGCAATTAACGGGTGGCAGTAAATCTTGTCGGGGACAAGGAGGACCTCAAGGATGGAGGAGAGACTGCACGGCCGAGGCATGTATGTCTTGTATTTATAGAATCTCTACAGGGAAGATATCAAATTCAAAAAACTATGTCGGGATGTGGAGAAAAAACTTAAAAATAATGCTGAGGCGGAAGAAGAGCAAGACAGAAACTACTCCTCACGATGGTACGCTCTCAAGCGACAAAGAGGCAAAAGGGAGGGCGTCTTTCTATAAAAGAAGAGCTCTTCAAACAAAAAACCGGGGTAAAGAAAGGAACAATATAAGCCGATGTATACTTTTCCAGCGCCTCTCAGTAGGAAAAATGAAAATCCAAAAAGGGGGAAAACTCGACTAATGAGAGTCATAAACATATAAAAAAGGAGGTCCTGGTCGTTACAAGAGAAAAGTTTTTCGGGATGGAATAGTGAGTTGCTGCCGTCGAAGAAAGGAATCAACTGGAAAAATGCAGGGCTGATATCTGTCAAAAGAAAGATTTGCGAGAGCGGGGGAAAGGGAGGGCATAGAACGCTCTTACCAAGGGATTCCCGTTTCTAACGGCTGGTTCAGGGGGAAAAGAGGTATAAAGGAAAAAACTAGACAACGGACAACGCTTGTAAAAAAGTCACGAACAGGAAGGAAGGAGGGGGAAAACTCTTAACCGCCAGGGACAGAAGATGCTCGGCCTCAACTAAATTAAGATTTATTCATTACTTGGAAGAAGAGAGGCTTGAAATAAGTAAAAAAAAAGGGGGGAAGACGATAAGATGAAGCAGAAGACTAGAAGGGTACAGAAAACTCCGGGAGCGAAAATGAAGACACGACTGTCATGACATCATTCACACAATCCCTAATAAAGAAAAAAGAAAGGAAAGGAGGCCGGTCGATCCCTGAGAATCAGAAACCTGTTCGTGGGTTAAACCACGCAGGGGGAGAGGTCAGTCATCGCGCAATACGAACAAGAAATGCTGAAAAAGGTTGAGAAAGGGGGGGAAGCTGAGGAGAGGCATCTCGAAAAAGCAGCACTCGGCCTTTTTGGTAAAGTGTTTTCCGGGGGAAAGGTGAACTGCAAATCCGCAGGGGAGGGAAAGAACAAAAAAGGACGCTAAGCCTTGGTATCCTAGCGAATGGGACGAGTATTAAAGAGAGGTTAGGAGGGTCTCGGAATAAAAAAAAAAAAAAAAAAAAAAAAAAAAACAAAGATGGGACGGTCGAATGCCTGGGTTCGGGGGGGGAAAAGTCTGGTCGCAAAAAAAATACTCTAGTCCTGGGAAAGAAGAAGGACGGCCTGTAGCATAGAAAAAAGCAATGTACCATCAAGGGAACTACGGTCAAAAAGGGCCAAAGTGGGTAGGGTGGAAGGGATCAGGGGTGATCATGGAAAGATTAACAACTGTTATCATGAGTGAGGCAAAAAAGGACACTCGAGTTCGTCAGAAAAAGGTGACAGATGCGTATAATTCCGAATTGGAAGACGAAAGTCAAGACATATCGATTAGGGGATGGGGCAGCACCCGGAAGACCGCTATAGCAAAGGAGGGAGTGACAGAGCGACGAAGGAGGGATTTGCTGAAGCGGCCAGTTATCCCTCATAAGTATCCATTACTAGGGGATCGGAATGTTCAGGAGGGGCTGAGACAATGGCAGGGGGGGTCTAACGACTAGGGTAATTGGAAACTAGTAACAAAGCAGATCCATCTCTACTAAAAAGAAATGAACTTCCAATGACTAGCAAGGACCAATGAGTAAGGGGAAAATGGGAAGAGGGAATAAATATAAAAACTAGAAAGCATCCGTCACTGGATGAGGTCAGAGAAGGAGAAGAGTACAAAAGAGGCCAGGGGGGGGGAGAAAAAATGTAAGAAGGGTGGGAAAAAAATGGTTAACCCAGGAACGCGAAAATAGGGAGAGATATACAAAAAATAGGGAAAGAGAAGAGTCAGACTTCTAACACAAAGAGGGCATAGGTTGAGAAAAAACCAGTTGTTCCCATGACGGTAGACATAGTACCAGGAAAAGAGTGGACAGGAAAGAGGGGATTATCACCGAGTTCATTGGAAAGAGGAGGGAAGGTCCGTTCTCAAGCGTACTTCTACCAGATCAGAGAAAGGAAGGAAGTACTATTCCGCTTTAGGAATAGGTAGAAGCAAATCTGGATAGGAGGTATAAAAAAGAAGGTTAACAAATCTAGAAAATCCTTGATAGGGAAATGGAAAGCGCTACTCCTGTTCCAAGTTTACAAGGGAGAAAAAAAGAAAGGCAGGAGAGATTAAGCGGAAAGAAGACAATGCACTAGGGAGAAAATCGCCCAGGGATATAGAAAAAAGAAGCGTGCGTACCCTCTAAGCTGGGAAAAAAGGAGAAATGTATTTCTTCTTAGGCATCATCTGAAAAAAAAGAAGGGATCCATCCGCGGGAAGGTTGCCTCGGGGCGCATAAAAGAAAGAACGAAACAAAGGCTCAAGCGGCTATGTGGGAACACAGGGGGACAATTTCGTGGTTACATAAGTTGATAAGCAAGTTTAGGGCGTTCCAGAAGGGGGAGGAAAGGGTGGAGGGGACTGTAAGACTTAGAACCTGAGAGGACGAAAACTATCCCCAGTTTAAGGCGCATTCGCGCAAGAAAAAGTTTCGTTATTCTAAAGATCGGTGGAATCGGCCGTGGGGAAGAAATGCCTGCCATCCTCCAAATGAGAGCGCTACGCAACGAAATATCGGGAGGGGGGGAAGTGGGGGCCGGCGATTGGCATGAGTAACAGTTCAAACAGAAGCGCAAAAACTTTCAGGAAAAAAGTCCGGTGCCGTTTGGGGGCGGGGGGGGAAAGGGGACAGTAAATGCCTCTACGCCGGAAAAGCGCATTCTGTAACGACGTAGAGGGGGAGGAGGAAAAAGCGGGGGAACGAAGGAAGCACCTTGAGTTGATGAACGGTTAGTCGTCTCCGCTGTGATATGTCATTGGTCGAAGGGATGCCGGACTCTGACAGGATTGTTGGTTAGGCTCCAGATGGCGCGGCCGGAAGGAGGGGGATCTCGTCACCGGACGGTCGCTAAGAAGAGTCGGGAGGGATTCATATCCTCCTCGCTGAGGTAGAAGCATTCAAAAAAACACCTATAAGTATTGAAGAATCAAAGACTCATGCTAGGTTAGAAACGGGGAAGAACTGAAGAGACGCCAGTCGGTAAGAGACAGGTTTCTCAGTGTTACTTCAAAAAATAGGGATGAACGTTGAGCTGGGAAAGCGGCTAGCACGAAATCCAGGGGAGAAGACCAGGAATAAGACGCATGCAGGAGAGTGAGGCTTACGACACCTCTCTCGAACCAAAGGAGGGGGGGGGACCATCAATTGGAGAAGGGGGGGGGAGCTTCAGAAGACGTGAAAAACGTGGGTGTCCATTTCTTGGCGAACATCGGTACTCCAACGTCAACCGAAATGGAGAGGATAGTGACTCGGGCAGATGGATTAAGTGGTCCGAAGGTGAGACGCATTGTGAAGGGGGGGGGGCATGGCGGGGAGGGGCGGAGAGGGGAGGACTAGCTTAGGAAGACTATATACGCGCCGCACTTCTCTAGGAGGAAAGGAGGTCATTGTCGTCTTGAAGATTGCTAGGTCGCAGCCTAACGAAAAAAACAGCTGACTAGGTGAGGAATGGAACACGCACGCTTTGCGTGAAAACTCAAAACCACTTTAAGGGGAGGGGGAAACCGGCTCATCATTAGACTGGCAAGGGAGCCTGTGCAGCGAAGAAAAAGAGGATAATTCGCGGTCTCGATTAGGCTGCGGGTCGGAAAAATTGCTAAAATACGACAAAAATGACACTGCCGGCTCTCGTGCCCAAGCCGAGAAAAAGGGGGGTGCAAAAGAAAGAGGTAATGGTGGGGATCGGGCAAGGTTCAGTCGTGGCAGGGGGAGGAGCACTATCTCGGGATCATCCCAAGGACCGATTCAGGGGGAAAGATTGCCACACGCAGGGAAAGAAGTCCTTGCTGGTCCCGCTGGAATATCGTTCGGAATCGGCCTCGGACTTGGGAAAGAAAGAATCTCGTCCAAACAACCAACAAAAGGAGGGAGGGGGGGAGGACCATATAAGGGGAAGGAGGGGGGGAAAGGTCTGTCAGAAGCGAGACAGCAAACGCCTGCGCCGACTGTAGTGGGCCAAGAGCGTAAAAGAAAAGGAGGGGATGGTACTGGAACGAAGGATCCCGCAGGGAAAGAAAGAAGTGGCGAAGAAACGGGGAGGGGGCCACGTATGCCGGATTGCCAAACTGAGGCGTCAGCAAGGGAAAATTGGGCCCATGTGATTTGGCATTGATACTGACTTCCAGACAAGGGAAAAGGCCTCGAAATGACGAAGTCAAACTGGAGGTAGAAGAAACTAACAAGGCGAAATCGAGGAAAACGGGACTCAACGCAGAGATGTACTGGTACGAGCTTCCGGAGGGGAAACTCGAACAGGGGAAAAACGAGGCCCCAAATTCAAACGGGCAGGTCTGGCGGCAGAAATAGAAATGCTATTCTCCAGGGCAACAATACCGAAGACACGCCGGTTCTCACTCAGGCAGAGGGAGATTCGTAAAGGACCTCGGAAAAGCCAATTGTCACCAGCGTGACTGAAACAAGGGGAAACACAGCCACTACAGACATGCCTGAGGGTTCCTAGCCTCGAAATTTGCTTTGGGGGGAGGGTTCTAAAAGATTGGTGCATCACTGAAAGAGACTTTCATGAAAAAGGAAGGGGACAGCTTAGGGATCATGAGGCCACCGGGTAGTTGGGAGATGGGGGAGGGGAGGGAAAACAAGATCACGAAGAATATCTTGGTTAAAACAGAAGGGTTTCGAGAACGGGTGGCCGTTGAAGCGTCTTCCGGGAGAAAAAAGCCAAGGAAACTGGAAGGACGCTCAACAGACCTGGACGCAAGGACGGCGTGGGCCGCCACGCTATCACGGGAAATACCAGGGAAAACGCATGAGATTTAGTCGAAAACGGTTTTGAAAATCAGTTAGGGGAGACGAGAAAGAAGACGAGGAAATGTCCTGGAACTATGAGGAGTGACCTAATAGCCGGCTGAGGACGAAGAGGAGGGAGATCCAAGACACTGACCTTAAAAAACCACTCAATGGAAAATCGACCATTGCAGAAAGGAGGAAATTCCGTTGTCGCTCCAGGGTCAGCCATCAGAAAAAAAACAATCGTGGGGTGTCGATTGATACCAAGATTTTTCGAGGTGGGGGAGACAAAGAAGGTTCGACAGCACGGCTTTGAATAGGGGGCGGAAGAGATGCCAGCTCAAATTGGGGCGGGGGGGCTC
>Ga0179593_1571258_pt1 | contig 13953 bp, 17 predicted proteins | sample CZODoug2_1_08_16_FD_185931 | JGI IMG/M metagenome (GOLD analysis project Ga0179593, IMG submission 185931) | Vadose zone soil fungal communities from Angelo Coast Range Reserve, California, USA - CZODoug2_1_08_16fungal (PacBio error correction) | ecosystem: Environmental > Terrestrial > Soil >...
CGTACTACCAACGAACTGAAGACCCCTAAAGCGGAAACCAGGAAAAAAGGGGGGTAAACAGGGCGTAAAAGGGGAAGGATAGGGATAGCCGCACGGGAACCGCCAGTACAGCGCTGTATCGCACGGACCCATGAAACTTTGAACACTATCACCCTGAGCTGCCGACTCTTCAAGGGCGGATCAACCAAGCGGGTCGAGGTCGGAAGGCAAACATCAAGTAAAACACGCGAAAACAAACGCACTTAAGGGGGGCTCAACTTTTTCGCGACCGAGTTCGGGAGGGGATGTCAAAAAATGGCAGCCAGACGCCGCCGTCCTGTTGGGGGGCGAAGCAAAAGAGGAAACATGTTTTACTATGGGGGAAAGTCTGGGAAAAAAAAAAAGTAGTGGCCGCCGGGGGGGGGGTACAACCGGGAAGGGGAACCAGTACCAAGGGGGGGGGAATCTCCGCGTCGGGATCGAGGAGCGAAAAAAACTGCGTGGGGATCACGTTGAGTGGGGGCAGTAAGACATTTCAAAAAAACGGGGAAAAATGGCTAGGGGTTGGGAAAATTGAGCGCAATACAAGCGCAACGCAGATTCTCTCACTTAACAGAAATATGAAAAGAAGTCTATGGTGGGAGGGGGGGATGATGGCAAGGAAAGTGACTCCTTGGTTCTGGGGGGGGAATCAGAAGGGCCGTCCTCAAATCGGCAGATTGCTGAAAAGAATTGGTCAGGGGAAGGATGATTTTGAAAGAGGAAAAGCGAAGGGTACGCCCAAATTACGCGCTAAGGGGGGGGTTTGAAGAATCAAATAGGTCGACAAACAATTACAGGCGCCAAGGGTAAAATCATCCTAAGAAGGAGGATGCGCGAAAAGATAGACGAGACTGGGGAAAATAATTAGGGGTCAAGAGAGAAGAGAAAACCACCTAGCCTACGTCCTCTTCTACCACGTTAAACACAATTGAAACTAGAAAGGCCGACTTGCGCTTTGGGCAAAAAAAGCCAATCTTGTGCAGCAAGACGGGTGGGACGCACTAACACTTACTCAGAAGAAAATTTTCGTCCTTTGGGGGGGAAGGGCTGAAAGGGGGAAGAAAAGCTCGTCGCGGAGCCAAAGCCACGATTCCCTCTGTGGAAAACACCAGAGCCACATCCCCGGGCAACCCCTGGGGAAGTTCGAGTCAGGGAGGAAAGAGGAATCGGCAGAAAAGTCTTTCGGCCATCTTGGAGGTTCCGAAAAATCTGTGATGCCTGGAGGCGCAGGAGGGGCCCTCTCCCTCCCAGACGTACTGAAAGATCTAATGCTGGAGTCACCTGGGGAAAAGGGGGGGGAAAAACTTCAAACAAATAACTGACCCCTAAAACGGGACGGGGAACTCTGACACCTACCGCGAATTTAGGCGGGCTCTCAAAAAATCAAAAAATGACCCCGTACTCAAAAAGCAAAATTTGGGAACCTTTCCCTGAGGGGTTTAAGTTCGAAGAACGGCAACCACCGATCCAACAAAAAAAAAAAAAAAAAAAACAATGAAAGCGCAGTTAAAAGCGTGTCCGGGCAACATGGTATACTGGTGGTTTCCAACTCTTGAAGGGTTGGTCCAAAAAAAACTTAGAAAAAAGGGCCCTCTGTACAATCGATGGACAAAGAGCCGTCGCCCGTAGACGCCGAGGTGCAAAAAGCACACAAAGAAAAGGAGGGGGCAATGCAAAAGTGAAGGAGAAAGAATGACGGGCTACCCTGGCGGCCCAGAGCCTCGAAAAATCAAAAGGTAGATAAACAGCAGAGAAAAAAGAAAGATGAAACATGACTTGGAGGCCAGACTCAAAATACGCCGGCGGTAAAAGAAGAACAAAAAAGAAAACGCCCGCCCGGCGTGGCAAGAGACAAAACATAAAAAAAATTGAGTTCAAAGCGGGAAAGTATCCAACGGGGAGGGGGTTGAGGGCAACGGCCTTACTGGAATCCGGGAGGGGGGGGAGAATGGGCCAAAAAAAGAGGGTAAAAACCTCTCGGCCCACACCGCCGCAGGAGCTTCGGTTCGGGGGCGAGGGGAACCCTATCTTAAAAAACTCGTGGGTCGAAGAAAGCTTCGCAGTATAAAACCGAAAAGCTGGGGCTAGCTAGATATATACTCCTAAACTCCAAGTCAGACCGGGGGTTTCGGAAGAAGGGTCCCGAGAACGGAAGACGGCTACCTCGCGGGGGGGGAACCAAAACCCGCTGGGGGGCTTGAACCGCTTGAGCATGGGGGACCGAGCGATAAGTTCGTCTGGACGCCGCGTATCGGGAAAAACAGAAAAAAAAGATAGGGGGATAAAGACCGAGCGGAAACAACAGGTGCAACAACTCAAAAAACCACTGTTACCAGTTCAGACGATACCGGGAGGGCCATCAAGGGTCAAACTTTCTAAGGTAAAATGGGGTGTGGCCTGGATTATTTCCGCTCGAGGCACTGCGCCTCTATCATAGGAGGAACCGAAACTCAAAAACCGGTCCGATTGGGAAGGGCCTAAAAGAACCGGTTTCCGTGCTACAATGGTCTGGGATTGTCGATCCACACAACACAACCAACCAAAGAAGGATGCCCAACGCGAGGGGGGGGGGAAGAACTCAAGTGCGGAAAAGCTCTTTACCCACCATGGGCGTCAGGGGCCGGGAAGTACTGCGAGAGGGAAAAGATCAGGCCGTGTCCACGTCGAGAATTCAGGGGAAGGAAAAGCCCTTACATTAAAAGGAAGTCGGGGTTCTGGAGACTGCACGGAGTCCACCGACGCGAAACGTTCCCCCTGGGGGGGATTCACGGCACTGAATTAGTGATAGACATTAAAGGCCTAGCAACCCCACTTAAGGTAAGGTAGGGAAAGACTCAGTACCATGAAAAAAAAATAAAAACAAGTGGAGCCGTGCTACTAAGGGGCTAAGGCCAGGGGGTAAGATAAGACTGTGGGGTTACGAGCGGGACACACCTCTACTCGACCAAGGAAAACCAGAACGGAGAAAGAAGGGACAGTTGGTTCCATGCCGGTGGGTAAAGGGAAAAGCAACGAACCAATGGGTGCCAATTGGCGGAAAAAAAAAAGATCGAGAAACCGCGGAGATGGCCGAGTACGACCCAATGTGCAATCCACAGCAAAAGCTGCTTGCCAACTCAGGGTTTGAAAACCATGTTGTCCAGACGCCCGAGAAGGAAGGCGGAAAAAGATAAAGTGTCCTTCCGTGATCAAAATCTCCTCAGAAAAAAAACTCAATCAAAAACAAAAAACAAACGGGTAGGCAAGGTAAAATTAGATGTCTGAGGAAAAGAAAAATTTGTGTCTGTCCCCTGTAGTTATAACTGTACTATGAGGGGGGACCGAAGTGAAATTCCGGTCGCAGAAAGAAAAAAGGGGCCAAGGAGAGAGTTTTGGGGGTCAAGTTTGGGTTCCCAGTTGGGAGGAAACACCTTGACCAACGCAAGGAGACCAAGGAAACAAAACGGCCACACACTTGTTACAGGATTCTTTAGACGGAATACGGACGAATTGTCAATGTCCGCGGCGCCAGCGCCGAAATAAAAGGGGGGACAACTAAAGGGTCCACATCGGCGCAACTGGGTCTCAAGCACTAGGATCTTCCGCGGGGCAAAGACGACTGGAAAATGGTGGGTACGAGGGGGGGATAAAGGGGGGCCAACAGACGTAGAAGGCCTAAGTGGAAAGGTGCACAGGATGACCAAGTGAAAAAGAACGTGGGGAAACATGACCACACCTATATCGAGCGCCCGGGGATCAAGGATAAAGGGGAAGGGGCCATTGGTGGGAATGGCCTGGTTCCCAAACCGGACAGCCAGCGCCGAGGGGGCAACATGCTGATTGTCACTGGGGGGTGGGATCTTCGGAAATGATACCGTTTCAAAGCCTTTCGGCGAACAAAACACGGATCGGAACGTCAACAACGCCGCAAGGAAATAGGAGAGAAGAAAACGGAAGTAAAAGGTGGACCTCGAAAGCGGGAACAAACGGCCAAGGCCTCCGTAGTCACGACAAAAACGTCCGGGGGATGAACCACTCAATGGAAACGCTGGGGAAACACGTACCGACAGCCAGAAAGTGAAACGTTCGGATTGAAGAAATAAGCAGTCGGATCAGATACGGGAGGGCCGCCAGCCAAGGAGGGGGAAACTCAAAAAAAACCCCCACAAACGAAAAAAATGCGCAGCGGTCACCGGCCACAACAAAAGTAGAAGGGGGGAAAAACGGTCGGGGCACTCATGGAAAGGGGGACAGCGGAAAAGGGAAGGGGCGAGTAGGATAAGGAACCACCCGGAGAGAATGCCCGCCGCCAAAATACACCCTTCCCCAAGAATCTAGAAGAGACGCCAGGGGCAAATGTCTAGCGTGTGCGAAAAACGGGAGGAGTTCCGAAAAGAAAAAAGAAAATGGTTAAAAAAGGCCAAGGGGCTAAAAGCAAGGGGAAGCACGTGTGCCAGCCAACCGCCGGTGAAGAAAAACTGAGCACAGGAATGTCGGGCAGAACGGACCGCGGTCGGAGGAGGGACGGAAAAGACATCGGCCACGAGTATAGCCAGGCACCAAAAGGGTCTTCAGAGCAAGGGGGGGGGGCGAAACATGTCGGGTCATCACTGAAATAAAACGGACTTCGGTTGAAAAGAAAAAAATACAACGACAGGATTTGAGGGGGGGGTGAAAAAAAAAAATAGGCTCGGAAAAGACAAATTAGACTCAAGGGGGCACACCTCCGACCTGGACAAAAAGAACCCCTTGTCCAAACAAATCCACCTCGGGAGGAGCAACAAGGGCTGAAAGGGCGGAGGTGTATCGAAGAGAAAGAGGGACCCAAATGGTGGGGGGGCGCCGCAAGAACAAAGAAAATGGAAAATCAGTCACTACAGGGCAGAACGGGGGTCCCGATTGTAGGGTCGAAAAAATTGGGGAGGAAGCAGCATTGGGTTAGAGAGGTCGTAGAGAGCCCCCCAAAAGCCCCCCGACAGAAACAGACAGGGGGGTGAACGAAAAAGTCTCTGCGCTAAGCCGATACTCAACGGGGAAAAAAAAAGGGGAAGAGTCCAGGGGGGTTCCAGAAGGATAAGAGCCTCCTAAGAGAAACCGACCCCAAGCGAGCCAGGGGATCGAAAGAAAAGCCGTAGAGAAAGCGGTACGCGGGAGGGAACCCAACAACCGAAAAGCCGAGCCCGAAAGAAGAAAGGCAAAAACAATATGCAGGCCAATAGGGGTGAAGACCACGAAGGACGAGGGACTCGAAGCCAGGGGGGAATGGGAAGCCGGGGGGCTCCTGGTACACGAGGAAGTGGAGGCGCGAGAAAGGAAAAAACAAAGCGGCGGCCCGCCATCGAGAGAAAAAACGCCACACGACAGGGACGCGAAAATGCATAGCCCGGAGACGTACGAAAAAAAAGGTGGGGGTTCCCACGAGGGGCAAGGAGAACGGCCAAGCTCGGTCCGATCCCAGGGGTTTTTAAACGAAAAAGGAGATCAACTGGGGAGCCGTACCTGGTTGGGGGAAAAGACAGTTTTTAACACGAGATACGTTATAAACGGCACGAGATCAAGAGGGGGGGGGGGGGGGGGGGCGGGGGAAAAGAAGGGGTCTCCCTGCGTTGGGTTTTTGTGGCCGCCGACACACGATGGGTTTTACGGAAGAACACCCAGGAGCCTGCTGGGGAGGGGGGCGTACACGGCGCGGGCAGCGCACGACTAAGGTAAAAATCGGGACATCAGCCCGCGGTGAACAAATAAATCACTAAAAAAACACCAGAGGAAAACCGGGAACAACGGCAGGAGCCTCCCCAAAACCCGGCCCCACAAAAACCAAAGAAAAGGGGGAACAGAGGGCTCTGAATGCGCGTATCGTGCGATCATGAACGAGGCAAAAGCGACCAAGTGGGAGCTTCAAGACCTAAAAAGAAAAAGGGAATCCAAACCATCTCAAAAATGAAGTTAATAGAAGACCAGACAACCGGAGAAAAGAATGGTAGACGATCAAAGGTCCCACACGGACCCAAATTGAAGGGGGCTAATCACCACTCGCACCTGGAATTGAAACTCGGAGGGGCGGGGGGGGTCGGTAGGCATCGCGAACGGCACTTGCTCAACACTTTGGGGATGGGGGGACCATCAGCCATCGTCGGAGAAAAAAAAGTGCGCAACACAGGGGGAAGAAACTCCAGGAACGAAAAAGTGCCCCCCGTTAAACAAGCAAAAAGAAACTTGCACCCCCGCCCGTTGAAACAGGGAAAGGGGTTCCCAGGGACCAAAAGCTCTTGGACAGTGGGTAAAAAATCTTCAGCGCAAGAAAAAAAGAGGACATGCGCGGGGGGAAGAAAGGGGGGATGAGGGGGGGGTGGTGGTCACAGGTCAACGACGGGAATACCTCTCAAAAGAAAAGGAAAAAGCCTCCAATTTGAGTGCGGGGGGGAAAGGGGCCCAGAACGCCCCGCGGCGGAGTTCATGGCGGGTGGTAAGGCGAGAGAACTGACGTAAGGGGTAAAACAAAAAGGGGGAAGAAACCGTTCTTTTCAAAAAACAGGACTCGGGGCACAACGGGGACCGAGTCGAGGGGGTGAATCACCATCGGCGCAAGGACCCGGGAAAAAAAAACAGAATCGTACGCCTGCTTTGTAGGTGGGGAAAGGGGTTTTGGTGCCCGAAAGGACGTTGGAGGAAGGGCCGTAACCATTTCACCTTGGACAATTGCAGCGGAAAAGAACGGCCCGGGTCTACAAAGCAAAACAAAAGAGGGAGAGATTGTGTGGGAGAGAAAAGAAACCAGGTGGATATCTCCACGCCAGAAATCGATGCAAGAAATGGACAGAAATCGAATTCAAACCGGCCAGGGGGCAGGAAACCCAGTGTGGGAAAACCCAAGCAGAGGGCCCGTAAGTGAGGGGGGCTGCTCACAAGAAACGATGCTGAGAAAAAAAGCGGGACTCCTCCCCGTGGCACCCCAAATAATTAGACGTGGCGGAACATGGGAAAAACTCACTGGGAAACGTGGGTGTTTCGTTGGAGCCCGTACTACACCCGCATGAAGCTAAAAGAAAAAAAGGCGGGGAAAATCTGCCGGAAAAAAAGGGAAAAATGCGGTTTGACAAGGGAAAAGGAGGCCCGACGAAAGCCCAATGGCCCAGCGCGCAGGAACAAAAAACTATAAGCCGACAGCACTAACCTGCAAACAAGAGAAAAATGAAAGGTCGAACTAACAATCCAGTGAAGGCGCTGGGCGAAAAGTTTTTGGTAAGAGGAGAACTTTGAAGGCACCAAAATCAACGGAAAAAGCGGCGGGAAAGGGTGAAGTACTGGTAACAATGGCAGCCCTGGAAAACGAAAAAAAAGGGAAACAAAAAAAAAAAGGGAAATCGGTGCATGAAAAAAGGCGGGACAGCCGTGCAGGGGGGGAGCAAACGATTAACGTGGCCCGAACCGAGGTAAAAAGAGGGAGAAACTCGGGAAATAAATGGGTGGACCCGCACGGGGGGGGCCGAAGTACGGCGTGGTCACCAGGGGGGACTGCCCACAGAACACGGCGTCCCGATAACAAAAATCTAAATAAGCAAAATCAAACCAGGGGGAGAGCGTAAGACTACGGGACCAAGCAAAAACTGTGGTAAAAAAATAAAAAAGGTTGTAACAGATTAACGCAGCAAAGGGTCACCAAGAAGGACCCTCAAAGAAAATGGGCCGCGGGGACCTCGGTGGGGGGCCCCTGCCCTCCTAGGGAGCTGGTGTTTTACTTGGAAAGAGACTCATCAATCAACAGGGGGGAGGGGGGGAACGTGCCTCAAAAAAGTTCGGCGGCATAAGGGAATCCCGCCAAGAGGTAACGGCCAAAAAGTATTTACCATCGGGAAGGTGGGGAAAAGGGGAAACGTAAAATCGCCATCCGGGGTGGTAACCTCCCCCAACACAAAGGGTACTGCTGCTGTGCACGCCACGGTGAAGAAAAAAAAAAATACGAAAGCACTGATGGAATTCAACAGAAAAGTACCGAAACCTCCAAGAATGTCCGTGGCCCGCGAATCACCCAGAGCCTGCGAAATCAGAAAAAAACCGTTCCCCAGGTGAAAAACACACGCCGGATCGGGCCGCCCGCCTGCCGTGGGGAAGGACCCGTGGGAATCCAAAAAAAAACAAAAGAATGCAGCACGAGGGGACGAACAGAGCGCGTGGGATGCGGGGAGAGCCATTGGCGGGCCAACGAAAAAAAAAGTGTCGCGGATGAATGAACCCCCACTTACCCACGGGGTAACCCAGAACGTCAGAAATCACCGTTCAAAGGTCTTCAGAAAAAAATAAAGCGTCCATCAAGGGGCGGGCCCCCATCCTCGGGGGGGCGAGAAAGGGGTGAAACTGCCATAAATGGTAGTGGAGGGGCGGCCAGGTCCATCTCCTCAACAACCCCTATCAAATGAACGGCGAAAATAGAAAAAGGGCGGATCAAAACTCAACGTCCTCGGACCCCTGGAGCAAAAGAGGTGACGAGGGCGGAAAAGGACGGTCGTAGAACGGGGGACTAAGAGGGAAACCAAAAAAAAACGAATGAGTTTCCGGGAGAAGCAAAAATCGACGACCCCAAGGAAGAAACAAACTTCGTCAACAAGGGGATGTTGGGGGGGTGGGAGCAACGATCTAAACGGCAAAAACGGACTGGGGGGAAATCAAACAGGAGGACGCCGAAATGCTCAAAAAAAAAAAAAAAAAGACAGGCCGAGAACGTCAAAACGCAGGCGGGGTAGACTGGATTTTCCGGCAGGACAGGTTTGGGTGACTGCCGCGGGAAAAAAAAAAAACCAAAAACGCCCGGTGTAAAGAAACGATGAAAAAAGAAAAGCGGCGGGGAAGACACCCGAGGGGGGGCTCAGAAACAGTCCTAATTGCAAAGAAGTGGGAAAAGCGGCAGAAAGTCAAGGGGTCCGCGCTAAGTGGGATTCAGAAGGGGGGCTCGAAAAGCGCTGGTAAAGGGGATGCGTGTGAAGAACGAAGATGGGGGCTGTGGCGAGAAAAAAAAAAGAAAACAAAAAAATGACTGGGGGAAAACCTAGGCGAAATCGGGGCCGAGCCTCAACAAAAGCATCTAAAGAGCCGCCCCCCAAAATGCGTCTCCTTAAAAATGTCTTGATCTCCTCTGGTTTGGGGGGTGGGGAAAACATGGTTTATGCTCCCACATCATTTTTTTTTTGCAACGAAGAATTAATATCGGTCTAACGCAAGTGTGGCGAAGACGACGGTGGTCCGGGACCGAGCAAAAAAACCACGCAAAAGGAAGAGCCTTGCCTATAAAAAGGCGCCATCGAAGCCCAGAAAGAAAAATTGTCAGAATGCCGCTCGCCCGTGGGGAGAAGCTATGAAGCGGGAAACGGGGCAGGGACGCTGCTGGGGGACCGCAGTTCGGAAGCCGGTTGTACACGAAAAACCGGAACATAACGAACCTTCTACGTCTAGGGTTACCTTTAAGTCAACCAGGAAATGGGAAAAAGCTCTGAACACGGGACGAAAAAGAACGGTGGCTCGGGATCCCGAAGCGAGACGACGAAATTTACAATGGTCGGGGGCCTCTGAAAGACAAGCTAAGACGGGAATGTGGGGGAAGACACTACGGCTGGGAGGAAGGGAAAGGAAGGCCGTGCGGATTTAAGAAGGAAGACGAGCAGGCACGAACGCAAAAGGAGAATGAAGAAGTCGTAAAATGCCCGCATACGTGCGGGAACGGGTCCCTGTTGCGACCGGGGGGGGATGATAAATTGGAAAAAAAAAAATCCAAACCACAAGGTCCCCCAGCCATGGGAGGGGCTCGGAGAGTGGCTAAGAAGAAACTCACTGGGGGAGGCTAGAATCCAACTTGGAAGAAGGTCCGATCGCGTGGGACGGTGTATGCTCAGAAGGCGGGGGGTGCGCTGGACCGAAAAAAGCAAGGACCAAGTTCTGAGGACGTTGCACGGAAGGAAGAGGAAAAAAAAACGTACCCCGGCGTGGATGGTGAAAGGCGCTTCGCGCGGTGGAGACGAACAGGACGGCGGTAACGGAAAACGGGGAAAACACGGCGGGACATTCCGAACATCTAAAAGCAGGAAGCGCAGAACAAGCATCCGAAAGCGAAAAAACAAGCGGCCAAATTTGGGGTTAGGGCCCCGGGCGCCAGAAAAGCCGTTTTGGGGTGACCAAGTGGCAACAACAAAAAAAAAAGGGGGAAACAAGGGGACAACCAGACGTCTCAGGGGTAACTCGAGGGAGGAAAATATCAAAATTGGGAGTCGGGAGAGTCTGACCACAAGCGGGCAATAGCCAAAAGGGGGTGTTGGTAGGGGGTCCCCTCTAGGGTTTCCCCAAGGGGGTCCCTAAAAGAACAAAACTAAGGATGCGGGAAAAAATTCCCGTGGAAAGGAAAAATTCCTGAAAAAAAAACGTAATTGAGGAAAAATGAGATTTGGGGGAGGACCAAAAAGCAGGTGCAGACGGACACGGAACGTTATGGGGCCAAACTGGGGTAATCTTTCGGGTGGAAAATGGGGTGAAATAAAGCGAAAAGCCTACAGGATTCGAGAGCGTGGGGGGGGGGGGGACAAAAATTTGGCCAAGGGCAATGATGGTGAGCTCTGGGAACCAACTGCAAAGTGAGGGGAAAGCCCGGGAAATCTATGGGAGGAGGGGGTGTCGCAGCGGGGGAATCTCGTCTGGAGCAGGGCGGAAGGTCCCGGCAGGGAATCCCCGACCCACTGGACGCGGCTCCGACCAGGCCTGTCCGCACAAAAAAAGTAAGGCCGGCGTCCTGACCCCGGGACGGAAATAAAGAGTTTTACAGCAAACACAACAAAAAGGAGAACACGTCCCTCGAAGACTGGCCGGACTACGTAAAACAGGAACCGGGATCTACTTGGAACAACTTATCACCACGCCCACCCTTAGAAAAGGAAGGAAAATGTTGGAGATCCAAAAACAAGGAGGGAAGAGACGGAGTCAAACGTCAAAAATGCTCTGGTAAAACGGGGGGGTGGGATCGTCCGAATGATCAGAAGGGAAGGGAAAAGGACAGGCAAAACGTGAAAAAAAAAACAAGCAAGGCAAAGTCCCGGCAGACTCTCAGGGAAAGTGATAGAGCGCGGTCGGGAAAATGAGACCTTAATCAAGAAAAGGGAACCCGGAAACTCCGGAAAAGCCAAAAACCGGAAAAGGAAAAACCTCAAGGGTCTTGCAAAGGAAAAATTTGAAAGATCACCGAAACAAAAACGCGGTGCAATTTCAACGAAAGTCTCCCTCGCACTGGCGGCCAGGATCAGCAAACGCGGCACCATAAGGGGATCGCCCAAAAAAAAAACCCATGAGGCGAGAAATCCCCGGGCAACCAAAACCGCCGTCCGACAAGAGGAGTCTGCGGAAAAGAAAAAAGAAAAAAAATAAAACCGGTTTGATAGCCGACCCAGAGAAGGACCACCCGGCAAACCAGCAAAAAAAAAACGAGGCCAAAACCAGCGTGCCGCGCGAAACGCGCAAGCGAGGAAAGTCCGGGAGGCAAAGTGATCGGGGGGTTAAAAAGGACGCTCCAAGTAGCGAAAAGAAAAAATGAAGCAATTTGCCCCAGGGGGCGAACTACGTTTGAGGGACAAGCCAGCGGGTGGCACGGCGTAACGAGAGTGGAAAACAGCTCAAGAAGTGATCCCGGAAAAGAATGTTCACGGCGAAAAGGGAATCGGCTCGTGCCCGCAAGCCAAAACCGCGGAAAAGAGGACTATTGGAACCACGGGGAGACGCGATTTATGGGAGGAGCGACTTTGTGTGACCAAAAGGTAATGGGTAACGCCCGAACCTAAAAGGGAGACAAGGCGCTTGAAGCTGCACTTGACATAATGGGCACAAAAAGGGAATAAAAAGAAAGAAACCAACCGTCAGAGTGCAAAAAGATACACGAGGCGGGGACAGCAAACCTGGGGGGAACAGGGGACGCCAAACCTGAACAAAAAAAAAAAAAGGCTGGGTGAATCGCGTATGATCGGCAGACAAAAAACAAAAGGAGCAAAAAAAAATACGGGTCGGGGACCGATTCTGTGAAAGCCGTGCAGTGAAGAGAAGTGGTTCAAGAAAAGGGGTGGGGGGGAAGCCTCGGAAGAAGAGGCAAAAGAAAAACGGTAACGAGCAAGGAGGAAAGAAAAAGAAAGCTAGAGAATCCAGTAACGAGGGGAATGAAACCCGAGCCGATCAAAAAAGACCAGCAGCCCCTAACAAGAAATTAGGGAAACGAGGGGGCACCCGCCGATGAAAAGAAAAAATGCAATGGGAAGGTTGGAGAGGGCCCAAGAGTAAACGAGGTTCCGGGGAGGAAAGACCGGTCGGCGTCCAGCAACGAGGAACCACCCAAGAACGCGGGGAACGCCAGTGCAACGTACCTGTCGAAAAGGCGGAAGGGGGAACCACGCGGTGGGAAATGATGAGGAAAACGCGACACCGACTAAAGCGAGTGGGGTTTCCAAACGGGGTAGAGAGGCGGAGCGAGGTGGGCGAATGGAGGCAACACAAGAGGGCCCATAGTCCAAGGAAACGGGCACAAAACCGGAGCAATAAGGGACCCGCCGGGGAACCCGTCGTGACATGGGGGGGGGGGGGCAGACACGATTGAAGGTTTCACGAAAACCAAAGGGAAGATGTGGAGGAGGGGGGAGGAAAAAGTTACAAGACGACGACACGTACGCAGACATCGCCCACACACCGCTGGGGGAACACCGAAAAACGACAAAACGCCCACCCCATCCAGGGGGGCGGTGCAGCACAAAAAGCAGAAGAACGACCCCGCAAATCGGGGCGGGGCGAGGGGTAAATTGCGCGTAAGCTGACACAAAAAAAAACCCCCAAATGGGAATCGCCAAGCCATGAAAAAAGTTTTGACGGGGGCTGGAGGGGGGATGCCCGTAGATGAACGTAAAACAGTGCCTGAGGTGGAGCAGACGTACATACGAAAAAGGGGCGTACGGGAGGAACAAAAGCGGTCCCCACGCCGCGAAAACCAGGCTGAAAATCACAACCCGGTGCGAAAGAATGGGAAAAATCGAGAAGGCAGAAAATCGGGGGGCGCCCAGAGAAAGGGAACTGGAGATCCAAAAATGGGGAAAAAGAAACATAAGCAATCCCGCTAAAAGCCGAGTTGGCTCAGTGAACCCTCGCCGAGAAAAGGGGTAGGGGGGGGACACGGGGATCCCTCTAACTTTCAAAAAGCAAGAAACTTCCAAATAGGGAGGGCGCTCTTGCCAAGGAAAGGTGCTGGATCAGAAAGCGAACCAGAGCCGACAGTCGTTCAGCGCGGAAGGGCCGCCTTGAAACTCCGAAAAAACACTTGCGAATCAGCCCAAACGCGGGGAGACTTCAAGTCCGGGGGGGAAGGTAAAAAAGAAGAACGTGGAACGGGTGCTGTCGTAAAACCGGGCGGGCCAGGGCGACGGGAGGGTAGCCAGCAAAAACAAAAACCGGGAAACACGAATCGCCGCTTGAGGGGGAGGGACGGGGGGGGGGAAATGAAAGGGATGAAAGAGATCAGGACTTTAAGTTCTTGTATCAAACGCTGGGGGGGGGAGAAAGGGGGAATCCACACCAAAAGTGCAACGGTCGAAAAATCTCCGGACAAACAGAAGGGGAAAAAGAGGATTTTTCGACCAGGCAAACGGTGCTCACAAACAGAAGACAGGGAAAATCATAAATGGAGAACCCCGATCAGGTCGGCGGGCATCAGGATAAAACACCCCGAGCAGGGTCTTAACGAGTGAAACGCGGTGCAAACAGGAGGATATAAAAATAAGCAGAGAGTGCAAAACAAAGGAGGAATGAAACTGTTTGTGGGGAAAAAAGGGGCAAAACGGGGGGAAAAACAAAGAACAGACTATACTAAGAAACAACGACCTAAAATCATCCCTTCAAAACGGGGGCGAAGGGCCTGGCAGAAAAGGGGCAGCGGAGTGCAACGGAGGA
>Ga0179593_1576074_pt1 | contig 13953 bp, 20 predicted proteins | sample CZODoug2_1_08_16_FD_185931 | JGI IMG/M metagenome (GOLD analysis project Ga0179593, IMG submission 185931) | Vadose zone soil fungal communities from Angelo Coast Range Reserve, California, USA - CZODoug2_1_08_16fungal (PacBio error correction) | ecosystem: Environmental > Terrestrial > Soil >...
GGGGGTTCTATTTAGGGACACCCTCTGGGGTTCTAAACGGGTGTCGGGAGCACGATCCTGCGGGAATCTGGCTCTTTATAGTGTGTTCTGAGTCTGTCTTTTGGCAATGATGATCTTCAGGTGGCTCATTGAAACTTATCACTGGGAAGTGGAAAGTTCGGGCCCTATGGGTGGGTAGGGGAAAGGGGGAGCCGATCGAACATAAAATTGTTGCCCTATTCCGTAATTCTTTTTGGAATAAAGAAGAAAGCCGTCGAGAAGCAATTCAAAAAAGGGAAAAAAAAAAGGGACCGCTTACGCCTGTGTTCCAATGTAAACCGGCCTCGAGAAAAAAGGAGATTTCACGGTCGCGAATAGGAGGCGCCCTTACGAAAACCTCCTTCACGTCGAAGGAGAGTACGGTGCTTCCTCAACTCAGACGGAAAAAAAAAAGTCAAATTCGGATCTCAGAAAACCGAAAAAAGACACACATCTACTGATCTAATCTCAGTACCTTCCAGGAAAGGGGAGGGGGAGAAATACGTAGTGACGGGGGGGGAGTTCGAGTAGAAAAACTGGAATGGAGGAGGGGCCGGTCTCAGAACTTCTGGCAACCTCAGAGCTGGTACGAGGAGAAGGCTTCGAATGAAAGGCTTGGACGGTGGTCACTGCACTTGGAGAGGAAAAGAAAAACCATCTCTCTCACAACAAAAAAAGATAGATTTGGTAGTCGGCGCGGAAAAAGAAAGAGACCCGAACGCAGAGAGAGGTCAGCAGAAAAGGAAGGAATTCCACGATCGGATTTAGTAAAAAGAGGACGGCAATCTAAAACCCAAGGAAACCATGAGAAGATCGTTTCGAAAAAGAAAGGAACACCGCACTAAAAGCGCAGTCCTGGAAGGGAAGAAGTACTTACTCTCAGGACGCGTGTTCTGGAGAAAGGGGGTGGAACCAGAGAGAAGACCGAGAAAAGGAGGAATCGATTCCCGGAGAGGGGAAAAAGTGCCCTTCAAGTGGGGGGTATCTAGCGACCGGGAGATGGCCTTGAACGGAAAGATAATCAGAGGATCCGTCACAAGAGGAAAGAGGAGGGTTTCTGATTGCGGGGAAGAATCTACTTCGCGTTAACGAGATTCTCAAAAAGGGGGAGGCTGCGGGCAGAGGGGAAAAGACCAAAGGCGGATTAGGTGGAGCAGGATTCCGTTACTGGACCGGGAAAAAAGAAAAAATGAAACTCCGCACTGTTTCATTGGGGCCATCCCTGCGCATCCGAAGAAGGGGGGAAAATACAAGCATCAGCGGGCCCCCAAAGTTGACGTCGATACAGGAGGAGAAGGGGGTTAAAAACAACATCGGAAAAGAAATCCTAACCCTCTTGGAAGGGGGGGGAAAACATCACTCAGAGGAGGAAGGTGATGATGGAAGGAGGATAATGAAAGAATAGCATATTGAAAAAAAGGGGCGTTAATCACCCAAAAACACTTTCTGCATACAAAAACCTATCCGTCTCGCGAGGAGTAGAAAAAACGAGTCCGAAAAAAGGAGGGAGTCCGCACGCGTCCTCTTTATCATGGAAAACTAAAACACCTGTGAACGCGGGGGGGGGAGAAAGGTTCTCCATATCCAAGTATAGAGAAGGGACCTTATACCGGGGGGGGAGACACAGCTTCATCGTCAAGAACCTCCCCGTTTCCGGACAGAAGGAAATTGCCCTGTAGACCAGGGCCAGAAAAGAGCAAAAGCGGCGCAATGAAAGAGAAAAGAGGCAGCATATCCATAGGGTTTTGCTACGTCCAGGAAAAGGGAAAAGGCTATCCCCGAACAAACGTAGGTTCAAGTGGGGGAAGGTATGTTAGCGAGAGGGAAAAGGGGGGGGGAGGCTTTTATATGTCTTAGGTGAAACTTTGCCGGAAGAAAAAAACTTACGCTGGGCCCAGCTCTGGATCAAGCCGGACCAGTGAGGGGGAAGTAGGGGGGAGCATGTTATTTATATATCAGGTTCCTTCTGGCTTTAAAACGGGAAAGGTGCGCCCGTACGAGGATAAGGTCGAAAAGGAAAAGAATGACAAGAAAAGGGGGGAAAAACTCTCTGCACGGCGGGAGATTGCTGGTCAAGAAGAGTGCATCAGGCGGGGAAAGGCGGCGCTAAAAGGGAACCATTAGCCTAAAAAAGATCTCCACAACAAAAAGGGGAAGAAGTAAAGGACAAAAAAGGGTGCTGTAACGGCTACGTGTCGTCCTGGGAGTTCAGAAGAGGGGAAGGATTCTATTTTAAAAAGAGGCACGGACGGGGAGGAAGCGCCCCCGAAGAGGGTGTGTTCCGGTAAGGGGAAGGGAAAGGTCCTTATCTCCAGACTTACTGCCCAGCGGCAGGGAAGAACAACCCGAAAGGGCAACAAATCAGGGAAAGCAACAGGGGAATGCTCATCAAGAAGGGCACGGCATTCTTTGCAAAGCTGCTTTCAGCTTTCATTCGGGAAGAAACGTCACTGCCTCAAGAAAAAAAGGCTGGGGACCTACCAAAAGGACAACGCGCGAAGAAGGGGAAGACCTCAACATTTGACTCTTGGGGTATCGCACTGTCCGGAGGAAGTCCGCCACCCACTCAACAACAGCATGAAAGGGGCGGTTTCGCGGGAGGAGAAAAGCTTTTTTTCGGGAATTTTTAAATGGCTACCGGGGAACGTTAAGGGGATGGGCTTTCAGACGGGGGGGGGGGTCCTCCCTACACCACGTCTTTTAAAAAGAGGTCATCCCCTTATCAAAGAAAAAGGGCTGCCCCAAAAGCCTATCCGAGTCGAGATGGGGGGGGGGGGAAAGCGTCTCCTGTGCGGGAAAAAAGGGTGTCGTTTTGAAAAGGGACAGGATCACGCGGGAAGGGAGGAAAAAAAGAAAGCTCTTGTCGGAATCAACCTCACCTCCCGGCCGGCCGCTAGAGATTGGCAGAAGGAGGTGCTCAGGCTTGGGGGTGAGAGGAAAAAAAGAAAAAAACTGCTTGCTCAATCTGGGAGGTAGTCCTCGCATGAAAAAAACATCCGCTACCGAGAGGATTGGTCCAAAGAAGTTGCTGGAGAAGGGGGGTTCTTATTCTGATTTACCATCGCTCGCGGAAAAGAAACCTTTTGTGGGGGGGGGGGAGGAGGGACTTCTGGCTCGGGGGAATGGGATGCGGTAGGGGGAGGGATGGGCTTTCCTCCGGACTCAAGGACAGTGCCCGACTTTTTTCATTTCCCGTCAAGAAAAAGGGAATCCTTCGCAGAAGGGGGGGAGGGGGTGGGGAACGATTCCGGGGGAAGGCGGGTTTGCGGAAGCTGAGGGGGAAGAAGGAAGGCGGAAGTGAGCGTCAAGAACCAAACTGACCTCTTACGCGATCCTCTTGATTAAAATTTGAAAGAGGGGACAGGGGCCGGTCAAGGGGGACCAGGCCACGATTGCGAATTGTTGACCTTTAGACGTCCCGCAGCTCGCTAAAGGAGGGGGAAATGGGTTAAAAAAAAAGGCCTTCGGGCTCTCCTTCACACATCGAATGAAAAGGGAGACGCGATCTGCATGATCTGAAAACAGCCTTTTGGGAGGTGAGGGGGGAGTCTTTAGCCGGGGAAAAAAAAGAAACAGATCTTCTCATTTTGAAAGTGGTTTCGACTTGTCCAAAAAGGGAAAAATCCTTCGGCGGTGAATGTCTGCACAAGGAGGGGAGGAGACGCCCTCGCGGGAGGGGGAGAGAGGAAGTGGCTATCTGCACGTCTCCTGCTCCAAAAAGAAAGGATTAGGATTAAAATATAAGATAGATGTGCTACGTGCCGCTAGGAAAAAGAAGAGAAGAGAAGGAAAGGGGGGAGAAAAGGAAAGCCAAGCATTTGCTTCAGATTCCCCGCTGCAGGATTCGTACCACTAGGAAGAAAAAATCCTTTATGTCACTGAAGGAAAACCAATAACTATGGGGGGAAAAAATTATCCCCTGCGAAAGTAAGGAGGCGAACATTGAGAAACGCTCGCGCCAACGAGATCGCGGTGTTCAGGGGGGGGCGGGAGAAAAAAAAGAAAAGTTTTGTGGGAAAAAGGAGGGGGACCAGAGTACTCCGATCTGGGGGAGAAAGGGTCAACAACTGTTCCGGGAAGGAAATCTAGCGAAAAAGAAAGAACCCTAGATAGGCCGGACGGTTTCTGGGGAAGCAGAGGGGAGGGGACGCACAAGTGCGTCAGAGGGTTCGGTGGCGGAAAAGGAAGAAAGGCTCGCGAGAGAAAGTTAGAAAAGGTGGGGGAAAGAGGGGGGCCTCGGCAAAGGATCGAATTCCGTGACTTTACCTGACACCCGAGTTGGGGAGAAAGAGGGCCATCCCGGAGGAGGAACAGCATCAGGAAGCAGTTCATCTTCCATCAAAGGAGTCTATATACCGGTAGAAAAGGGAAAAATGAGACTGATCCGCGGAAAAAAAGAAGAAAACAAAAGAAACAAAATGTGTGGTAACATCAATCGATTCCCTGCGAGGGGGATAAAGCAATTTAGCAGGCAAAAAAACCCCATCCCGAGAACAGAGTGGGAGTCATACAGGGAGAGAAGGGGAGTGAAGGGAGGAAGAGAAAAAAGTCGTTCTCCGCACGAGGGGTCCGAACGACGTTCACCACAAAACAGGAACGACAGATCGAGGGGCAAAGAGAGAGCTCAGATCGTATACTTTGCAGCAGGGGGGGGAAATTGGATGCTGAAAAAAGGCAATCCGTGTGGGAGGTCGAAAAGTGAAAAAAAAGTAAACGCGCAGGGGGTTCCAAACTTCCCAGCAGGAAAAGCGCATTCACGGAAAAAATGAACATCTGAGGGGGGTGTTTAAGTGGGGTTTGGGGAAAGGGAAGAATCCCACTGCCCTAACACCTTCGCCACTAAGGATTTTGATCGCCGGTTCGCGGGCATGGTATATGTCAGGGAAAACTTAATTTAAGACGCCATCCCCGACAAAAAGCTGAGGGACCCATCAAAGAGGGAAAAAAGGAGGGGGTGTCTTGAATCAGAGGTGTAAAGAGGAAATTGAGGGTGGAAAATTTGCGGGGCAGCCGAGACAGAAACAAGCAGAGGGGGAGGAAGGTAATGACGGTAACGTCAACACCATCGAAAATTCTTCTCTCAAAAAGTCTGCGCGGTCTCCATCGCAGAAAGAAGAGGGGGAACGACCCTGAAGGAAGAGTAGCCGAATGTGACAAGAAAGAAAACAACAAACAACTTATTAGTTAGTAAAAGGAGGCGTTCTTTCCTTCCGGCTAATGGGTCGACTTCAAAAAGCAGAAAAGGGAACATGGAAGGCCGATTCGATGGGTGAGGAACGACGACTCACTCCTCTTAAGTAATATTTTTTGCTGGTCATCGGACGGGAAGAAAAAAAAAGATCCTGCCAGGACGAACATGCGCTTCGGGAATCCCGCGTCAAAAAAATCTCTTAAGAACCTCTGATTAGAAACCAGAATTCCCGCAAAGACAGGGGGGCCGGCACGCGCTGCTGCCATCTTCAGGCCTGCAACTTCACTTCCTCAAAATACCCGGAAAGAAGAAAGACACCGCGGACAGAGTAAAAGCCCACACCAAAAAAAAAAAAAAGGAGGAAATGTGCTCGGGGTAGAAAGGGAGGGGGAAGGACGTGGTAGGCGGAACCAACACTGAAAATATGCTTCATCGAGGTCTCTGGCGCTGGAGGGGGGGGGAGGGGACTTTCCGGAGTTCTGTACCTTTCACTGGGGGGGGGACCTGCTGTCCGGAGGAAAAGTGGGTCGAAGGGAGTGGAAGCTTCCGAGGGGGGGGAAGAAGTGTAAAAAGGGCTGCTTTCTCACACGGGGAGGCGAGATTCGCAGAACGCTGGAGGAAAAACGTTTGTTTCGTGGTGACCGGATTGGGGGGAAAAAGAGGAGGAAGAACTAGAGGGTAATCGTCTACGAGTAACCCTTCTTCTCGAGAATGGTAATGCTCCGCCAGGAGGTTCCTGCGGGGAGAGGGAAAAAGGGAGTCTCAATAAGAGAGAAGGTAAAGCCTCTCATGGGACTCCTCTCCGAGGTCACCACCCTCTGTTTGAAGTTCAAGGAAGGGGGGATATTCATCTATACGGCGGATGAAAAAGCCTCTCGGAAGGAGTCAACCTCTTGGGAAAAACTTTCTGCTCTTTGCAAGGGTAGAGTGGGGAAAAGAAAAAAGCAGGCTCACTTAAACAGGGGGAGGGGAAGGGGGTTGTCATGTCTTAAAAAAAAATTGTACCGTCTCATAAGTGGCCCCTCAGCGGAAAAAGGGTCTGTTTTGGAACAAAAAGTGAAAAAGGGTTCCCACCCCGGGAGGAAAGACCGCCCCTCCACAAAGAAGCTTTGACTGTATCCTCTAGGACTTCATCGCATGATAGATAGAGAAATCTTATCCATGAAAAGAAGGAAAAGGGACAGTTGTTGACCTGAGAAGACCGCATCTCTTCTTCCCTCGATTCCACACACGGTCTCGGAATCGAGGGAAAAAAAAAAACTACTGCAGCGGAAGGGAGAGCGGAGAGGACCTTCCCAGGACCTTGCGCATGGGGGGAGGCGTTTCTCTTTGCCGTAGAAGATCATGTTTGCCTTCATCAAAAGGCGGTTGGGGGGACTGGAGGAGGGGAAAGAATCCTTCGCGGGGAGGAGGAGAACCCAGCCACCTGCTGCGACTCTCCCTAAAAGGGTCTGCTTTTCGATTCGGGCAAGAAATCAACATACACACGATGAGGAGAAAGATAGGGGGGAAGTGACCGAAAAAAAAGCCCTCGTCCCGTACCGCAGCATTTGGCGGCATGTCTAAAATCCCCCTCGCAGTATTACGGAAAACACTAATTTGGAGGAAAAAAGGGGAGGCGACGGGCAACCAAAGGAGAAGAAGGGGGAGACGTCACCGAAGAGAAGCGTAACATTCTCAGGAAAGAAGCTCTCACGGACCCGTCGGGAGGAAAGGGAAGAAATGGACATTTGTGAAAAAAAGGGGGGGAGGAAGGGACGCCGAGCTGTCTGGAAAAAGTCGGCAGTCAACACTTTCCTTCATAGGGTAGGCTAACGGGACCAAAGCATTCTGAAAAAGGGGGGGAACACTATGGATAAGGAAAAAGAAAGGGGCCTTGTGTTTCCGAACGCTCACTTCCGCCTACAGAAAGCGTACGAGATTCTCAAAGAGAACAATTGGGGGGGGAGAGGGAAAACAATCCCTTCTGAGAAAGAAAAAATAGGATCGGATTCCTTTACGGGAAGAAGGGACCTGACGCCCCACTTTTCAGGGCGGCAGCCCTTCTCCATCCGAAGAAAAAGAGACGTGAAAAAGAAAAAAAAACAGTTTACTCGAGAACCGAGGAGATGTAAATCGCCGTAAGCAAAAGAACCCCGTGATCAGCAACAAGAGAAGAAAGAGCGGTATGCGGAATGTAGGACATTCGGGGAAAAGGGGACTCTGCGAGCACAACAACAAAAAAAATCACCGCCGTGGAGAAAAAGCGTCTCGCGCAGAGCTTGCTTGAGGAGACGAGTAACAACGTCCAAAAGGAGAACGCCTGGCCGCGTGGGAAAAAAAAACGACGGTCACCACGACACACAAACTCGTGTCAAGAATTTTCTGCGCCTACGAAAGAAAGTGTTTAGCCAGCCCGCCCGGACCCGAAGCCCCGCTGAAAAGGGGAGCTTGCGGCAACCTTTCCTGCCCAAAAAAGAGCGCCGTTCCCGTAGCAGAAGTTCCCAGGGAAAGAAAGCACAAACCACGCCGCATTACACGAGCAGCTGCAGCATATCCATGAAGTGGTTGGCGACTTAGGCCGCAGCAAGAAAACATCTCCACGAGGAAAAGGGAGGAATGTGATCGCTGGAAACGGTGGATGTAGGCCTATTTCAAGACGTGTTGGGAAGGGGGACCGAAACCCCTCCCAACTGGCCCTCATCAAAAACCAGTCCCAATAGAAAAAGGGGTCTGACATAGGGGATGGAGATATCGGGGACCCTTCCTGTCTTTGAAAAGAACGCATGTCTCCCGAATCATACGTAGGGGGAACCCGTTACGATGAAAAAAAGACAACATCTAGGGGCCTCTGTTCGTTCGAAGAAAAAGAGGAAAAAGAAAAGGCAATGTCTCTGCATGACAAATCACCATTATCTAAGGACAGACTCTCCCCTCACAACACAAAGGGGGGGATGCTTCGGCGGGGGGGGGAAAAAAAGCTACTGTGCACGGCTGCCGTCTTGCCGAGGCCGTCCTTAATTCTATGGGGACCGTAGGAGGAAGGGAAGCGCCAGCCGGGATACCCGTTCCTTCCTTTCCTTGGAACCTGGCTGAGCTGCACCGGGGGAAATTCGTAAAGGCTCCATCGGCGGGGGTCCTCACAAGGCACCCATCAACTACCTGAATCTATCAAACCGTCAAAGACTTCCCGCACGGAGGGAGGAAAGGGGCTCACGGAAAACGGCCATCTTCATTTCGCAACTTCACGTAAGGCAAGCGGGAGCCTACTACATAGGAAGAAATACATCCCACCGAGAAAGATCACCACTAACCGCAAAAAGGGGGAGGACGGGGGGGAATCTCACTGAAAAGGGCTGTCGTCCTACTTCGAGGAGGGATATTCTTTCAGCGCGTGCTGGGTGAAGGGGAAAGGGAAGTCTGGGATGGGAGGGGGGAGACAGGGCAGCTTCTCGTGGGAAAAAGCCGGACTTTGTCTTCCGCAGAAAGAAGCTGCAGCATCCCCTATGGTCAGGCAAGAAGGAAGGAAGAGCGAGATGGCGACAGAGTCTGGACCGCGATAGAAAAGTGTGGGGTCCGTGGTTACCGTCGCGTTGAGCCAAAGTTCGATACCTAGCTGGTCTAGCTGGAGGCACTCCCCTGCTGAGAGAAGAAGGGGAGGGCATGGTGAATTCTAAAAGAAACTCGGCTTGGGTTTCCTCGCAAAAGGGGCTCCAATCTGCGCCGGCTGGACGTAAATGAAGACAAAGACGCTCGGGCGTGGAGGAAAACGGGTTTGCGAAAGGCGGATTCTTCATCGAAAATTTACCAGCTCTCTCTCGTATCGGAAGGGTTGTGGGGGTTAGGGGGCTGCTCTTTGGCACTGTGTGAGAAATGGCTCAGGGCTGTCCTCACGTTTCATAAAGGAGAACGAAGGGGGGGAGGAAGAATCCGTCTATAAAATGGGCTTTTTTCCCGAGGCAAAAAAAGCATGCTTTTTGCGAAAGTCGGAAAAAGAAAAAAAGGGGATCGCAAGAAAGACCAAAACGGACCTCTGAAGGGATCCTCTACATAGGCGCATTGCTCGAGCGGCTACTGAAAAAAGCCACTAGGCGCCCTGAAAGGAAAAAGGTTTTACCAAAAAAAGAAACGCTCTTCCTTCCTCACAAAAAAACAAAAAAACCCCTTTTTCCAACAAAGGAGGACCTCCGAAACCTCACACGCGAAAAACTTTCTCGCAACCGTGATCGGAGGAAAAAAAACGTTCTCTATAAGTAGTGGGGGGGAGTCGGGGAAGAAATCTTACTCATGGTTGCCGGAGTTTCTACTTCCGCACAAGGCAGAGATGTGACTAAGGGGGGAGGAAACCTTCCTCCAACTGAGGGGGAAAGCGGTCGTGACTATGGAGGATGAAAAAAGCTCACCATCTCCTCACCAACAAGATGGTGAGTGGCGGCTAACGTGGCAAAAAAAAAAAACAGATGTCGAGTCGCAGCAGGGCAGGCAAAACGCATTCCCGCGCGGATTCAGAAGGGCGGCATTCTACAAAAGAAAAGAAGTGGCGACTTCACCCCTGAGAATAAAAGGGCGAAGGGAAAAAAGGGGGGGATCCCGCACTACGGATGACGAAGGCGCAGGTCTGTAAGGTCCTGCGCAGGAAAAGAACTCTTCATTTGGGTTCTTCTTCCTATCCGAATTTAAGTGGGGTGTTAAAAAAGAGCTAGCTGCGGGAGGGGAATGAGCATGTCAACAACTTTACAAGGAATGGTATCTGAGCTACACGGCAAGCCGGAATAAGAAAGGGTGAAAATTTCCGTCACAAGCTTGGCAGAAAAAGGGGGGGGCTCACTTACCCGAAGGAGGGGGAGAATTCGCACCCTGCAGGAACGGGAAAGGGGGCATCGTTTCACAATCCCGAGAAGACTCGATCTTATTCCGTGACTTGACCGAAACACAGGGACCAGTGAGTCCGTCGGAAAGCGCATATCCTAATAACAGCATCACGTGAAAAGAACCAGCCCCCCACCGGGGGCGTATACTCTCGGATCCGAAGTGTAGGAGACTTAAGACTCCGGAAAAGTGATGCATCAACCCTAAGGGGAGGTCCGAGCGTTATTCGTATTTCTAGGAAAACCGAAGGCATATTGTAAAAAAATGGGGCGCCTTAAAAGCCCCCCAAAAAAAGGGTGCGCGCAGACCAGAGCTCGCTCACGGGGGGTGTAGGGATGTCTACGAGATCGTTCTCCGCACAGCCAAAAAAAAAAAAAAAAAGAAAAAAAGGGATCAGAACAGCGACGTCACCAAAAAACCCTTGAACCAGAATTCTGCCAGCAAGGCAGAAAAGGAGCCAAGCCGCCATTTGAGGGCTGCACCGCGGCCACGTAGAGGTATTCTGCAAGCCACCTTCACTGGAACAGAAAGAAGGGCGCAGTGGACAACCGGTTCCAGAACTTCCCGCAAAAAAAAGCTTCGAAAAAAGCATCTTCAGCAATCCATGATTGGTGTTTGTGGAAAAGAAACATCCCGGACAGTGAGAACGAACCTTAAACGCGTCCCCGGTTATCTCTGCCAGCGGGGTCTGAGAGGGCCACGGTATTGAATTCCGAAGGAAAGACATTAACTTGCCAGCAAACCCATTCCCAGGTGCACAGGAAGGGGGTAGTGGCTTAGTCAGCGGGGGTGTATATATCTTAGGGAGTGGGCTGTCGGAACACGAAGGGAGAAAAAAGCTATTCGATGGCGATAACCGTATCTATGAAAAGAGACACTTCTTCACGAAAAGTGCGTGCGGCGAATAGGGGAGGGGGGCTGCAAGCGCGCCAACGAAAAGGAAACCATTATCCTAGAAAAGAGGGACTCAACACCAACAACGAGTATTGAGAAGAGAAGGGAAATTAAGTCCTTCAGAGAAGGAACCGACTTCCTGGGGAAAGCGGCCATTGCCGCCGATTCTATGATCTCCGCAAGCGATGATCAAGGGAGGGGGGGCACGTTCCTGGTCACAAAGTACAAGATCGCCATCGAACCTTCTTTAAACGGCTTCTTTCTTCTCAACAAGAGAAAAAGAAAAAAATTACGAAAAGGAAGCAAAAAAGGATGCTCAGCAAGGTCCCTCACTTCAGTTGTCTCACGGCGCACATTCTGGCTTAAGCAGAGAAAAGGGATGCAATACCGTCGGGGACCGACAGACAGGTCTACATACAAAAAAATCGATCACCACTACCGAAAGCAGACGGTTTTCGGATCGCCACTGGGACCCTAAAAAAAGTCCCAACACACGTCCAAGGGAATATGCTGCAATGCGAAGAATGCGCCGCTGTTGGACGTTCCTCTGGAATGGCTACCGGGCCCGGCGTCGTTGGGACTTAAACGTTTTGCTCCTAACACAAACTTCAAAAGGGAAAAGAAAAAGGATCAATTGCAGGAGGGAAAGGAGACACGCCTATCCTAGTAGAGGAGAAGCGATCTTTCTTTCACCTTTGGGGGACTTTTATGCCTGACACTCAGGACCTCAGTGAAAAGGGAGACTCTTCTACTAAGAAAAAAGACGGCTTCTAGTGACTGACAAATTCTCTCCCTGCTGTTCTGGTCTCCGTGCGAACTGACTAAAGAAGGAATCTCATGGGCATAGAAAAAAGACCGCCTCGGCCACTCAAAAAAAGGGTAACTGGTTTCTGATTAAACGGGATCTCTCGCTCACGGGTATCAAACCTTGGTGGTTTGGATAGATTTGGCACTGTTATTCTTTTTCAGGCCGCCGGACTCACTGAAACCACTCAATGTAGCTTCATGGTGTGAGGGGGGGGGGAAAAAGGGGAAATCTAGACATGGGAGCCGTCGGAGACACACAAGCGAAAAGGAAAGGGGGACCGATCCCGCATCGCCAATGAGGAGGGGGAAAGAAAAGATCGTACTGCGGTGACCTCCGTCGTGTGGATGTGGGGGGGACAAGCAACCACCCGGACGGTAGAGCGGTGGTCGCTCAACAGAGGAAGAATATTCCAGGGAACAAGCGCATGCTCTAGGTAGCGAAAAAAGGAAAATCCCATGGGCCCACTATGCTGAAGGTAACCTTGCCGCATTAAGTCTGGGGGAACGAGGAAAGTACTGGCTCGACCCCGGTCCACACAACAAGGGGAAGATCGCATTACGGGCGTCTCTCCCTCGTCGACGGGGAAGGAGCGGCGATCTCAATACCTTCCAGTACATTATCCTAAAGAAGGAAAAAGCGTTTCCGTCGAAAGAAGAGCAATGGGTTCCGCTCGAAAAAGGCGACTTTCCCTCACCTGGAAAGAAATTCTTCTCCCTGCCTCGATTAGAAGAAGGTAAAAAAAAGGCACTCGCCGCTCCCATAAGAGAAAGGAGAAAAGAAGAGATGTTTATCGGAGAAGAAAAAAACATCTTCACTACCTCGATTTCGAGTCGCAGAAAAGCTGGGAACAGGGAAAGAAAAGTAGGAAGCTCTCCGGGAGGAAGAACCAACAGTTCTTCTACGGGAAAAAAATCGTTTTCTACTGAGCCCTACGTTCCGAAGGAGAAAAAAAGCTCACTTCGAATCGCTTTTTGAAGAGGAATTCTGCGATCCGAATGTACACGAGGACCGAGTACGCGAGCGCCGCCGAAAGAAAAGGAAGAAATCACCTGTCGCGAGGGCGAAGGCATGGATCGAGTCGAAACGTTCAACTCCGATCGTAAGACTGGCCTGTTTCCATTTGGGACAAGGGAAATGGCTTCATCGGGGGCGCGTGGTGGACACGGGGCGGTATTGCAAAGGTCCGCCGCCTGCTTCGCGACAGCATGGACCTTGTGCCGGGGGAAAGGATCTATGGAAAAAACGGCCTCCCCATGGGAGTATCCGTGACTGCCGTCGCCCCTGACGAAATGAAAAAAGAGGGACCCAGCCCTGCCGCCTCGGAATCTCACCGGGGGGGGAAAAAGCCATCCCCCACCAAAGGACTGAGCGAGCCTGGGAAAGAAAATAAAAAAGAAAACCTTGAGCAGCATGGTGAACATCACTCCGATCTTTAATGCGAGGGAAAATGAGAGTTCTCTTAACAAAAAAGACAGTGTCGCGCGACACCCCAAGAACACGGAAAAGGAATCTCTCGCAGAAGGGGGGGAGAAAACGATCCGACCAGCTCTTTCTCAAGCCTCGTGTATCAGGCTCAAAAAAAAAAAAAAAACAAAGAAAACACACTTTTAACTCCCAGATCCGATTCGCATTGACATAAGAAGAAAAAGGGGGGGGGAGCCATGCCTCCCTGATAACCGGGAGCCCCGCGGCAGCTTCAGGAGGGGGGGGGTTCGTGCCTACAAACCGGGCGCATACCCTTCCACTCTCAAGGGAGTCAATGGAAAAAAAAGCCTGCACGCAAAAGCGGCTAATGAAGAATCTGCATCATATCCATGGGAAGTGGTTGGCTACGTAGGCGTAAGCCACGGGGGGGATAGAACCTTCGCCGACACATGTTGAAGGGGGGGATCGCTTGCGCCGGGGACTGGTATATTTCGTAGGGTCCCAGGGGGGAGGTACTTCCGGCAAGAAAAAAAGACATGAAGTCTTCCAGAAAAGGATCCCCCAGGATGACCGGGTGAAGGGACAAGGGGGATGGCTAGATCGTAGGTGGAGCCGTCGGTCTTTTGCTGCAGCACGAAAAAGGCTCTCTGCGATGGCTACAGGAGAAGGAAACAACATCTGTCGAAGAAAGCGGCGTGCGAAAAGCGGCGACTCGGAAGTGCTCTCTTCAACGACGAAGGAAGAACACATTATACGGGAGAAGAGACCA